>Ga0233423_10001661_pt1 | contig 11047 bp, 9 predicted proteins | sample Watercolumn_Mata_FD_180713 | JGI IMG/M metagenome (GOLD analysis project Ga0233423, IMG submission 180713) | Freshwater microbial communities from Lake Matano, South Sulawesi, Indonesia - Watercolumn_Matano_2014_112_MG | ecosystem: Environmental > Aquatic > Freshwater > Lake | place: Indonesia... | reverse complement strand
GGTCGAGGAAAAGATGGCCTTTCGCTCGGGATGGAGCGGCCTCGACGGCTCCCGGGCGGTCATCGTCGAGGACATCCTGACGACCGGCGGCTCGATCCAGGAGGTCCTCGCCTGCCTCAAAGAGCGCGGCGTCTCGGTCGCCGGAATCTACGTCCTGGTCGACCGGACGGCCGGTTCCGTCCTCGTCGAGGAAAAGCCCGTGGGAAGCCTTCTGGCCCTCAAGGTCGCGGCCTTCGAGCCCGAAGCCTGTCCGTTCTGCGCCCAGGGAATCCCCCTCGTCAAGCCCGGGGCCTCGGACAAGAAGGTCTAGGGCGGACGGGGCGATGACCGGTTTCGGCCCGTTCAGACTCTCGCTCCGCAATAACGGCTTTCTCCATCTCGACGGCGGGGCGATGTTCGGTACCGTCCCCAAGGTCATGTGGGAACAATGGATGCGGCCGGACGGCGAGAATCGGATTCGCCTCGCCACCTGGTCGCTGCTCGTCGAGGCCCCCGGCCGGCTCTTCCTGGTCGACGCGGGGTCCGGGAGTTCGCTGCCCGAAAAACTCAGCCGGAATTACGGCCTCGAGCCCCTCCCCGACGAGGCCGACGGTTTCGACCCGGGCCGGGTGACGGACGTCATAATCAGCCATCTTCACTTCGACCACGCGGCCGGCCTCGTCGGCCGCGCCCCCGGCCCGGCCGGCGAGACCGGCCTCCGTTTTCCCCGGGCCAGGGTCTACGTCCAGGCCGCCCACCTCGAGAACGCCAGGCGCCCGAACGTCCGGGAGCGGGCGAGTTTTCTCCCCGAAACCCTGGCCGCCCTGGAGGGTTCGAACCTCGTCCTCACCGACGGTTCGGAGGAGATCTATCCCGGGATCTGGGTCCATCGGTCGGACGGCCACACCCGCGGCCTTCAATGGGTCGAGGTCCGGGGCGGCGGCACGGCCGTGGCCTTCCCCTCCGACATGATCCCCTTCTCCCATCACCTCGCCCTGCCCTACACCATGGGCTACGACATCAACGCCGAAAAACTCCTGGCCGAAAAAGAGGATTTTCTGGCCCGGGCGGTCGCCGGCGACTGGACGGTCGTCTTCGAGCACGACCCCGACGTCCCCGCCGCCCGCCTGAAAAAGGACGCCAGAGGCCGGGTCTCGGTCTCGTCACCGGTCGACCTGTGAAATCGCGCAGCGTCATCCGATTTCTTGATCCGGTGGTACGTTGTTTCGACTCCCTTGGCTTCCAATCCCTCAGGAGTGATGACGCAAGCGGTGATTGACCTGCCCCCCGTTCCTCGCCCATTTTGCATCCCGAACTCCTTTCCGCATGCCCGATTTTATCAAAAAAGTTCCATCCGGAATGGACCAAGAATCGGGGTTCAGGTCGGGCTCAGCGTGCGGGGCCGCCGGGGGGGACTTCGAAGGTCAAGGACGTCCAGAAGCTCTCCCATTCGTGCGTCGGGAGCTTGACCCACTCCATATGGGTCAGCCGGATGACGTAGGGCCCGGCTTGGACGAGCGGAACGGGAGCTTTCCCCGCGGCGTCCGTCTTGGTCGAGCCGACGAAGGAATCCCCCCGGCCGGGGAAACTCCAGGCGATGTCCGCGTTCACGAGCGGCTGGCCCCGGAACAGGACAATGACGTCCAGCTTGTCCCCGCTCTTCAATCGATAGGGATTAACCGTGGGGACGATCTCGATCGTCAGCCCCAGAGGCTTCGTCGGCGTCTCGTCGAGGCGGTCCCCGACTTGGACGAGCGTTTTGGGATACTTCGAGTAGTGCTCGACGGCATCCTTGCCGAGCAGGCCTTCCCGCTTCCTGAGCTCGAGGATATTGGGAAGCCCGTCGACCCGGAGGTATTCGTTGAATTCCGCGGCGGTCAGCCGGATCTCGTTTGGCTTGAGGGCGGCCCCGACGACATAGGTGCCGGGCTCGCCGACGGTGATCTCCGTCGTCAACGAATTGCCCTTCGCGCGGTAATCCGTGAGGCTCTTTCTGCCCGAGCCGCCGACGACGAAGAACTTGTCGAACCTGGCGGGATCGACCGCCTTCAGGCTGTTCGGGAAGTCCATCCCCGTGTTCGCGGAGACGACGAGGGTTTCGCCGGGATTGGCCCTGAACGTCTGGGGCACAAGCCAGAAATCGTGGGCAGAGATCCCCGTAAACAGCAGCGCGACGCACACCGCGGTCATGACGATGGCTCTGGTTCTTCTCATTCTTCCCTCCTTAAGAAGCCCTTCTCAACGGAATCAACAACCTACCGCCTGGAAGGCGGCGGCTTGACAAGGCTCGCGACCACATTACACGATTCCCTGCTTCGCCTCAAGGCGAGGGATTTCAACCATCCCCGAGGGGGACATTACGGCGATCCCCGAAGGTCTGGATGACGGCGACGATCCCGGGCTCGAGTGTCGTTCTGGCCTTGGCTTGAAAATAGGTAAGTCGTCAAGGACGGCTGAGACAGTCCGTCAATGCCTGACGGCCCGGCCCTCGAAGCGGAAGCCGATTTCGTGGGCCGTCTCGCGGCTGTCGATGACCAACCGGTCCTCAACAAAAGTCAGCTTGAGCATAATATGGTCGTTTCCGGCGATGTTGTCGTACTCGACGGCCAGCGTCCGGTCGTTCTCCCATTCGGCCTTCAGCCCTTGGGGGGAGCCATAATCGCCCTTGGAGAAGCGAAAGACGCCGTCCAGGCCGACCGGCCAGGATTCCTGCCGCCCGCCGTCGTGCTTGATGCGCATGACAGCTTCCGCGCCGCCGGCGAATTCGAGGGCGAGTTGTTCAAGACCCAGCGGATTCGCATCGAAGACATAGGTCCGGCCCGAAACTTTCGCAGCGATTGAAGGCGGGGGTGCGACCGGTTTGGCCGCGGGAGGATTGCGGACGGCGGCCAAGGCGGCCTCGAGCCGGGCCACGCCGGCCGGATTGGCGGGCAGCGGCCGGCTCAGGTCGGCAACCGCCGGCTCGAGGAGCGGCTCGATGTCGTCGATGTCGATCCCTCCCCCGGTCATGACCAGCAGGGCGTTGAGCGACGGCCAGACCTGGATGCGCTGGCCGCCGCGGCCGATGGCGGCAAAAGCGTCTTTCTCGTCGGTGATCCACCAGCCGTAGCCGTAATCGTCATTTCGGCCCGTCTTGACCTGTCTTTTGATCGATTCCTCGACCCATTTCTCGGAGACGATCTGCCGGCCCGCCCATCGCCCGTTGTTGAGCCAAAGGTATCCGATTTTGGCTACGTCGCGCGGATGGATCCGGATATCGCCCCAGCCGTGGTTCACCCCCTGCGGGTCGGCGGGCCAGATGACGTCCCGAATACCCAAAGGTCCGAAGAGATGCTTTTGAGCGAAATCCAGGGAGCTCATACTCGTGGCCTTCTGGAGGATGGCCGAGAGAAGGTGCATGCCGGGGCTGCAGTAGTAGAACCGTGAGCCCGGTTCGCATAGCATTTTGCGGTCGAGGGCGAATTGGACGAAATCCGCGGACCGCTCCATATCGTGCAGAGTCTGTTCGTCGTTGGCCGAAGTACAGTCGAGGCCGGACGACATGCTCGCCAAGTGACGCACGGTGACCTGCTCCTTGAGAGCATCCCGGTTGGCGAATCGGCGGTCGGGAAAGAAAATAAGCGCCGGATCATCGAGCTTCAGCTTGCCCTGGTCGACGGCCATGCCGATCAAAGCGGTCATGATGCTCTTGGTAACCGAAGCCACGTCATGCAAGGCTTTGCCGTCGTAAGGGTAGAAAGATGCGTCGACGACCGACCAGCCGTTGCGGACGATCATCAGGCTGTGGAGGTACAAGCCCCGCTCCCGGATGGCCGTCAGACCATCGGCTAGCTTGGCGGAATCTATCCCCTGCTCCTCGGGTGGGCAGGTTCGCCAGCCCGCGGCCGGCCAGCCGGCCGAAGCGAAGCCTTTCTTGGCTTCTGGTTCTTGCCCTCCGGAGCAAGAGGACACGGCAAGGACTAAAGCGATTACGACCGTGATATTTTTTGAATGCTTCATCAAAATCCTCGCTGATCGCATTCGGAATAGCTTATCTCAATTCTGCTGCCGGCGATATTAGAGCGAAGCCCGACCGCTCGTCAATGCGGGCTTTCCGGACCTAAGGCGAGCGTCTGAACCGGCAGCGAAGGGTCACGGCATGCTTCTCAAGCTCGGCGAACTTCTCGCCGTGCCGATACCCGACCTTGCCCTCGGCTTCCAGAAGGACGGCGACCGCCGAAGCGACCGCGGCGTTTCGGCCGATTCTCCGTCTTGTCCCGTTTAAAGGAAGCGCTCGCCTTCGCATGGGAACTCTCCTTCCTCGCGGAAAGGAATTTTGTCCCCAGGGGGGTGTCAACAATTGAAGGTTTGATTTTCGTCGGGGGCCGGGTTCTCGTCCAGGGGGGCGAGGCGGTCATCGGAGCGGCCGGCTTTCCTCCGGCGATTCGCGGACCAGCACCTCGCTCACGCCGAGTCCGAGGCGCCGCTCGTCGGTCGAGAGCTTCAGCTCCGCCGGCGACCTGGGATCGAGGACCCTGAAGGTCAACCGCAGGACCGGATCCTCGCCGGCGCCGGGGAGGGCGGAGGCGGGGATGGTCATCCTTTCCCGGCGTTCGTCTCCGGTCCGGAAAACCCACCGGCTCATGGGCCGGCCATTGACGAGGATCTCGACCTCCTGGCGGGGATGTCCAGGGCCGACGAATGCCCTCACCCGGGCTGTGAGCAGAAGGTCGCGCTTTGCGGGGGAAGCGAGGGGAAGGATGAGAGAGGCGGAATGGCCGACGGTCCAGGCGCCCCAGGGCTCGGCGGGCCCCCACCAGCCGCTCTTGAAGGAGTCGCCGTTGCCGGTATCCGAGAGGGAGATGACGGAGCCCAACGGATACTCCCGCCCCGGCGTCGCCAGATAGTCCCTCGGCTGCTGCGGCGCGACGAGGTAGCCCATATCCTCGAGGCGGGCGACGGTGCCTTCGATCCGGGACCGGATCTCCGGCGGGGCCGAGTCATAGTCGACAGCGCTCTGGATCTCGACGAGGATCGGAGGGTGGCCGTTCTCGGCTACGGTCCGCCGGGCTCCGTCGAGGACCTGGTCTTCGTAACCCTCGACGTCGATCTTGATGAAGGAGACGTCGCTCAGGCCGAAGCTGTCCAGGGGACGAAGCTCGGCCTGATCGCCGCCTCGGCCGATCCCGACGTTGGCTTCGATCCCGTTCACCGGCCGGCCCATCTCGATGACCCGGGTCGTGTCGCCCAGGGCGAACCGGAGGGGGACGACGTTTCGGGCCCGGTTCTCGATGATGTTGTAGACCAGCTCGCGGAAGACCTTTCTCTGCGGCTCATAGGCGAAAACGCGTCCCAAGGGTCCGACGAGCCTGGCCATGGCGAGCGCGTGCGTCCCGATATAAGCCCCGGCATCTATGACGGCCGATCCGGGCCTGATATGCTTGGCCATCAGCTCGAGGAAATAGCCTTCCCAGACCTCGCCCCGGGAGATGATCTTCTTGATGCCGTCGACGGCCGTCCCCTTCTCGACGAAGAACGAGAATCCGTTGGCGGTCGGATGGAGGTCGTATTCGTCCCGGGGAAAATCCTTGAGGTAGGCGGCCAATTCTTCCCGGTCGCGGAGGAGGAAGGGCCGCGCCCGGCTTTCGGCAAGGAAGGCGGAGAGCTGATCGTCCGGGCCGCTCCGGATGCGGCGCCCGATCGATTCCCGCTATGACGGGAAAAAAGCCTCAAGAACCGGGCCAAGGTCATGGATCGGGCCGCCTGGCCTAAAAAAGAGGTGTCGCCGGCGGCGATAAGCCGCGGGTTATGGGCTCTTTTTTGATACCGGACCGTGATCTCCTGGGCGTCGATCATGACCGTGGCCGTGGCGTCGACCAAGTCTCGGAAAATATGCCTGGACCTGTCCAGAATCCGGTCCAAGGGAACGGCCGCCAGAAAGGGAAGGAAGAGGAACAGGCCTCCGAATCGGGGCCGGAACGTCCGCGGCGTCCAGTGCCGAATCGCTCGGCGGCTTCCCTTTGTATTATTAATCCCGTTATCCTAAGATGTCGCCGTGAAAACCGAGGCTCGATTGTCAACATGACCGCCCGGCCCAGGCTCCAAACCCCGGTGGCGACCCTCGTCGCCGCCGCCACCATGGCCCTCATGGGCTATGAAATGGTCCGTTCGGCCGCCTCGTCCATCTTCCTGGCCCACCACTCCGCCGGCCGCTTGACCGAGGCCCTGATCCTGGTGCCGCCGACGATGGTCTTCCTCACCTATGCCATCAGCCGGCTCCTCCGCCGGTTCGGTCCCTCTTCGACCTATGCCTTCACCCTGGTCGTCTCGGGGCTCATGCTGGCCTCCTCCGCCTTCGCCGCCCGCCGGGGTGTTCGCGGGAGCGCCTTCGTCCTTTTCATCTTCACCGAGTCGTACATCGTCCTCATCGTCGAGCAGTCCTGGGCCTTCATCAACAGCCAGTTCTCGACCGGCGACGGCAAGCGCTGGAACGGAACGATCGTCGCCACGACGACCGTCGGCGCGGTCGTCGGCGGGCTGCTCACCGGCCTCCTCTCGAAGCGGATCGGCTCCGAGATGATCGTCGTTTGCGCCGCCGCCCTGACCGTCGCCGGGACGGTCCTCAGCCGAAGGGCGTTCCGCCTGGCCGGCCCGGAACGGACGGCGGTCGACCGGCAGCCCGAGCGGCTGGCCGACCATTTCGCCTGGGACCTGCTGAAATCCGACCCGACCCTCGGCCGACTGGCCATGATCGTCTTCGCCTCGCAGTCGACTTCCGTGCTTTTTTTTCTCGCCTTCTCCCGAAGCCTCCAGGTCGCCATGCCGCTCCAGGAACCGCGGACGGCGTTCCTGGGTTTTTTCAACGGCGGGATCAACGCGGTGGCTCTCATCCTCCAGCTGGGGCTGTGCCCTTGGGTGCTCCGGCGCTTCCAGGTCCGGCACATCCTGGCCGCCATCCCGCTCGTCTACGGGACCGCGGCCCTCGCCGGCGTCTTCCTGCCCCTGCTTCCCGTCCTGGCGGCGACCCTTTTCCTCTCCAAGACGGTGGACTACTCGGTCTTCCGGGCTTCGAAGGAGGTCCTCTACATTCCCCTGCCGTTCACCGCCCGCTACCGGGGCAAGCTGACCATCGACGCCCTGATTTACCGGTCGACCAAAGGGGTGGCCTCGGGGCTTCTCAGCCTGGCCGGCCTGGTCGCCGGAGTCCTCCCCCTGCGCCTCTACCCTCTGCTGGCCGTCTTCCTCGGCGGCTTCTGGAACCGGGTCAGTCTGGGAATCCCCGAGCCAGAGCCGGGGCGGAAGATCGGACAGCCGTAGACCCCCTCGGCCCGTCGCCCGGCCCCCTGCGGGCCATCCGGAGGCGTCGGGTCAGAGGTGAAACCCAAGGATCAGAGCGAATCGGTGGCCGACGCCGTACTCGTAGCTTTTCTTATCGACATAGACGTTGACCGGGCCGCTCGAGATCAAGACGTTCTTCCGGGTGTAGGAGCTGGCGATGTATTTGTAATCCAGCCTCAGGCTGAGGAGCCTCGAGAAGAACCATTCTGAGCCCAGGCCGACGAAATAGACGAACGACCCCCTGTTCCAGGCCCCGTCGCCGCCGTAGTCGCCGACATCATACGACTCCGCTTCCCGGAGAGAATTGACGTCATAAGCCCTCGAAGCCGCATAGGCCGTGGCCGGCGAGGTGAAAGACTGCCAGCCGTACCCTCCGCCGGCGGAGATGTAGAACCCGAGGTCAAACGACCGAAAAGGCAGGACGCCGAAATTGACCGCCAGTTGGAAGAGGGTGAGCTTCCGGCCGTTTTGGGAGTGGCGCGTTTCGATGCTCTCCCGGGAATAGGTCGCCCCGTAGTAGATTTCCTCCTGGAGGACCTCCTGCCCGTCGGCGGCCGAAGCAGAAGAAAACTCGAATTCCAGCCCGCCGAAGATCGCCCTCTCCCGGAAGAGAAAGCCGAGGGAAAACCCGAGTCCCGGTTTGGCCGAGTTTTTTCCCAGGGTCGAAAGATAAACGGCCGCCGGAACGTTGGCTCCCCCTATGCTCTTGTACGCCGAGAAGGCCGAGGGGAATGAAAGCCCGGAGAAGAACGGAGCCTGGAGCGAGAAGGTGAACCCCTTCCGGGCATGCCCCTTTCCGGCTTGCTCCTCGGCCGGAAAGCCGACCCCCCTCCAAACGATCAGCCAGAAGGCTAGCATTCCAAGGACTCGTCGACCGGGATGGCGTTTTCGCATCCGCACTCCTTTCCTCGCGTCCCAAACTTTTCGGGCCGAAGACAAAGGGACATTCCCTATCACAAGACCGCCGGGAATGTCAAAAAATCCAAGTCCGGCTTGAAAATTCGGGGTTTCCTTGACTTTGTTTTTCGGGGGCGATATATTGGCTTGTCAGAGAGTCTCGCCCGAGGATTAGGGTTTTCCCGATAGAGCGGCCGGGTGAAATCGAACATAGAATTCTGGGATGACTTCTTCGCCGGGAGCCGTCTGGCCTGCGCCCGGCTGATCACCCGAGTCGAAAATTCTCCGGCCCTCGTTCCCGAGATCCGGGACCGCATCATCCCCCGCCTCCGGGGGGCGGTGCGGGTGGGGATCACCGGCCCCCCCGGCGTGGGCAAGAGCACGGTCACGGCCGCCCTGGCCGCCCGGGCGGTCAAGGCCGGCCACAAAATCGGGGTCATCGCCGTCGACCCCTCGAGCCCGTTTACCGGAGGGGCCTTCCTGGGCGACCGGGTCCGGATGCAGAGCTTGGTCGGAAACCCCAATGTCTTCATCCGCTCCCAGGCCTCGCGCGAGGGCCACGGCGGGCTCGCCCCGACGACGCCCTACGCGGCCGACGTCCTCGACGCCTTCGGCTTCGACCGAATCCTCATCGAAACCGTGGGCGTCGGCCAGGCCGAGATCGACGTCCTCGGCTGCGCCGACCTCGTCGTCCTCGTCCTCCAGCCCGGGACGGGCGACGTCATCCAGGCCCTCAAGGCCGGGATCATCGAAGTCGCCGACCTCATCCTCGTCAACAAGGCCGACATGCCGGGCCTCGAATCGCTCCTCGACGCCTTGAAATTCCTCTTCGACGTCAACGCCAGGCCCAGGGCCAAACCAGTTCCGCCGATCCTGACGGCTTCGGCCATCCAAGACCAGGGCTTGGACGAGGTCCAATCCGCCCTCGAGAGGTTGATCGAGGGCCAGTCCGAATCGGGCCTCCTCAAGGAAAAAAAGCTCGCCCGCCTGGAGGGCGAGATCAAGGCCGCGATTCAGGGCGAGCTCTGGGAGAAATTCAAAGCGGCCGCCGGCCCGGACGCGGACGTCGGAGCGGCGGCCCGACGGCTGGACGCGGACGGGCGGTCCCCCTACCCCTTCATCCGGGACCTCGGCCGCCGGGTCTCGATCCAAATCTCGACGGAAGGCGCGCATGGCGAACGACGAACCTAAGAAAGCCTGGGAGGCCAGGTTCGGCCGCTCCGAACTGAGGGAGGCCGATTTTTCCTCGATCTCGGGCCGGCCTCTCCGCCCCCTCTACGCGGCCGACGACCTGGCCGGGCTCGACGGGCCGGACGTCCTCGGCGCTCCGGGTGAATTCCCCTACACTCGGGGCGTCCATCCTTCGATGTACCGGGGGAAGCTCTGGACGATGCGGCAGTTCTCGGGCATGGGGACGCCCGAGCAGACGAACGCCCGCTACAAGTTCCTCCTGGATAAGGGGCAAACCGGCCTGTCCGTGGCCTTCGACAACCCGACCCTCTACGGCCGCGACTCCGACCACCCCTTCTCGGCCGGCGAGGTCGGGAAGACGGGCGTAGCCGTCGACACATTGGCCGACATGGAGCGTCTGTTCGACGGGATCCCGGTCGGGAAGGTTTCGACTTCGATGACGATCAACGCCCCGGCCGCCTGGATTTTCGCCATGTTCCTGGCCAACGCGGAAAAACAGGGCGTTCCCTTGGCCGACCTCCGGGGCACGCTCCAGAACGACATCCTCAAGGAGTACATCGCCCAGAAGGAGTGGATCTTCCCCCCCGAGCCGCACCTCCGCCTGATCACCGACCTGATGGCTTTCTCGGCCGAGCACGTCCCCCAGTGGAACACGATCTCGATCAGCGGCTACCACATCCGCGAGGCCGGCTCGACGGCCGCCCAGGAGCTGGCCTTCACGTTGGCCGACGGGTTCGAATACGTCGAGCGGGCCATCGCCGCCGGGATGGACGTCGACGAGTTCGCTCCCCGCCTGTCGTTCTTCTTCAACGCCCACCTGGACTTTTTCGAGGAGATCGCCAAGATGCGGGCCGCCCGGCGGATCTGGGCCCGGCGGATGAGGGACAAATACAAGGCCCGCAGCCCCCGCTCCTGGCTCTGCCGGTTCCACGTCCAGACGGCCGGCTGCAGCCTGACCGCCCAGCAGCCCGAGCTCAACATCGTCCGGACGGCCCTGGAAGCCCTGTCCGGCGTCCTGGGCGGCTGCCAGAGCCTCCACACGAACTCCATGGACGAAGCCCTGGCCCTGCCCTCCGAGAAAGCGGTCGAGATCGCCCTCCGGACGCAGCAGGTCATCGCCTTCGAAAGCGGCGTCCCCCATGTCATCGACCCCCTGGGGGGGTCCTATTACCTCGAAAAGCTGACCGCCGAGCTCGAGGAGGAGGCCGAGCGCTATTTCCGGAAGGTCGAGGAGCTCGGCGGCGTCGTCAAGGCCATCGAGCAGGGCTTCTTCCAGAGAGAGATCACCCGGGCGGCCTACGAATACCAGATGGCCTTGTCCCGGAAGCGGAAGACCATCGTCGGAGTCAATGATTTCCGGAACCCCGGCGAGACGCTCGAAATCCCCATCCTCGAGATCGACGAGGCCGTCGAGCGGGACCAGGTCCGGGCCCTGGGCGAAGTCAAGTCCCGGCGGGACAACGGGGCCGTCCGGGACCGGCTGGAGGAGCTCGCCCGGGCCGCCGCGACCTCCCGCAACCTCATCCCCCCCCTTCTCGAGTGCGCCCGGGTTTACGCCACCCTGGGCGAGACGAGCGACGCCCTGACGACGGTCTTCGGGGAATACGTCGAGAAGCCTTTCTATTGACGAAAGTCGAGGGCAACATGGCCGACCCGAAAATCA
>Ga0233423_10001659_pt1 | contig 11052 bp, 8 predicted proteins | sample Watercolumn_Mata_FD_180713 | JGI IMG/M metagenome (GOLD analysis project Ga0233423, IMG submission 180713) | Freshwater microbial communities from Lake Matano, South Sulawesi, Indonesia - Watercolumn_Matano_2014_112_MG | ecosystem: Environmental > Aquatic > Freshwater > Lake | place: Indonesia... | reverse complement strand
CGACAAAAGGCGATTGACCAGACCCGGATGCGCATCGGGCTCATGCACTGCAGTCGGCACTCAGAGCTGGTTTGCGGCCATCAGAGGCGGCGCACTGGCATAGCCCCCAGTACCAAGGACGGCAGTGGGATGAAATTGCTGGAGTATTTTCCTGGCTGACGCAACCGCTCTATTGAGCTCCAGAGGCCAGGTCAAAAGACGTAAGGAGAGTTTGCGAGGCATCCCAGAGACTTTTAGACCAACAAAGTCGAGCCCCATATCACGCGCGAGTCTTTCTTCGGGATGGCCCTTGGCGCCAATATAGAGGATCGCCTCGACATCAGGGTCTGCTTTGAGATGCTCTGCTACCGAAAGAGCTGGATAGATGTGCCCCCCGGTACCGCCGCCTGTCAAAACTATCCGGTGTTTCACAGCTTAGATCCTGGTGGTGGCTAACTCGCCACTATCGGACTGCGCTCGTCTATTGTCGTCATCGCCGCCTTCTTCGTCATCATCGCCTTCCTCGTCTTCTTCTTGGCCGCGGTCACGAGAAACCGAGAGCAAGATGCCTACCATGGCCATGGTGATAACGAGCGAAGTACCGCCATAGCTGATAAAAGGCAGGGTGATACCTGTGACAGGGGTAAGGCCCGTGGTGACCATCATGTTGACCACAGCTTGAGTGCAGATCTCGCTGGTGATGCCGATCGCAAGAAAACGTCCAAACAAAGTCTTGGCCTTGAGCGCATTCTTGAAGCCATAATAGCCAAAGAGCGCAAAGAGAGCGATGATGGTGCAGCAGCCAATCAGGCCAAACTCTTCGGCAATAACGGCAAAGATAAAGTCTGCATGTTGTACGGGCAGATAATAGAGCTTTTGCAGCGACCGACCAAAACCCTTACCAAACCAGCCGCCAGAGCCGATAGCCAATTGCGCCTGGATGATGTTCCAGCCTTCTTTTTGTGGATGCAGATAGGGATTTAGCCAGGTCTCGATACGAGCCATCTGGTACGGAGTCTTTTGGATGTGGTGCCAGATGAAAGTGCCACCAATGCCCATGGACCCAAAGATCAAGAGAGAGTTGACACCAGAGGCGTAGACGAGAGCCAAAAGACTCGCCATGATCATGCTGGCGGAGCCGAGGTCAGGCTGTTTGACGATGACACCAGCCATGCCCAACACGACGATCAATCGCAGCATGATCTGCTGGTGCCACCAAAAATACTTGGAAAAACCAGAAGACAAAAGCACGATGGTGGCGATCTTGCATATTTCACTAGGCTGAAACTGGATCGGACCCAACTGGATCCAGCGGCTAGAGCCCCAGGTTGTGACAGAAAGACTGGGTATGAGGGTGAGACCGAGCATGCCGATTGCAGCGAAGGTCAGTGGCCAGGCAAACTTTTTGAGATGGCGATAGTCATAGCGGCTGACGGTAAACATAACAAAAAGGCCGATGACAAAAGAGATGGTCTGCTTGCGCAGCATCGCTGTCGAGTCTTGGAAGCTCTGCTGAGCCTCTGGAGCAGAAGCCGAATATACAGCCATCAAGCCAAAGGCGCATAGACTAAGGACTATGGCCGCAAGAGTGCGATCGATCCCGCCTCGATAATCCTGAGGCGAGATACCATTATTGGGGCCATTCTGATCGGGGGAGCCGGAGCGTCTAGCGCGCCGACGCCACCTCTCTGGCTCGTTGGCGGACAAGATCTTTGAAGACACGCCCTCTATCCTCGAAATCCTTAAACATGTCAAAACTAGCGCAGGCTGGAGAAAGCACCACAGGCCCTTTCTTCATCGTACCACCCAATCGCACCGCCTCCTCCATCGAAGCGACAGGATAGACTTCCTCATATTTTTCCGACCGCAAAGCTGTCTCAAATCTGTCCTTGGCCTCGCCTACCAGGATCACGGCTTGAGCGTGCTTGCGGATATACCGCACAAGATCTTCGAGCGGCGTCCCTTTGTCCTTTCCACCAGCGATGAGCACCATGCTCTTTTCTGGGAAAGATTGGAGAGCCTTGATAGTAGAGTCAGTATTAGTGGCCTTGCTGTCGTTATAAAACTCCACACCATCTACGGTATCAACGTATTCGAGACGGTGCTCGAGAGCCTTGAATGTACGCAAGTGAGTCTCGATCTCTTTTTGCGAAAGTCCGGAGAGGCAGGTGGCAGAGATGGCAGCTAGAGCGTTCTCGATATTGTGGTGTCCGATTATGCGCAGGTCATTGATGTGGCACACCACGCGAGAGCGAGCATTGTAGTTGTAGCAGAGAAACCCATCATTGACATAGGCACCTTGCATTTGTTCCTGCCCATCAGGCATCTGCGAAAAAGGAAAAACCTCGGCAGCGGTAGGCGTAGCCGCCACTACAGGATCATCAAAATTGTAGACCGCAAAATTTTCGACCGACATGCGACTAAACATCGAGCGTTTGGCGGCAATGTATGGATCGAGCCCACCATGCCAATCGAGGTGGTCTGGTGTGAGGTTGAGCCACACTCCGATCTGAGGCGCAAAGGTAGTGCAATACTCCAATTGATAGGAGCTGACCTCAACGACCAAAAAGTCTAGGGGCGGCCCATCGAGCAGACTCAAGATCGGTACGCCGATATTGCCGCAGGCCGGTGCAATGCGACCAGACTTTTCTAATATATGGCTGATCAGGGCAGTAGTAGTCGATTTGCCATTGGTGCCGGTGATAGCGATAAATGGGACCTGGGCCCCTATCTCTCTAAATGCCAACTCCACATCGGAGATCACTTCTTTTTTAAATGCTCTGGCACGAGTGATCACATCACTCTTGGGCTTGATGCCTGGGCTGGTGAGTATGATCTCAGCAGTAGACAGAGCGCGATCGCTGTGATTGCCAAACTCGGCCTCTACTCCCAGCTTGGAGAGCTCGGTCAAATGCTTGGCGTCGACCTTGTCCTGAGGTTGCGACTCGGAAACCACGACTTGAGCGCCACGACGCTTGAGGTAAGCAGCTGCTGCCAGCCCGCTCCGCCCCAGACCCAAGATAGTTGCTCGCTTATTCTTCCAATCTGCCACAGGGCAATTGTATCAGGTGGTTTTCAAGGCAGAAAGAGCCCTTTTCTTATATACAGTGCATAAGAAAAAGAGCGGGTCTTTCGACCCGCTCGCAAAAACAAAGCTTAGAGCTTTCCTTTTTCCTTTTCTTTCTGTTCGACCTTGTAGGCCTTCTCTTTCAGCTTCTCGATCTTCTTATCGAGTTTTTCCTTTTCCTTGGGAGGGAGATTAGGAGAAAGAGAGCCGTAGGCAGTGTATTGCACGACTGCTTCTTTGAGATCCTTGCTGGTCTCGGGCTTGAGGCGCTCGAGAGTCTTAGCCACGCCCAACCTGCTGTCGGCGACCTTGGGGTTGCCGTAGATGGCTGAGTGATACTTGTCGATCGCGCTGGCCAACTGGCCTTTGCGAGCGAGGTCATCAGCCATTGTCAGATCCTGGCGAGCACTATCCTTGGCCTTAGCTACGCTAGCCAGGCCACGCTTGGCGCGCTCGTCGCCACCAGGCATGGAGGCAGCTTTTTTGTAGGCGGACTCGGCATTGTTGAGATCTTTGATCATCAGGGCCAAATCAGCTACGGCAAAAGCTTGCTTGGATGTCTGAGCATTGGCGATAACCGTATTCATCTGCTGATCTGCTTCAGAAAACCGATTTTGAGCAAGCAAGGCTTCAGCATAAGCCACGCGTTCGCCATCATTGGTCGGAGTGCCGATAGATGCGAGGTCGACAGGAGTACCCGCCATGGAGCGCAATTTGGCTTGAGCCAGACGCAATTCCATGTCGTTGGGATTCATAGCCACGGCCTTATCGATCATACGTTGAGCCGACTCAAACTCGTTGGACATAAAGTAGGCACCACCGGCCTCTTTATTGGATTTGAGGTAATAGGCCCTAGTGAGACCCTTGGCGGCAGCAGCATTTTGTCCGTTGTTGGACAAGACTGTGTCGTATTCTTTGATGGCATCATCGAGCTTTTCTAGCTTCAAGCTCTGATCGGCAACGCGCATGTGCAATTCGGCGTTGTTAGGCATCATTTCCAATCCAGAGCGCAATTCGGCGATGGACATTTCCAAATCGCCGCGATTCTCACGGATATCTGCAATGTGCAGATAAGCATCCGGGTTTTCTGGCTTGATGCGGATCGACTCTTGAAACTCTTTGATAGCCGCTACGTTATTGCCTTGTGCAGCATAGACATCACCGAGGGTCTGGTGCACCGGCGCGCTGTTACGAAACTGGTAGAGCGAGGTATTGAGCTCTTTGAGCGCAGCGTCGTACTGGCCTTGCTTGTAGTAGGCCTTGCCCAGTCCATAGTGAGCAGTCGAATTGCCGGTGTTGAGCGAGACAGCCATTTTGAGGTCGGAAACAGCATCACCGTACTGTTCTTTCATCATCTTAGCCAGACCAAGCTGAGCATAGGCTTCGGAATACTTGGGATCGAGATTGGTCGCTTCTTTATAAGCATTGATGGCATCATCGATCTTGCCCTGTTCTTTATAGATATTGCCCAGGGTCACGTGACCTTCAGGCATACCAGGATCGATACTGAGAGCTTGCTTAGCCTCGGCTTCGGCTTGCGAGAGCATTGCATCACGGCTCTTGATCACGGTATTGTTGCTGGAGGCCAAACGATTGTAGAGCACCATTGCTTTACCAGCGTGAGCCATTGCATTCATCGGATCTTGCTTGAGGACCTTATCAAAGGTTTCTTCTGCACCATCGAGCTTAAATTGCTTGGCCAGAGCCATGCCAAATCCGACTTGAGCAGGCGTGCTCTTAGGATTTTTGCCCATTTCGTTTTTATACAGATCGGCAGCTTCGTCAAATTTGCCTTGCAGCATGAGCTGATCCGCTCTCACTACTTCTCTGGTGATCCTCATTTTATAAGGAGCTTTGCTGTTCGCTACAGCGATCTGTGTACCAGAAATACCGTCGTGAGCTTCTCTGGCCCATGCCGATTCTGGTGCGACCGTGGTGTTTGCAAGCAAGGACACAGATCCAGCCAGGACTAAAGAGAGATACCTGAGGTTATTTCGAGGGGCCATTTTTTACTCCATGAATTGAATTTTCTATCTATATATAAGGAAGAGAAAAATTCGAATGGGAATTGGAAGAGAACCAATTGTAGCAACGTATACTTGTATAGTTGCTTGCGAAGAGCCAAGATAAAGGCACGCAGGCTGCCAAGCGGCGCCATTCCCGGGTAAATCGCTGATTTAGCGCGGTGTCGTCACTTGCTCTTCGATGCAAAACATTCTTTATATATAGAGGATCGAGACTTTGTCAGGGCATTCAAAATGGGCCACCATCAAAAGGCATAAGGCAGTCGTAGACCAAAAGCGTGGTGCTGCTTACGCCAAGATGGCGCGAGAGATTATTGTCGCCGCTAAAATGGGAGGTCCGGACCCAGCAGCCAATTTTAGGCTGCGTACCGCTATCGAGCGCGCCAAGGCCGAAGGCGTGCCCAACGACAATATTGCTCGAGCTGTCGAAAAAGGCTCAGGCAGCGGTGGTGCCGACAATTTTGAGGAGCTGACCTATGAAGGATATGGCCCCGGCGGTATTGCCATACTAGTCAAATGCGCAACCGACAACCGACACAGGACTGCCGCCGATCTACGCATGCATTTTTCAAAAAATGGCGGCAATATGGGCGAGGCAGGTTGCGTCAACTGGATGTTTACCGAAAGAGGCGAAGTAACAGTATCCAAAGAGACCGGCTTTGACGAAGATGCACTGTTGATGGTGGCACTAGATGCCGGCGCCGACGACCTCGACACTACTCAAGACACAGAAGCCACTGTGGTTTGCGGAGCCAACCAACTCGAATCAGTCAAAGAAGCCTTGCAAAAGGCTGGCTACAAAGTCATGCGCGCGGAGAGCGTAATGGCCCCCAGCAACACGATCCAAGTAGAAAGCAAAGATACGGCCAAGCAATTACTCAAGCTCTTGGACCAACTTGAAAGCCACGATGACGTCCAACAGGTTTACGCCAATTTTGATATGGCAGCGGAGTGGATGCAAGAGTTGCTTTAAGCAAAAAACGATGCAAATAGATTAAATCCGCACAACTCTTTTTGTAGTTTTGTTAAGCAGCGCTTGAGCTATTATGGGCATGGACTCATGCCTGGAAACGTCCATCGATACTACGTCTTCAAAATTTCCTCCTACCAATCTCTACCTCTTGGCTGCAAACCACTATTTCGTTTAACCTAGCTTTTACTTTGCGTTACGAAAGCCCCTTGGCAACCATATGCGATACCAATGCATGAGTTTGGCTTAATCCAGATTTTTCACACGGGCTCGATATATCTTGCTTTTGATTTTGCATGCGATCAAATGGCGCAAAAAATCAATATGTGTTTTGTGAAATTTTAGACACTATCCCTGTATTGCAGCAAGAATGGCAAAAATTGACATTGTCAGGGGATCTTTGACGCCACCACAAACCTTCTGCTACCTTTTCGCCTGCTTCGGCAAACCTACCCAAGAGTCATACATCGCATATATGCGGTCGTCGACCCTAAAGAGGACATCGCCCCCGGGCGCTAGAAAAATCCGATGAACACAGGCAACACACTTACTTGCAAATTTGCCCACCTCCTCATGGCCCTCACGGTCACCTGTGGAGCAATAGGCACCACGATCGCCTCAGCACCAAGCGCTATGGCTGCTGATTGCACTCCCGAAGTCGAATCGACAGTATGGGAAGAGAACAATCAAGAATGCGCAACGGTTACTGTAAACGGCAAAGAGATCATTACCTTTCGCGGCGAAAACGCTCAGGGCTCAGCAGAAGACCGAGCCGAAAAGCTCGCTGACAAGCTGCAAGACGTCCTAAAAGACGCAAAATTTGACCTCTCAAAAATGCTCCCAGGCGCCGAAGCCAATCAGTCTTCGATCCGCATGGATGGCTCGACTCTGATTAGATTCGAAACCGCAAATAATGATGAAACCGCCATGGAGCAGAGCTTTAAGGTGGTCAACAATATCCGCACTATTCTCGGTCAGCCTCCCGTTCCTGCAGCATTTCTCAAGGCTGTGGAAACACAGAGTCCCGAGCAAGCCATGGCTTCATGCCTGGGTCGTACAAGCACACCTTCCAATTTCGTAGCCAATTTTTCTGGACACGCTTCCTGGTATGGCGGACGCTTTCATGGCCGCAAGACCAGTAATGGTGATAGGTTTGACCAGGATGGCTTTACGGCAGCCCACCGCTCACTACCTTTTGGCACCAAGCTACTGGTACTCAATCGTCGTACAGGCGATAGCTGCGTAGTCGAAGTCAACGACCGTGGCCCGTTTATCGAGGATAGGGTGATAGACCTTTCTCGTGGGGCCGCGCAAAAGCTCAATATGCTTTCTTCAGGCGTAGCAATGGTCGACTGCATGGTCATCAACAACAACGATAACTGAGTTTGTAAAGAGCAGGTCGCCTAGATGACCTGCTTTTTGTTTGAGCTGATATGATTGCTGCTTGAGCCTTCCACGCTTGAGCATATGAGCACACAACAAGTCCGAGTACGCATAGCCCCGAGTCCAACAGGTCACCTCCATGTGGGTACGGCCAGGACAGCTCTGTACAATTATCTCTATGCCAGACGTCACAATGGCACCTTTGTGCTGCGTCTCGAGGATACTGACGAAGAACGCTCCAGAGAGGAGTACACCAAAGACATCGTCGACGGTTTGCGATGGCTGGGCCTCGACTGGGAAGAAGGCCTCGAAGTAGGAGGGCCCTACCCTCCATATCGCCAAACCGAAAAAATCGATCACTACAACAATATCGCCAGCAAGCTCATCAGCTCGCAAGACGCGTATTTGTGCTTTGCCACTGCCGAAGAATTGGCTGCACTCAAAGAAGAGCAAAGGGCAGCCGGTGCCGCTCCCAGATATGACAATCGTGGCAGAGACCTGACCGAAAACCAACGCAAAGACTACGAAAAAGAAGGCCGCATCCCATCGATACGCTTTAAAGTCGAAGAACCACAGGTGGTGTCATGGCATGATGCCGTCAAGGGCGAGATCGCTATCGATAGCTCGGATCTGGGTGGCGATATGGTCATCGTCAAGTCAAACGGCGTAGCCATCTACAATTTTGCCGTGGTCGTCGATGACGTCGACATGCACATGACTCACGTCATCCGTGGCGAAGACCACATCCACAACACAGCCAAACAGATACTGATCTACAAGGCCCTGGGCTACGACCTGCCTCTCTTTGCGCACGTGCCACTGATTTTTGATCTCGAGCGCCAAAAGCTCTCCAAGCGCAAACACGGTGAGACAGTGCACATCGACTATTACCGCAAAGAAGGCTACATGCCCGAAGCCATAGTCAACTACCTGGCTCAGATGAGCTGGACGCATCCACAGGGCAAGGAGATCTATAGCCTGGCAGAGGCTGCGGAGGTCTTTGATCTGGACAAGGTCTCCAAGAGCCCAGCCGTATTTGACGTGGCCAAGCTCAACTGGTTCAACAGCCATTATTTGCGCGACCTGCCCCTCGATCTCATCGTCGAGCGCGCCATGCCTTACCTTGCTGACTTTGATTTGTCCAAGTATTCCAAGGACGAGATCAACAAGATGGTGGCGCTCATTCGCGAGAGCCTGACCACTCTTTCGCAGATCAAAGGCGCACTTGCATTTTTCTTTGATGAGCACGTTCAGATGCAACCGGAGCTCAAGGAAATAATCGAAAAAGAAGGCAGCCGCAAGGTCCTGGCGGATCTGAGCAAGTCCATCGACGAGCAGTCTGTGCCTTTTGGCGACAATCAGGGCTCAAAAAAAGCAGTAGATGCCATCGGCAAAACTCATGGACTAAAAGGCAAAGATCTCTACTGGCCGGTCAGAGTGGCACTCTCTGGCAGCACTGCAGGCCCGGATCTAGGAGCCATTATCTCCATACTCGGACCTGAAAGAGTCAAGCAGCGACTGGCAACGGCACTCACCACATGAGTCAGATGAGAGAGATACAGGTATACAACACGCTCACAGGCAAAAAAGAGACCTTTGAGCCCATGGTGCCAGGCAAGGTCACCATGTATGCTTGCGGCCCCACCGTCTACATGCTGAGCCACCTCGGCCACGCTCGCATGGCCATAGTTTGGGACACAGTGCAGAGGTTTTTTAGACATTGCGGTTATGAGGTCACATACGTCCGCAATATCACTGATGTAGACGACAAGATCATAGCTCGAGCAAAGTCTCTCGGCATCAGTCCGGAGCGCCTCGCCCGCGAATGCACCTATGATTTTTGGCACGACATGCGCTCGCTCAACGTACAGTTTCCAGACTACGAACCTCGCGCTACTGAGTACATCCAGCAGATGATCAGTTTTGTAGAGGGACTGATTGCCGGTGGACATGCCTATGTGGCTCAAGGCGACGTTTATTTTGACGTGCAGTCCTTTGATCAATACGGCAAGCTTGGCAAGCAAAACCTCGACGCCTTGATCAGCGGCGCTCGCGATCAGGCAGTCGCCCAAGAAGCACTCGCTCATCTCAAAAAGAGCCCTGTCGATTTTGCCCTATGGAAATCAGCCAATCCAGACGAACTCAATTGGCCCAGCCCCTGGGGCCCTGGCCGACCGGGCTGGCATCTGGAGTGCTCGACCATGGTCAAGCACATACTGGGACCGACTATCGATATCCATGCTGGCGGCGAAGACCTCGTATTTCCACATCACGAAAACGAGATCGCCCAATCCGAAGCCTTGCACGACCAACCGCTTGCGCGCTACTGGCTGCACAATAGCTTTGTGCAGGTCTCAGCCGAAAAGATGTCCAAATCACTCGGCAATTTTAAAACCATCCGCGACCTGCTAGAGCAATACTCGTCTGATACCATCAGGCTTTTTGTGCTGCAATCGCATTATCGCAGCCCCATCGACTTTACGATCGAAGCCCTCAATGCCACCAGATCTGGTTCTATGCGCTTGATCAAAGCCGCCGCTTTTGCAGAGCAAAACGCAGATGCAGACTTGGGTGCAGACCTAGAGGCAGTCGCCAAATTTGAAAAAGCCTTTGCCGAAGCCATGAGCAACGACTTTAACACTGCCGTCGCTATCTCTCAGTTGTATCAACTTGCCGATGCTATCCTCGCCTCTAAGTCAGGCTCAGACCAGAGAGCAATGGCTCAAGCGCTCAAAGAGCACGCAGCCATCCTGGGCCTCACTCTCCAGGACACTCGCAATGATATCGATCTCGACACGGGCAAAAAGCTCATGGATCTCATCCTGACTCTCAGACAAGAAGCCAGGGGCCGAAAAGATTATGCCTCAGCAGATTTGATCCGCAAGAGTCTTAGCCAATCAGGCATCAATGTCATGGATAGTGCCAGCGGAGCCAGCTGGGAAATCGGCTAGTCCTTTCTCATACTTTCTCACGCACCTGAACGAGATCGTCTGTAGATGCATTTATTATCGGTTAGATATACAACAATACGTATTACCAAAGCCATGGAGCTTTCCAGGGGCAAATAAAAAGACGCGATACCAATAATGTCGGGATCGCGTCTTTATATTTCGAAAGCTCGGAGAGGGTGGGATTCGAACCCACGTTGCTTGCGCCCATCCGCTTTCGAGGCGGCGCCGTTATGACCGCTTCGGTACCTCTCCTCATTAGCAGCAATGATTTTAGCAAAAGCCGGGTCTTTAGGGATAAAAAGAAACGGAGCCTCTTAACAGAGGCCCCGAATGCTTGATGCTTGTATCTGGCGAACGCTCTAGACTACTGAGTGTTGTGAGCGGGACGTCCGGCGATCTGAACTGCACCCTGCGACTCGGTCTGAGCTTTGAGCGTCGACATCACCTGAGGCATGTCGATGCGGCTTTGACGCTTGACCAGCCCTTGCGGAACGAGAAAACCACCATCGACATAGCTAGCATAGGTCACCAGGGTGGTGTGGCCGCCATCGAGGGGCTCGAGCTTCCAGTAGCCATCAACTTGCTTGAAGGCGCCGGATAAACGGTGCCATTCCATGCTGTGGGGAGCGTTCTCTTTTACTTCGACTGTGTAATCATATGAGCCTGGCAGGCCGCTAG
>Ga0233423_10001658_pt1 | contig 11052 bp, 7 predicted proteins | sample Watercolumn_Mata_FD_180713 | JGI IMG/M metagenome (GOLD analysis project Ga0233423, IMG submission 180713) | Freshwater microbial communities from Lake Matano, South Sulawesi, Indonesia - Watercolumn_Matano_2014_112_MG | ecosystem: Environmental > Aquatic > Freshwater > Lake | place: Indonesia... | reverse complement strand
ATTGTCGGCAGGGTCGAGAAAAAAGGGAGGGAAGTCACCAGCTTCCAGATCGGCGACCGGGTGGGCATCGGCTGGATCAACCGGGCCTGCGGCGGGTGCAGTTTCTGCCGCCGGGGCAACGAGAACTTATGCCGCGGGTTTAAGGCCACCGGCAGGGACGTGGATGGCGGCTATGCGGAATATACCACGGTGCCCGGCGATTTTGCCTACCCTATCCCGGAAGTGTTCGCCGACGGGGAAGCCGCGCCGCTCCTGTGCGCCGGGGCCATCGGCTATCGCTCCCTGCGGCTGACCGGTATTAAAGACGGCGACAACCTCGGGTTGCTCGGCTTCGGCGCCTCGGCCCACCTGGTCCTGAAAATGGTGCGGCATCGCTATCCCTTAAGCAAGATCTTCGTCTTTTCCAGGACCCAGGCCGAGAGGGATTTTGCCATCGAGTTGGGGGCCGTCTGGGCCGGGGACTTTGCTGCTGAACCCCCGGAGAAGCTGCACCGGGCCATTGACACCACCCCGGTATGGGGCCCCATTGTCGAGGGTTTGAAGAACCTGGAGAAGGGCGGCAGGCTGGTAATCAACGCCATCCGCAAAGAGGAAGTAGATAAGGAAGCTCTGTTAAAAATCGATTACGCCCGGCATCTCTGGCTGGAAAAAGAGATTAAAAGCGTGGCCAATGTCAGCCGGCAGGACGTGGCCGAATTTCTGGAGTTGGCCGCGCAGATACCGCTGAAGCCGGAGTTTCAGGAATACGGACTGGAGGAGGCGAACAAGGCGCTCATGGAACTTAAGGAAAGGAAGATCCGGGGCGCCAAGGTGCTGCGAATCGGAGGATAGCTTCCGGGGCCGAAACTCCCACGAGTGGCAAAGTATCAGACGATGAGCGGCGTTCATCGGCGAGCGTCCGCGGTTAATATTTAACCGCCGATGCACGCCGATGAACGCCGTTTGATTGATGTTTGGTGCACATGAATAAGAATTTGGTATTAGGACACGATTACCTCAAGATATTTCCCGATTCTCCCGGATTATCCGCCAGCAAAGAATAGCGAACGCGGCGCTGAAGAAAATCATCACGCCCAGCCACCCCACGGAAAAACCATAAGGATTCCGGAAAACACTGCCCATGGCCTCCCGGCTTTGACCGGCCAGATTGTGGTATTGGTCGTAGGTCCCCACATAGAGGAAGGAAGGATAGCAAGAGAGGACCACTATTCCCACCACCAGCAAAACCCCGATATAAGCGGGGCGCAGATAATTTTCCTTACCGCTCATGAGCCAGCGATAGCCCAGGATATGGCCCCAATAGGCTCCGAGAACGATGGCCATTACGAATAAGGCCGGCAGCAGGGCATTCACCCAGCCGGTGTGCATAACTTCTTCAAAGCGCCTGCTCCAATAAATTTGCTCCCACCCGGGCCAACCGGACAGGAGATAGATGCCCGCGGGGGCGATGACGCCTCCGGCGAAAAAAAGGGAACGGGACAGATAACGGTAATACATGGCGGTTTTTTCCTGGGGCTGGTTCGCCCTTGCCTTTTTCAAGACCTTTCTGCCCAGGTCGATGGAGATGAGACTGACGGCAAACGCGGCGGGAATATCAATTTGGACCATGGGATTTCTCCTTTCGTCCCGTTTAAAATTAATTTTGGCAGCCGTTATTTCTTCTCCCGATGATTTTCAAAAACATTTCCTGGATCAGCCGTTCTTCGTCAGGCGTCATGAACCGTTCCGGGAGCGGAGGTTTCGGCCGCCCGAGGTTGACCGCCATCCCCAATCCCAGGGGATTATAGGGCAAAAGAGTAATGTCTCCCGCGCCCGCCCGGCACAGGAGATCCACGATAGCCGCCAGGTTTGCCGCGGTGGCCGTAATCTCGGGCACCAGGGGGATGCGGGGATGCACCTCTGCGGCTCTATCCCGGAGGAGGGCCATAAGGTTCCGGTGAATAATGCGGTTGGATTTCCCGCAATACTGCCGGTGGAGCCCGGGGTCGCCGATCTTGACGTCGAAGTAAATCAGATCGAGGTGGGGGAGCAGCTTGCGCCGGAAAATAGGGTAGTCGAAATAGCCCGAGGTCTCCAGGGCGACGTGGACGCCTTCTTTTTTTAAGATGTGGAGCAGGGCTTCCAGATATTCCGGAAAAAGGGTGCACTCGCCTCCAGATAGGGTGACTCCGCCCCCTGAATGGCGGAAAAAGGCGCGATCACGGAGCAGGATCTCGGCCAATTGCTCCACTTCATAAGAGGAGCCCAACAGTCTCAATCCCCCCGCGGGGCAGGCGCCGGCGCACCCCCCGCAGCGCAGACAACGCTCCCGGTGGATGCGGCCGGGAAGATCCAATTCTATGGCTCCCCGGGGGCAGGCCGCGGCGCATCGGCCGCAGCGGATACACTTGCCGGGGTAAAACGCGACTTCCCTCCCGCAGTCCTGGGTCTCGGGGCTGTGGCAAAAGACGCAGCGCAGGGGACAGCCCTTGAAAAAGACCACCGTGCGAATGCCCGGCCCGTCTTCGAGGCTGTGCCTCTTGAGGTCCACAATGAGGGGGGATTGATTCACACCTACACCACCCCGAGCCTCCGGCCCAGGTCCTTGGCCAGGAAACCGAACCTGTAGATATAGTTCAGGTTGCCCTCCACCTCCACTTCATTGGCGAGGAGAGAATTCAAAATGTCCTGGTTCCCGGAAAAGAGAAAGCGCCGCAGTGCGGCCGCGTCCTTGAAGGTGATCCGACAGTCCCAGTCTTTAACCGGCCCGGCCTGAACCTGCATGTCCTCATTAGCGAAGGTCGCGGACGCAGCCACCCTTTGATTCGCGGTTCTGAAGACGTAGCTGCCGCGAAAGTCTTTGATATTCCGCCGATAGTCCTTGGAAAGGGAAAAACCCAAATCCATGCCGTACAGGAGAACCTCCAGGAACCTGTCGGTCAATCTATCTCCCAATTGGCCGACCAGCCCTCCCGAAAACCGTTGCAGGGCCCATTGGCCCGCCCCCTCGGAGATGGAAGGAATGATATTCAATAACGTGCGTCTGACTCTGGAAGCCATGGCGGTTCACCTCTTGTTCGGTAAAGGGAAGGGTTCGAAGGCAACCATCTTGCCGGTGGACAGGAGATACTCCGTGCGGTCGATGATCTCTTTCTGCATCTGGGGATTCAAATCTTTAAAATAGGCGGTGTACCCGGAGACCCGCACCAAAAGTTCGGGGTCCGGGTTCCCCACTGCATCGACCAGGGTCTTGTGAGTGACGATATTAAATTGAATCTCCATGCCCCCATCGCTCTGTCCCCCGGCATCATCGAAGTAGCCTTCCACCGTGGCCGCAAAGTTGTCCAGCATTTTTTCCCGGTCCTGTTCCGGGGTGTATTTCAGGTTCAAGGCCACCCCGCTGGCAAGGCAGGAAGCAGGTTGCCGGGCCACGGAATGCAAAGCTTTCGTGAGGGAAGGGGTCACCCCCGAAACCGGGGTGATGCCGCTGGTGAAATTTTCCCGGGCCTTGCGTCCGTTGGGCATGGCCTGCATGAGCCTCCCGAAACCGGCATGGTTGGTCATGGTCCAATAGCCCACCCGATATTTGCCACCGCGGTAATTCTCCTTTTCTCCGAAGACCCGGTCCAGGGTCTCCACCAGCCAGCGGACGTTGGCATCGGCCTTGGGGTCGTCGTTGCCGTACTTGGGCGTCTTCTCCGGGTTTATCAACAGGGCCTGCAAGGCTTCGTACCCTTCGAAGTTATTTTCCAGGGCCTCCAGCAGTTCTCCGAAGGACACGGCTTTTTCTTCGAACACCACCTTTTCAATGGCGCTGAGGGAATCGGCCACGTCCGCCAGGCCGATGATGGTGGCCGCGGAGGAGTTGATGGCCGCGCCCCCGGCAATGAGATCCCGCCCTTTTTCCATGGGGCCTTCAAAGAGGCTGGAAAGGATGGGGGTGGGGTAAAAGTCCTGGTGAATCTTCCCGAAGAAGTTATTGAGATCGGTGGACCGGTCCGCGATCCACCGGATCTGCTCTTCCAAGGCCCCGGCAAATTCCTCAAAGGTGGTAAAGGTTCTCGGATCGCCGGTTTCCTGGCTGATCAACAGATCCAGGCCCGTATGGCGGTGCCTGCCGTTGAAAAGGGCCAATTCCAGCACGGAAGTGAGGTTCAGGAGAATGGCCGCGGTGTGGCCGTAAAACCTGCCGTTGCTTCCGGGTTCCACACAGCCGATCACGCCGTAATCCCGGGCCTGCTCCGGGGTTTCGCCCTTGGAGGTGAGCGCCTTGATCACCGCCCGGTCGTTATGCAGCGCGGGAGTGGCTCCGGTTTTGAGGTTCACCTCGCAGAGCCTGCGTAAATAATCCTGGGAGTTCACCCCGGAATAATACCTGGCATTCAGGTTCGGGTCCCGCAGCTTCATCAGTTCCGTGGCCCGCAGCATCACGTAGGTGAGATCGTTCACCGCATCATTGCCGTCCCGGTCCACTCCTCCCAGGGTGATGGCCTGGTTCGACCCCGTGCCGCCGAAGAGCTGTTCCGAAGCCTCGGGCACCGCGGGCACGTGATCGCCTATTTTGAGCCAGAGGCAGCAAATCATTTCAATGGCGTCCGCAACCGTAAGCCGGCCCTGGTCCATGTCCCGGCGATAAGCATCATAGAGAACCTGATCCAGCCTCCCCAGGCTGAGGCCGATGTTGGGGTTCTCCAGGTGAGCTGCGGTCCAGCAGATCCACACGGTGGTGAGGGCCTCCCGGAAGGAGCGGGCGGGGAACTCGGGCACCTGGCGGTGAATCGCGGCTATGTCGAGAAGTTCCTGCTTCCGGCCGGGGTCATTCTCCAGGATTGCCAGCCTCTCGGCCTCCGCCGCCAGATTGCGGGAGTAGCTGATGATTCCTTCCTGAACCTCACGGATGGCGGCATAGAATTCCTTCCGGGACGGATCGTCGACCGCGGCCTCTTTTTCCCGGGCCTCATCGATGACGGCCCGCAACCCGAGTTTAACGGCTTTGGAGAAGTCGGGGATGGTGTGGGAGATGCACTCGGGCTTGCTGGCCAGGAAAAAGACCAGGCGTTCCAGCAGCTTTATCTCGGGGTCATACTTCTTGCGGCCGTACTTCTGCAAATTCTGTTCATAGTACCGTTTGCGGCCCAGTTCCAGGATGTTGTTCTCCAGCCAGTGGGGAAAGACTTCGAAGTTGAGAGTTTTGACATCGGCTTCCGTAATATGGAAAGGATTGCTTTTCCGCCTGGACATGGTCCAAAGTTCCGGCCAGAGGGTCAGCGCCAGAAACTCCGGGTATAAAGGAACTCCCTTTAGCCTGGAGGTGGTTGACCCGGCAAAAAGCTGGTTGTCCTGGAACGTGAACGGCTGCATGTCCCGATCCACCCCCCGGCTATGGCGGACCACGGGAAATCGCTGTTCCAGGACGTAGCGATACATCCCGGCCTTGTCGAGGATCGAGATACGATTGCTTTTAAAAAAGCCATGGTCAATACTGAAGCGGGTGATTAACCGGGGACGCTCTACGCAAATTTCAGGGATCGCTTTAAAGTAGATGTTCCGGAGGCGGGTGACCCGGTCAGAGAGACCATAGTCGCTCAGGGAAAGGTCTCCTAAGGTGATTTTCGGCATGGCTTCCTCCTATCTTTGCCGCCCCTGTCTTATTGGCTGTGGGGCGGATCATGCAGGATGCCCGATTCGATGGCTTTATTCGCCGAATCCAGCCGTTTTGAGCATGGCGCAGGAGAAGAGTAGATCAAAGCCAGCCGAATCGGGCGATTACCTGTATCCTGTTCGCTGCGGCCTCTGCCTCGAAAGGTTCCAAGCGGAGCACAGGCTTTCCTGCCTGTGCGCTTTCCAACCTTTGCGGATTACCCGGGCGGGCGGGACGCCCGCCGCTACGCCTTTTACGCTTTACGGGTGGGCCATGCGGCCCATGAGCAACTGCCTCGAAAGGTTAACAATCCAAGGTTCAAAAATTAGGAGAAATGCGAGATTGAAAGGCAACGAAACCAGTTTAAAAGGCGAGTAGTTGTTAATAATTTGTTGATTTATTGTTAAAACAAATTTAAAAAAAAGTCAATGCTATAGTTGTAATTTGCACCTTATTTCACATAACTAACTGCATCCCGGCAGTGGGAATCACTGCCGGCGCCCAGGGAGTGAGCCATGTCCGGATTGTTCAGCCCCGGAAAAATCGGCGAGCTGGAGGTGCAAAACCGGATGATCCGGACGGCATCCCATGAGGGCCTGGCCGACGCCCGGGGCGCGCCCACGGAGTCCCAGTTCCAGTTTTACCGCGGTTTCGTAGAAGGCGGCATCGGCCTGGTGATTACCGGTTATGCGGGAATCCAGCAAAACGGCAAAAGCGCCCTGTACCGCATGACCATGATGGACGCCGACGATCTGGTGCCGGCCCACCGCGCGCTGGTGGCGAAGATCCATGCCCTCGGCGGGAAGATCGTTTCCCAGATTGCCCACTGCGGCCGGCAGACGCTCTCCGCGGCCACCGGCGAGCCCCTGCTGGTGGCTCCTTCATCCATCCCCAGCAAATTCTACCGGGAAGTGCCCCGGGCCCTCACGGACCACGAGATTCAGGAGATTATCCGCAGTTTTGCGGCCGCGGCCGCCCGGGTCGCGGCTGCGGGATATGACGGCGTGCAGGTCCATGCCGCCCATGGCTACCTCCTATCCTCCTTTCTCTCACGCCATGCCAATATCCGGCGGGACAGATGGGGCGGGAGCCTCGAGAACAGGTTCAGGATCGTCGGCGATACTCTGAAAGCGGTAAAAGAAGCCGTGGGCCAGGCTTTCCCGGTGCTGATCAAGCTGAACAGCTTCGAAAAGGCCAGAAAAGGCATCAAACCTGAGGAATGCGTGGAATTCGCCCGCTTGGCGGCCAAGACCGGCTGCTGCGACGCGGTGGAGATCAGCGCCGGCGGCAGCGGCGAAGAGGCCTTCTATATGGCCCGGGGCAAATTCCCCACTGACGCCATCCTCACTTACATGCGGCCGTACTGTAAAAAAGGCAAGGGCGTCAAGTTCCTGATCCGGCAAGTGGTGGGCCCGATTCTTTCCATATTCCACCCTCCTTTCCAAGAGGGTTATAATCTGGAGACGGCCGCGCGGGTGAAACAGGCCATCTCCCTACCCGTCATTACCGTGGGCGGGATGCGGACCAAGGCCTTTATGGAAGCAGCCGTCAGCGCCGGAAAAACGGACTTCGTCTCCATGGCCCGGCCGCTGCTGCTGGAGCCCGACCTGCCCAACAAGTTCCGCCGCGGAGAAAGCGACGCCGCTCAATGCGACAACTGCAACATCTGCCTGATGGCCGCCGACGCCGTGCCCATCAGGTGTCACAAAGACGAATTCGCAGCGGGGGAAAATTGATTTAGGGATCACCAAATCAAATTACGTTCACTGTCTATCGCTGGTCCCTGGTGGCTTACCAAGATAACACACCGATTGGAGACTTTCGTATCCGCCAAAACGTTCTCTGAACGAAGGAGGCCGGCCATGAACCTCAAACTTCCTCGTATCCTGAGCCCGAATTTGGGCTGTCCCGTTATCTGTTCCCTGGACGACCCCATTAAGACCGGAGTCGAGGTGGTGATTGCGGAGCCGATGGATGCGGCTCCGGGTGTCTACAGCATGGTGGCGCAGCCGATTTCCAAGGGAGATGGCCAGGAGTTCGATCTGACCCTGGAAGCGCGCCGGGAATTAACGGAGCCCGGCCTGCCGGAAACCTTTGACGGGGTGGAGCAAACCCGGCGGCAGATCAGTACGACCCTCAGGGCCTCAATCTTTGCAGGCAAAGCCCGGTTTGTGCGGTTCTCCGCCAGACCCGGGTCAACACTGACGGACCTGCATTTGCGGACGATCTCCCGGGCACCTCGCATCACCCTTTATGACCTGGTACTGAAAAAGGGCGCCGAGGAATTATTCAGAGCTTTCCACGCCCTCGCCCTGCGGCCCGAGGCAGGAGGACTCCGTTTTATCCACGCTACGGACCTGCACGTAGCGTTGCGCAACGACCTCTACCAGGCGGCTTTGAAGATCGGTGAAGAGGACGCGGGCGCCTCCGCTGCCGTTTCTTTTGTCAACTTCAACCGGAATCTGCGCCGTTTCATTCGGTATGCCAACAACCTGGCCGACCGGGGAAAACTGGATTTCGTCCTGCTGCTGGGGGATCTCGTCGATTTTATCGGACATAGCTACAGCGATCGGGATGATTACGGCGAGAACAACTGGAGGCTTCTCTGTGACATCCTCACCGGCGCCGAGGGAAAGGGGACCGGCAGGGCCGAAAACTCCGGCATCAAGGTGCCGGTGTTCACCAGCACCGGGAATCACGACTGGAGGTTCTTCCCTTACCCGCCTGCGGTCAACGCGGCCGCATACGGGCTCGACAAGAAGTCGGTGCAGGCCCTCAATCCCTTCTGGGCCGACGATCCCGAAGAATTAACCAAAAAGACCAAGGAGTTCTATCAGAAGATGATCGGCGAGGGAGCACTGCTGTCCAACATCATGCTGGGCGGCACGTACCTGCACAAATTGGGCGAGTGGCTGCCCAAGTTGCGCGACCAGCTCAGAAAACTGCTGCCCTCGGGTAAGGTTCGGGGTAATCTGCTGGACTGGCTTCTGCCCAGGATGGCCACCTGGCAGGTGCAAGTCCTGGCGCCGCTCACCGCCTCCGCTTACGTGGCCAGCGGCGCTAAACTGCCGTTTCTCGGCAAGTTGAGCCTCTCGCCGGTGGAGTTGTTAAGCCTGGTGCTCGCCGGGGTCTCGGGCCTGATAAACGGGACCATCAGTTTCGTGAAATTCCTGGTCCGCTGGAGGTCTCCGGACCTCATGGCCCTGGAAGCCGGCTGGCCGGCATTGAGAGACTACTTCCTGAACTTGAACCCTTATTTTAATTATGCCTTCCGGGTAGGCAGCAACTACTTCCTGATCCTGGATACGGGATTCGACTGTCTCCGGGCGCAACGTTTCTGGGACGGAGGCCGCAAGAAGCTGGGGCGCATCTCCATCAGAGACAATATCCTGGGCGGTTCTCCCGACTCCATGAGCTTTTTCGACGCCAACGAGTTTTATGCGTACAGTCAAATCGCCTGGCTGGAGAAGATGCTGCACCTTATCAGTCAAGGCGAAGGGGCCGGCCCGGCCCGGATCTTTGTGGGGCTGCATACTCCGCCTATTAATCTCTCGAAGAAAGAACGCCTTAAAGCGGATGCGGCGCTGGCAGGCAAAAAAGAAATCCCTTTGGAGGAGGGGAGTTACGATATCCGCTATGGAAGCATTAACCATTACCTCAGCCAGTTCCTGCACCAATGTCTCGGCCGCTCCGAGGCGCGTCCCCAGGATAAGTTCCGGCAAATTTCCCTGGTCCTGGCCGGGCACGCCCACTGGAAGCTGGAATGCTCCCTGCGCTGGGATGCGCGGCGGAACCACCCTTGCGTCTATTATGGAGATTACACGGGAGACCCGGCCGCCATGCAGACTTACCTGCAGGAGCCGAGGCCTTTGATCCTCCAGACCCCGGCCATCGGCCCGGTGGGCGACGACAGGTATTCCCAAAATCCGCCCCACTTTCGGTTGATAGAAATCGATGAGAACGGCGCCGTGCTGGATGCCAGGGTGATAAATGCTTGACGATGAGCGGCGTTTATCGGCGTGCATCGGCGGTTAATATTTAACCGCCGATAAACGCAGATGGACGCCGTTTGATTGAGCTGTTTTGTTGCAACTGAAGGTGAATTTTATATTTGTAGGAAATTATTGGTAGGCGGAACAGGGCTCGAACCTGTTCCAAGCATTTATAACTACTTTATTTCCTTTGCTTTTTGCCTTTTTTCCTCAAGGCTGCTGACGGTCGGCTGACGGTGCATCACTTTTAGAGATTCAATTTGCAGCTTGGCATAGCGCCGGGTTGAACTGGAGGACCTATGCCCAAAATAATATTGAATCACGTCCAATGGAACTCCGTTTAACCTGGCCCTGCACCCCAGACTGTGTTTAGTGGCCTGGTACAGGGGAATATCGAACCCTGCCGCGGTTGCCGCCTGTCTCCACCACTTGCAGACCCTTTGCTTTTTAAACGGGGTGCCGTCTTTCATGGTGAACACGAAACCGCCGATGCTCCGGGGCAAGCCCCGCAAGATATTAACCGCTTCATCCGGCAAAGGTAAGAACCTAACGTCTTTTTCCTTAGTGGTGGGCCGGTAATGGTTTAGGTCCATAGCCGCGTGTATCGTGACCGTTTGCTGATTGAAATCAATATCAGTCCATCTTAAGCCCCTTGCTTCCCCTGGCCTAATCCCCATGTGTACCAGGAAGGCAAAAAATGCATGGCGCATGGGGTCCTTGAACTGAGCTAAGATTAGGTCTTGTTCTTCCGGGCCTAACCATTTAATCTGCGGGTCTGCTACTTCCACCTTGGGGAATTTCGGAGCCTTGGTTAAATCTTCCCGGTCGATTGCATCGGTGAACATGGCCCGGAGTATGCCCAGGATATTTTTCTTGCTCTTGGCCGACACCTGGAGATTAACGAGAAAATCGTCAAGGTGGCCTTTGTTTATATGGCGAATATCCCTGGTCCCCAGGTGGGGGATAAGGTGATTTTTCACCGTGGCTTTAAGTTCCCGGAAATAGCCGTGGGAGATTTCCCCGGCTTCAAGGCGCAACCTTTGCCGGTTAACCCAGGCAAGAGCGTAATTGTCTAAGCGTAGAGCCTTGATTTCTTTCTGGATATAGTTTTTAACGTCAAAATCGTTATAGTCAATCTCACTGCGGATTTTCTCAAGGAGCCTTTCGGCCTGTCGCTCCGAAAATAAGGGGTTCCCTTCCCGGTCTGAAAAAATTCTAATGCGTTGCCCGTTGTGGCTCAAATCTACGTAAAAGTTTTTCCGACTTTGGCGAACCGTGCCTTTCATGCATAGAAAATTACTATTTTTATCCGGCATTTACAATCCTTCTTTTCTAAAATTTTGGCTGTTTTCTCCTATCTATTGTTTTTACTAATAAATTGGGGCCTGGCAGTTGCCGCCTTGCCTCTTTGTTGCCTATTTAATTTTCAAAGAGCACGGG
>Ga0233423_10001657_pt1 | contig 11055 bp, 12 predicted proteins | sample Watercolumn_Mata_FD_180713 | JGI IMG/M metagenome (GOLD analysis project Ga0233423, IMG submission 180713) | Freshwater microbial communities from Lake Matano, South Sulawesi, Indonesia - Watercolumn_Matano_2014_112_MG | ecosystem: Environmental > Aquatic > Freshwater > Lake | place: Indonesia... | reverse complement strand
TCGAATATTCCCCTGAAGAATTCCATCATTCCAAACTGCTTGTCAATTAAAGCAAACAGTATGATTTCTCCTTTAGTAGGTAAAATCGATTTCACTCTTTTCAGATGGATATCCGCATTTTCCCAGCTGCTTTCCGAATTATATTATCTTTGCATTTTATTTTACCATCCTTAATGGACCATATCCGTAATTTCTGCATCATCGCCCATATTGACCATGGAAAGAGTACCCTGGCGGACAGGCTGCTGGAGATGACCGGAAGCGTGGATGTACGTGATCATCAAGACCAGGTACTGGATGATATGGAGCTGGAAAGGGAAAGAGGCATAACTATTAAAAGTCATGCCATACAGATGAATTATGAGCAGGATGGAAAATTATACCACCTTAACCTGATAGATACTCCCGGCCATGTTGATTTTTCCTACGAGGTTTCACGGTCTATTGCTGCCTGTGAAGGTGCATTACTGGTCATTGATGCAGGACAGGGGATACAGGCGCAGACGATCTCCAACCTTTACCTGGCACTGGAGAATAATCTTGAGATCATCCCGGTGATGAACAAGATGGACCTGGAGTCAGCCAAGCCTGACGAGGTCAGCGACCAGATAGTGGACCTCCTGGGTTGTGAACCTGAGGACATCATTCCGGCCAGCGGTAAAACAGGGTATGGCATAGATCGCATATTAAGGACTATCGTTGAAAAAATACCTCCTCCAAAAGGTGATCCGGAAGCACCCCTGGCAGCGCTTATATTCGATTCTGTTTTTAATTCTTTCAGGGGTATCTATGCATATTTCAGAATATTCAATGGTACGATAAGGAAGAACGAATTTGTTAAGTTCTTCGCTACAGGAAGGAAATACAATGCTGATGAGATTGGTGTCCTGAAAATGAAAAATGAACCGAGAGACCAGCTGAGCGCAGGGGACGTAGGATATATCATTTCAGGTATTAAGGAGTCTTCAGAGGTTAAGGTAGGAGATACCATTACCTCTGTCAGCAACCCCTGTCTGGAGGCAATAGCAGGATTCAAGGATGTCAAGCCAATGGTGTTTGCCGGTATTTACCCGGTTGATGCAGATGAGTACGAGGAGCTGAGGTTATCGATGGAAAAACTGCAGCTCAACGATGCATCCCTGACCTATGAGCCTGAATCATCTGCTGCCCTGGGTTTTGGCTTCCGCTGCGGATTCCTGGGCCTGCTGCATATGGAGATCATTCAGGAAAGACTGGACAGGGAGTTTGACATGAATGTCATTTCCACTGTCCCCAACGTATCCTTTAATGTGATCACCACCAAAGGAGAATTGGTCGAAGTGCATAATCCTTCAGGTCTGCCCCCCCCAACGCATATCAGCTATATCGAGGAACCTTATATCAATGCCCAGGTAATTTCACAGTCCGAGTTCGTCGGACCGGTAATGAAACTGTGCATAGATAAGAGAGGGATACTGAAAAACCAGATTTACCTGACCAGCGACAGGGTGGAGCTGACATTCGAAATGCCCCTGTCTGAGATAGTATTTGATTTCTATGATAAGCTCAAGAGCATTTCCAGAGGATATGCTTCCTTTGATTATTATCAGACAGGATATAAAAAAGCCAATCTCGTCAGGCTGGATTTGCTGCTAAACGGTGATATGGTCGATGCACTGTCAACGCTTATCCACCGGGATAATGCATACGATTTTGGGCGCAGGATGTGTGTCAAGCTGAAGGAGCTGATACCCCGCCAGCAGTTCGAGATTGCCATACAGGCAGCCATAGGTTCCAAGGTCATTGCACGTGAAACAGTACGCCCCGTGAGGAAGGATGTTACTGCAAAATGCTATGGAGGCGATATTACACGCAAGCGCAAACTGCTTGAAAAACAGAAAAAAGGTAAGAAAAAAATGCGGCAGATAGGGAATGTGGAAGTGCCCCAGTCTGCTTTCCTGGCTGTGCTGAAACTCGATTGATCTTCAGGCAATCAGCTTATAGCCTTTCCCATGAATATTCAGAATCTGGATGGAAGGATCATGCCGGAGATATTTGCGCAGTTTGGTAATATACACATCCATGCTCCTGGCATTGAAATAGTTATCATCGACCCAGATGGTTTTTAAGGCAAAATTCCTTTCCAGCACCTCATTGACATTGTTGCACAGAAGCCTCAGCAGATCACTTTCCTTGGTAGTCAGCTTCTGTATCTGCTCTCCGAAAGTTAGCAGTTGTTTGTGGGTATCGAAAGTGTATTTTCCAATGGTATAAACGACAGGCTGGTTTTTGGCCCCGGGTTTTGTCCTGCGCAAAATGGCTTCGATCCTGTAAAGAAGCTCCTCCATGCTGAAGGGCTTAGTAATATAATCGTCTGCACCGATGGAAAATCCTTCAAGAATATCCTCCTTCATGGATTTGGCGGTCAGGAAAATGACAGGTATTTCCCTGTTTATCATCCTTATCTCCTTGGCCAGCGTGAATCCATCCTTCTTCGGCATCATGATGTCCAGGATCAGGATATCATACTGATTTTTCCTGAAATGGCTGTATGCAATTTCGCCATCTGTTACCCAGTCGGTTTCGAATGATTTGACCTTCAGGTATTCCCTGAGCAGGGATCCCAGGTTCTCATCATCTTCTGCAAGTAGTATCCTGATCGTCTGTTCGCTCATGGTCAGTTTGTTAATGGCAGGCTAACTTCAAACTCTGTCCCATTGTCCGGCTCACTGCTCAGGGTAACCTGACCGTTATGTTCTTCAATGATTTTTTTGACGTAGCTCAAGCCCAGCCCGAATCCCTTGACATTATGAATATTTCCTGTAGGGACCCTGTAAAACTTGTCAAATACCCTTTTCTGGTCCTCCCTGGAAATTCCTATACCTTTGTCCTTAACTCTGATGATGATCCGGCCATTCCTGTTCAGGGTGGAGATGTTTATTACAGGTTCCTCTTTGGAGTATTTCACTGCATTATCGACCAGGTTGGAGATAACGTTGGTTATGTGGACCGGATCTACCTTTGCAGTGGACTTTTCAGCATTCAGCTCAGCAGAGATCTTGCCATTGTGGCGTTGCACCTGGATGATGAAATTGTTATAAACACTGTGAACCAGTTCATTGATATCTGTCTCCTTAAGTTTAAGCTTTATCCTGCCTTTATCAAAAATTGCCATTTGCAGAACTTTCTCCACCTGGTACCCCAGCCTTTTGCTTTCATCAGTTATGACATTTGAAATATAACCGAAGTTCTTTTTTTCGGCAGGGATACTTGTATCATTCATCATCTGGGATGCAAGAGAGATCGTAGATATCGGAGTCTTCAGCTCATGCGTCATGTTGTTTATGAAATCATTCTTTATCTCCGAAAGTTTCTTTTGCCTGAAAATAATATAGATTGTCAGAGAGAGGCTGATTATGATAATACAGGTCAGGAACAGCGAGGATATGGCCATAAATCCAAGAGACTTTATAAGGAATCCGGTCTTTCGGGGAAAATAAACAGAGAGAAGGGTTGGTGCCCCGAAAATCTCGTGTGGGAAAAGCCTGGAGAGAAAATAGTCACCTTTGGCATCAGGTTGATATCCGGCTGTCTGGAAGCTGATGTCAGTGTTGTTGTTAATGACAGCAAATTCATAATCCAGGTCAATACCGCTGTTCAGAAACTCCTGTTTAATAATTTCTTTCAATAGATCCGGATCGATCCTTTCCTCAAAACGAAAAGCAGGTCTTATCATTTCAGAAACTATCTTATCGAGAAAGAAACGGTTGTCGGCAATATGCCTCTCCATTCTTGCCCGTAAATTACCGGGCTTCATCCAAATGATATTCTTTGTCCGGTTGGTATCAAGCGCTGTGAATTTACCGTTTTTTAACTCCAGGACAGTATCTTCTGAGATCACTGTGACCTTTTTCCCTTGTTGGGTAAGCTGCTCCTGGTATATAAATATCTGCTGGGCAACCTGAATTTCTTCAGGATTATCTGAAGTAATACAAACGTTAAACTGGCTCTGTATCCCACATTCATCGGGGAGCAGGTTATCGAAAGCCAACGCTTCGATGCTGTCAATGTCGGGTTGACTTATCTCATCAATGATATACCCCACTGCTTCATGCCTCTGTACCTCCCCTGCAATATTTGCCAGGCAACGGTTAACCAGCTGGCTGAACTGCTTTTCCCTGACGTCAACAGCATTTAATACCCAATTTGTCTGGACGAAAATCAAGGCAGCCATCACCACAGCCATAAAAACGGCTGCGATCCATAATACTCTTTTATTCATACGATTACAAATATACCATGCAACCGGCCAACATTGTTTTTTTTTAACAATCTTTAACAAAGATTAAGGACTGTTAACCGGTAAACCTGATAACTTTGTATAAACCTAAAAGTAAAACCAATATCACTGCCATGAAAAACATTTTCTACATTAAGATGCTGTTGTTATTTGCAGCTTTTCTTGTCCCGCTTCCAGGAGCTCTTGCCCAGGAAAAGAAGGATGGGAAAGTGATCCTTAAAGTTGAAAAGGACGGAAAAACTGTTGTTGATACCGTTTTTGATCTGAAGGAAGGACAGGATCCTGAAGAACTGACTGAAGCAATCTCCCGGGTTGTGGGGGAAGATGTAATGATTTTTTCCGGTGGGAAAGGGGAGCAGAATGTGTTTGTCATGAGTAAACATGATGGCAGCTTTGACTGGCAAATGGAGCACATAGAAGGAGACTCGGCACTTAAGAAATGTATTGAGAAAGAAGTAATACTAAAGAAGTAATACTACTTAAGCATGGAGAAGGGAAGGAAGGCCATGATTGTAAGATGATCCAGGAGCTGGGCATAAACCTTGATTCGCTGAAAGAAGCTCATAGCGGAGCAAGGATGATGGTCATGAAAGATGAAAACGGTAAAATCACCGTCAGGGAATGTGACGACCAGGCTGCATGGGTCTCAGAGGAGCACGAATGTGAACATGGTGGAAAAACCTATCAGATCATAGTAACGGATGAAGGCCAGCCAGGAGAAAATGAGGAAATGTACATTCTGAAAACGGCAGACGGGAAGAAAGTGAAGGTTATTTCTGAAAAGACGGTTGTTATCAGCACCACGGACGAAGATGAGGATGGCCAGGTAAAAGTGATTGTTGTTGGTGATGATGGTGAAAAAACGGAGAAGAATGTTACGGTCACTGTGAAGGTTCTGGACGAAGACAGGGAAGATGCCAGGGATAACCGGGATGTGAAAGAGAAGAAAGTAGAAAAGACGAAGAAATAATAGACAGTGATCTGTCTGTGACTCACCTGTATCTTCCTCAGCTATTGAAAGTTGATTCCAGTAGCAATATGTCAAAACATATCGGTATAGTTGCCTGCAGTGCTGAAGGTGCAGCTTTATGCTACCGGACAATCTGCAACGAAGGGTCTATAAGCATGGGGAGGCACGACCATCCTGAGATCAGTATGCATAACTATCCCCTGCATGACTATATGGAGAAGATTTACAGGAATGACTGGGAAGGGGTGGCAGAGCTGATGCTCGCCTCCGCAGGGAAGCTTAAAAACTGTGGTGCTGATTTCCTGATCTGTCCTGATAATACCATCCACCAGGCTTTTGACGGGGTGCTCAGGGAAAGTCCCCTGCCCTGGCTGCATATTGCCTCCGAGGTAGCCAAAACGGCTGTCTCCGGCGGATACCGAAAATCAGGTATCCTGGGTACAATATACCTGATGAATGGGCCGGTCTATAAGGAAAAATATAAGGAATCAGGGCTGGAGTCGGTAATACCCTCCGGAAAGGAAATGATGGAAATTGACCGTATCATCTTTGAAGAGCTGGTTAACGGGGAAATAAAGAAGACATCCGAGGCATATTTATATGGAGTTATCGAAAGACTGAAATCCAGGGGATGTGACAGTGTCGTACTTGGTTGTACAGAAATTCCCCTGATAGTTATGCCTGTCCATTCACCCCTTCCGGTACTGGATTCAACACGCATACTTGCCAGGGCGGCTCTAAGAGAAGCAATATAAACCGACATATGGTTACTGTAAAAAAACCCTTCTCAGTATAATTTCCTCACGGGTTTGGGGTTGAACCCCGAACCAGCGAGGAGTTCGTTTTAAGGCAAGTCTGTGGTTGTTTGAAACCCCCTTTGTACATTTATTACGGATCAGTACCATAAACTTTAAAATATTTCAGACCATGGATTACCCGTCTTTTTTTGCCAGATTTTATGATGTCATTTATGACCAGATGCGAACTCACGTTGACAGCGATTTCTATCTCAGGAAAATTGCCGCGGCAAAAGGACCGGTACTTGAGATCGGAACAGGTACCGGCAGGTTCTTTTCTGCTGCTTTACATATAGGAGCTGATATATATGGGATAGATGTCAGCAACAGCATGCTTGAAATACTGAAAACAAAAATTCACCCGGATGAACACCGTCGTCTAAGCCTGCAAAATGCAGTGGATTTCAATTTCAATCTCAAATTTGATCTTATCCTGGCTCCTTTCAGGGTCTTCTCACACCTGCTCACGGTGGAGGAACAATTGAAGGCCCTGAATAATATAAGTAATTATCTTACTGAAAGCGGGAGGTTTATTTTCGACCTTTATGTCCCCAATCCGGCAATGATTGCAGCAGGATTGGATAATGTGATGGATTTTGACGGCACCTGGATGCCGGGAAAGAAATTACAGCGACGTGTGAGCATGAAAGCAGATATTGTGAAACAGATCAGCGATATAACCATGGTATTCACCTGGGATGAGGGAAATTTCACCAGGACAGAACAATGGAGTTTTCTATTCCGGTATTTCTTCAGATATGAGCTGGAACATCTGATAAACCGCTCCACATTACAACTTGAGCGAATATATGGTGATTTTGACGAATCTCCTCTTGGTTCAGATTCAAAAGAATTTATTCTTGTCTGCAAAAAGAGGTAAGTTCTCCGGAAAAGGAACAAAAGCGACAGATCCGGAACCGGCATGTCAGTTAAAAGATCAGTTTTTCGCGTGATTTCAGCTGAGCAGGATCAAGTTCAAAAGCGGCTGAAAAACCCTCAATAGATCGGATCCTTGAGACCAGGGTGTTTATGTCCTGCTCATCAATGTCTCCGGATATTTTTAGCAAATAATCTATATTTCTGATTTCTTCAAGCAGAAAGCCGTTTTCACACCGGTTACATACAAGATGATAATCGGTCATTGAATCTTCGTCAGAATAATGGTATAATGAAAAATCCTGTCTTACCTCCAACCTGGCGTTAAGGAAATGCAGATCTTCAATCTTTGCAAGGACCAGGTTCAGGAATTGATTTAATTTCCAGCATATATGGTAATCATTCTCATGCGAGTTGATCCCGATAAGTTTGAAATCATATTCCTGCAGACAGGTAAGTTTATGTGATTTTTTTGCCAGGAGTAAATTGATTTGGTTTTTATGTTGCCAGCACCTTCAGCAATGCTTGTTCAGCTGCCTTTTGTTCAGCCTCCTTCTTTGAGGATCCTGAACCGGTACCATAGGATTGATCCATGATCATTACATTCGACAGGAAAAATATCTCTTTTTTTCGAGTATTGAACTCTTCTTTGCTGATAAAGGTGATCTCCTTCCTGTTTTTTTGTGCCCATTCGATCAGGCGACTTTTAAAGTCAGATTCTTTCACAGATAGTTTCTCAAGATCCAGGTATCTGATAAGGATGCGGTCAATAATGAATTTCCTGGTTTTCCGGTATCCTTTATCCATGTAAACTGCACCGATCAACGCTTCCAGAGCATTGCCAAGAACATTTTTCCGGCTCTCGTTCAGATTGGTATTGGATTTTAGCAGAGGCGCCAATCCCAGCTTAATTGCAAGTTTATTTAGCTGTTTTCTTTTGACAATCTTCGAGCGCAACTGTGTAAGGAATCCTTCATCTTTATCAGGATACAACATATAGAGGTATTCAGCGATGACAGCATCGAGAATGGCGTCACCAAGGAATTCCAGGCGTTCGTTATCAACAGTGCTCCCGTCTTTTAGGGATAAACGTGCTGATTTATGGATAAATGCTATGCGGAAAAGATCTGTATTGTAAGGCAGGAATCCAGTGATATGCTTTATCCTGGTAACAAAAAATCTATCCTTGAAAAATAATATTAATATCCGCAGAAACAGGTTCCTGAGCACAGATATTAGGATGGTTTCTTAAATATTACCGAAGTATTATGGCCACCAAAACCGAAGGTATTGCTCAAGGCTGCATGTACCGTTCTTTTCTGGGCTTTATTCAATGTGAAATTCAGTTTGTTATCCAGCTCCGGATCCGGCACCTGGTGGTTAATTGTTGGAGGAATGATATCGTGAACAACTGCCATAATAGATGCAATGGCTTCAATGGCTCCGGCTGCTCCAAGCAGATGCCCTGTCATGGATTTGGTAGCACTGATATTCAGCTTGTAGGCATGCTCACCAAACACTTCTTTTACTGCTTTGATCTCAGAGATATCACCCAGGGGCGTTGCAGTACCGTGGACATTAATATAATCTATATCCTCGGGTTTCATCCCGGCATTTCTCAGTGCATTTTCCATAACAAGCCTGGCACCCAGTCCATCAGGGTGCGGGGCTGTAAGATGATAAGCATCGGCAGACATGCCAACGCCTGCCACTTCAGCATAAATCTTAGCACCACGGTTCCTGGCATGCTCATAGTCTTCAAGAACAATCCCGCCGCCACCTTCTCCCATAACAAATCCATCCCTGTTTTTATCGAACGGACGTGAGGCAGTCTTGTAGTGTTCGTTATCTGTAGACATTGCCTGCATGGAATTAAATCCTCCTACCCCTGCTTCTGAAATAGCTGCTTCGGCTCCACCGCAAATAATGATATCTGCAAAACCAAGCTGAATATAGGTGCGGGCATCAATAATAGCGTTTGTGGAAGAAGCACAAGCAGAAACTGTGGCAAAATTAGGTCCCCTGAATCCATATTTCATTGAGATCAGACCTGCAGCAATATCAATGATCATCTTGGGTATGAAAAATGGACTGTAGCGCGGAACCTTTGCTCCTGCAAAATAAGATTCAAGCTCATCCTGGTATGACTGGATGCCACCAATACCTGAGCTCCAGATCACACCAATCCTGTCCTTGTCGACCTGTTCAAGGTCAAACCCGGCATCCCGGATAGCTTCGTCTGACGCAACATGTGAAAATTGTGAAAAACGGTCAAGCTTGCGCAATTCTTTCCTGTCGAAGTGCTGCGCAGGATCAAAGTTCTTAACCTCACAGGCAAATTTACTCTTAAACTTTTCCGGATTGAACAGAGTTATGATTTCAGCACCACTGACACCGTTAACAAGTCCTTGCCAGTATTCCTGGAGGTTATTACCAATAGGGGTTACGGCACCAAGGCCGGTAACTACTACCCGTCTTAGTTCCATACCTGTATGATTTTTATGGGGAAATTACTTGGCGTTATCCTCGATATATTTGATGGCTTCTCCAACGGTACTGATGCTTTCGGCCTGGTCATCAGGAATGCCAATGTTGAACTCCTTTTCGAATTCCATGATAAGCTCAACCGTGTCAAGAGAATCTGCTCCCAGATCATTGGTAAAGCTGGCTTCGGGAGTAACTTCGTTTTCGTCAACGCCTAACTTGTCAACAATAATGGCTTTTACTCTGGATGCAATGTCTGACATAGTTGTAAATTTTAATTAATAACTAATTTTACTTTTTAAAATACGGGTGCAAAGAAATGTATTTCTCCGATAAAAACAAATAAAATATTGTTTTTCTTAAAGTAAAAGTACGATATTTTATCTTTAAAAAGCCAAAAAAATTCAAAAACAAACCGATTAACATCCCTTTGTAATAATTAATTAATACCAATGAGTCCTAAAAAGTTAGCCATCTTTGCATCCGGTTCGGGGACAAATGCTGAAAATATTATCCGGTATTTTTCCGGCAATGAGACTGTGCAGGTTAGCATGATACTTTCCAATAATAAGGATGCATATGTTCTCGAACGGGCAAAAAAATCCGGAATAGATACTTTAGTTTTTGACAGGACCAGTTTTTATGATACGGATAATATTCTTAATCAGCTGGTTAACACACAAATTTATATGATTGTGCTGGCAGGATTCCTTTGGCTGATTCCTAAAAATATACTCAGGGCATATCCGGAAAAGATAATAAATATCCATCCCGCCCTTCTTCCGAAATATGGAGGGAAAGGCATGTACGGGAATCGTGTACATCAGGCAGTACTGGATAATGGTGAGAAGGAATCGGGCATTACTATCCATTACGTAAATGAAGAATATGATAAAGGCAGCATTATATTCCAGGCAAAGTGCGAAGTTCTTGCCTCAGATACACCGGAAAGCCTTGCTGGCAGGGTACACCAGCTTGAATACAGGTATTATCCTGAAATTATAGGAAATCTTATCCATGCCGGAAACTGACCTGAGTCTTATGTAATCATTCTGCCGGTTGGCAGACAGGATGGATCTTTTCCAGCATAGAGATAACTCCTGCACATACTGAGTCAAAAGGAGTACGGTTTGCATCCTTGACAGGTTCAACAGGCGGGGCATCCACTTTTAATGGATCAACAGGATAACCATTCTTATAAAAACGAAAATCCAGATGCGGTCCTGTTGACAATCCTGAGCTGCCTACATATCCTATGAGGTCCCCCTGCATAACTTTACCCCCCTTCTTTATGCTTTTCGCAAAGTAACTCAGATGGAGATATGCAGTGGTATAAACACTATTATGCCTGATTTTCAACATGTTACCAGAATTATTATGGTATGAAGCCTCTATGATTTCACCATCCCCAATGGTGTATACCGGGGTACCAATTGCTGCAACATAATCTACTCCAAGGTGGGGGCGTCTTATTTTCAGGATAGGGTGCATACGGTTGTAAGAATACCTTGAACTAACCCTTGAAAAGCGTAACGGGGATTTCAGGAATGCCCTTCTGAGACTGTTGCCTTCCTGGTCAAAATAAGATTCAACACTGTCCTGCATAAACGGGATGGCATAATAACCATGACCGGCGTGATAAAAAAAAG
>Ga0233423_10001656_pt1 | contig 11060 bp, 7 predicted proteins | sample Watercolumn_Mata_FD_180713 | JGI IMG/M metagenome (GOLD analysis project Ga0233423, IMG submission 180713) | Freshwater microbial communities from Lake Matano, South Sulawesi, Indonesia - Watercolumn_Matano_2014_112_MG | ecosystem: Environmental > Aquatic > Freshwater > Lake | place: Indonesia... | reverse complement strand
TCATCATCGGTTTGTTGGAAGTGGAACCATCCACGCGCGGAAAATTATCAATTGTAAAATGGCTTAGATCGACTACTTCTTCGACAGTATCTTTCTTGTCCTTATCTAAATCGCAGCCATTGAGTGCAATCAGAAGGTATAAGATGAAAAGAGAATTAAAGAGACACTTCATGCGGCCTTTATTCATGATGTTCTCCTCTTTTAGGTAATTATGAAATTTTTGGCTTACCGATAATCTTAAAAATGTAACTAACGACCGATTTTAAGAATCCAGAATACACATTCCTCAAAATAAATCTACCCATTATAACGATATATTGCAATCGTTCGACTACGGTTAAATATTGTATATGCCAACTTGCGATTTGGTGTAAAACTAAGTACCATCTTAGCGAGGTCCAATTACTTGTAAATAACTTACTACAGGCTTAGTCATCAAGTATTTACGTGATAGATGGCAAGTTTATGAGTCTTGAGATTACCATAGAGCAAGAATCACAAGAGAAATCAGGTAGACTATTAACAGACAGAAAATAAAAACGCAATGCGTTTTTACAGATGTTAGGCGAAATGCCAAAACCGGAGAACAACAAAATGGAAAAACCAATTCCTAAATTCCAGAAACGATTTGCCGAATTGTTGATCTGGTATCTCAAATCAACTGAGCCTTGGATTTCTCTTGTAGGCGCATTGATCGGGATTCTTGCTAGCGTCCTTAGCACGTTCCTCATTGAGCGTCCTGAAGAGCCGTCCACAGGAAAGTACTACAGTGTGTTGATCGCCGCCAGTGCGATCCTCATACTACTAACTTTCTTTGTGTCAATTATCAGACGAGGCCCCACTAAGATTGCGAAACTCAAGTCGGAACTTCTGCGCACCTTTCTGGGCTCCCTTGATTCGAGCAACTTGAATCCAAAGAGAAAGGGGATCGAAAATGCCTAACAGACACTCTCCGTAAAATGATCCCGATTCGGTTGCTCAAGTAATATCGAAGGCGAATGATAACCTTCAAAATCTCGATCCGACACCTTTTTCAGAAAATGCGTTTACCGTCCTGAAAGAGAAGATTTCCGACTACATCGGGCAACTCGTCTCAGAGTCTTCCAAAGTTGCGAAACGATACCGTGCGGACACAATTTCTGCCGCACACGTTGATCGAGCCAGCGAATATCTTGTTGCAAACACTAGTAGAAGGTTCTTCCGTCATTTGGGAACGTTGGGCGGCTTGCTTCTTGGTGCATCTCTGTCAAATCTACTGTCAATGACGACGAGCGCAACATACACGACACTGGGAATTGTCATCACCACGGCTCTCGGTTTAATTGGTGCATTTATGGTTGCCACGCACATTTCAAAAGATTGATATGGTTTTGGCACTTCGCCTAACACGCAAAATAACGTCGTTGGAACTGTCTCTGAACAAAAGACTCACTCAATGTTTTTGTTCGCTCGAATGACAATCATAGGCTCACAAAAACATTGCGTTATTTTGCGACACGTTGTGCGGACATTCGCTCCGCACTTCGTTGCGTCGCTCATAAGCGTCCGCACAAGGGCATTAGGCACTTTCTCATCTATCAATAGCTGATCGAAAGGACCATACAATGACTCGTATCGAACATAGTGTCATCATCCACGCTCCAGTTGAAAAAGTGTTCAGCTATGTTGCTGATTACCAAACATGGGCTGATTGGTTCGAGGGCGTTTCAGACTTTAAAGCAACGACAACTGTTACTCAGGGCAACGGTGCTCGATATGCTTACAAAGCTCGCTTATTTGGTGTTTCAGTAGGTGTCGAAACTGAAATCCACGACTTTGTGCAGAATCGTGGTTGGACTGGTGTTGCTACTAAGGGTATGCCGCATCGAACATACTGGGTGTTTGAGACGGTAGAAAATAGCACGAAGTTCTCTTATGCGCTTGAATACAAGTTGCCAATACCGTTGCTTGGCTCTCTGCTTGACACCTTGTTTATGAAATCTCAGTGGCATACGATCATTGAAAAGTCACTCACCAAGTTGAATCAGCATTTTATAACTCAAGACGTCGTTCAACCTCAGTGACCCAATGACGAAAGTGCCTAATCTATACCATAACCCAATGAATCAGCAACGCTGCGCTGCGCCTAACAGCGGTGGTAACGACGCTCCCTCGTCTGATTAGCCGAATAATGAACCAGAGAAAATCATATTATAGTGGTCGCTCAATCCAAGAAATACTTATGAAGATTATGTATCTTGATTCAAGAAATTCATTTTAACACGAGAAAATTATGGACGAAAAAACAAAAGTAACATATTTGCCAGTTGCATTTTCAAATGGATTGGCAATAATATTAGGTGAAGGTAAGAACCAGAAAATCACTTATAAGGTAAACGAGCATAGTGAGAAATTTACAGACCCAGAAGAAAAAGTTCGTGCAGAATTCTGGGCAGAGCTCATTTATCGTTATAATTATGATCCCAAACGGATAGTTCTTGAGGTTACTGTTCCACGTAGAACTCCAGCAGACAGAGCAGATTTAGTTATTTATAAAGATGATGAATTAAAAGAGCCATACGCTGTTATTGAATGCAAAAAAGATGGAATAAGTGATGCCGAATTCGCTCAAGCGGTTGAACAGGCTTGTGGAAATCGTGCAAGCTTAGGCGCGCCGTTTGCTGGAGTTGTTTCTGGTTCTACAAGACGCTTCTTTGATTTTACAAAACAGAAGCCTCAGGAACGGCAAAAAAATATCATAGCAGATTTACCGATCCGTTACGGAAAACCGCCCGAATACCGTTTCTATAAAGGGCTCAATGGCCAAGACCTCTCTGCTATTCCACGAGATGAATTAAGAACTGTCATTCGAAAATGCCATCAGACACTTTGGGAGGGTGGAAAGAGAAGTCCGATTACTGCATTCGGCGAGTTTTCAAAAATCATTTTCGTAAAAATTCGTGATGAGATAAACCGGCAACGCAAGAAAGGTGAGCCGTACGCATTCCAACGAAGAACAGAAGAATCTTCCGACGACCTTGCACAACGCATTTATGCTTTGTACAAAGCTGAACAAATTCGCGAACCGGATGTATTTACTGATCGCATCAATGTAGATGCACCTATCCTCGCGCAGGTAGTGGAGCATATAGAAGGCATTAGTCTCAGCCGTACAGACCTCGATACAAAAGGCGTTGCATTCGAGGAATTTATGGGGAGCTTCTTCAAAGGCGACTTTGGTCAATATTTTACTCCCCGCGAACTCATCGCTTTCTCGGTACAAATGCTCAATCCAAAAGTTGATGATCTTATTCTCGATCCCGCATGCGGATCGGGAGGGTTCTTACTTTATACACTTGATTATATTCGCACACAAGCAAATAATCAATATCCTAACTTTCTTACAGATCCTGAAGAAGCTAAGGATCATTACAAATACTGGCACGATTTTGCCGAAAAGAATCTATATGGCATTGAAATAAACGATGAACTAAGCCGCGTCGCTAAAATGAATATGATTATCCACGATGATGGACACACAAACATCGTTGGACATGATGCATTAGATTTTCTCGATGCGTTAAAAAAGAAGAAACGCGAACTCAAGCCGGGAGCATTTGACCTCGTACTAACAAATCCTCCTTTTGGTTCCGTTATAAAAAGAACGGAAAAAGCAGATGGATACATTGAGCAGTACGAATTACGCCACTATCTCAGTAAATCCACAACAGGAACAGAGCCGGATGAAGATGCTCAATCGGAAAACGATGCAAAGCGCGGTGCTAAAGCCGTTAAACAACGTTCAAGCGTAAAAACAGAAATTCTTTTTCTTGAGCGAGTATGCAATTTCTTAAAACCGGATAGCGGACGTGTAGCAATAGTATTGCCGGATGGTATTTTAACGAACTCATCTTTACAGGGAGTACGGGACTGGATTTTGGAACGATTTCAGATTCTTGCGGTTGTTAGTCTGCCTCAGTTCGCCTTCCAGCATTATGATGCAGGCGTTAAAGCGAGCATAGTGTTCTTGCGTAAATTAGCAGATGGCGAGCAAGTAGATGATGATGAGCCAATCTTTATGGCACTTGCCGATAATATTGGGTACGATGCAACCGGAAGAAAGACATTTGAAATTACCGTTGAAAAAGAAATTGCAGAAAAAGAAAAAATAGAATTACAACGGTGTGATTTGTTTGATTACCGCGTGTATTATGAGTGGAACACCTCCGACCCCAAAAAACCAGACTGGAGCGAAAGACATAGAGAAGTTATAACCGACACCGGTATTGCCGGACAATTTCATGGATTCCAAATCAACCCGGATCCGTTTCTGATTTGAAAAATAGTATGATACTCAACCCTATTTGTTTTGCAATTAAGCACAATGAACTATTGGGAAGAATTGATCCTACCTTCTATCGCCCTATGGATGGATTGCCTGGGACCGACGGATTTCCTAAGAAGTATAAAATTATGAAGCTGAAGAACGTTACTGATAAGATTATTCAGCCATTTGAATTCATTCGGGAGTACAATGAATCTACGAATAGCGATAGCGTACCCTTTCTTAGAGCCGGCAATATCCTTGATGGTCAACTTGATTTAAGTGATTTAGTTTATGTTGATAAGAGAATATTTGATACTCATAAGGATTCAAAGATTGATAAAGGTGATATCCTGATAACTCGTACTGGGGCAAAAGCGGGAGCAACTTGCGTTGTGCCAGCGCAATTTGAAGATTATTATGTTTCATCCCACACTCTAAGAGTCATTCCTAATCGAAATATCATAGATCCAAACTATTTTGAGTTATTCTTACTGAGCAAATGGGGTAAGCTTCAGATTGAAAGATTGTTCACTGGTGCAGCACAGAAACAATTACAAATAAAAAGTATTTCCGATCTTCATATTGTAATACCTCCAATTAAAAAACAAATTGAAATTGTAAGTCATCTCAAAAATATTCAGAAACAAATAGAAAAGAAACTTGCCCAAGCTGAAGAGTTGCTTGCTGGAATGGATGAGTTTGTGCTTTCTGCATTGAAAATTCAATTACCTAAGATTAGTAAGAAACAATATTATGGAATTCGCAAATCAAATTTAGGTTCACGGATAGATTCATATTCAAATCAATCTCATTTTAGAGACCTATTTAGTATCATAAATTCTACAGGCAATAAAGTTCAAACATTATGTGATATTTCAGATAATATCTTTTCTGGAAGCACTCCTCTTGCTGGAGGTGATGCCTATGTTGAACCTCCAAATGGAATCCGATTTATTAGAAGTGGCGAAATTACCAGTGATGGAGAAGTAAATCCAACAAGTGAAGTTCATATTCGCGAAGATATTCACAATGAAGAATTGGGCAGATCTAAACTTAAAAGAAATGATATACTAATTGCTATTGTTGGTGCAACAATAGGATCAGTTGGTATATATGAATCAGATAATGAGGCAAATATTAATCAGGCCATCGCTGCGGTTCGTATTTCTAAGCGCAATATAATACCCCAATATATTTGTTGGTATTTGAAATCATCTATTGGTCAAATGATTCTTGATTACTTTAAACGTCCTGTTGCACGCGCAAATATAAATTTAGAAGAAATCTCTCAAATACCTTTGATCATACCTGATCTATCTATTCAAAAAGAAATTCTTAAGAATGTATTAAACAATAAAAAGATGGCGAATAAACTTATTAGTGATGCCAACGAAGAATGGGGTTCCGCAAAACAATGGTTCGAGGATCAACTTCTTAAGGGAGTTGAATGATTTTCGAGTTTATTATCGTTTACCATCAAAGCGATGGATATGATATTAAGAATCTTCTGTGTGATAACTTAAAAGAAGTCCTCGAAGACAATCTTAACGAATTCGATCAAGCGCAAATTGAACAATTTATTGATCTTAAATTTAAACGGCTTTGTGGCGATTCGTACATTGATAATGGTATCGAATATGCACGTACAATTCTAGGTTTCCAACTCAATCTGCCTGACGAGACATTGAATCCAGATATCGTCATTACAGATTTTTGTAATACACTCGCCGATACTCCTCCAATTATTCACGTTGTAAAATATGAAGACCAACTTTTACTAAAGAAGAACATTCAATATTCCAAAGAATTATATTTCTTGGAAATGAAACTGCGACGGGTTCTCTCGGTTGTCTATCTAAACTCATATAAAGATGAGTATTATTCTATCCTTCGAGATGAATCAATTCAACCAATGAAAAAGGAACAACCAACCAATGAACAGATGAGAAACTCTGCCGAAAATCAATTTTTTCATCTCACTTTTGGTCAATACATTGGTTTGAATAACCGGAAACTTCCAGCGAATGTATCGGAAATAATTGAACATCTTAGAGAATGCAATACATTTGAAGATTTCAAAGAGGAACTTGAACGCGCTCCTATTGAAGATGAAACCGACCAGCAATTACTTGCAAGTCTCAGAGATAAACTTGATCCAATTGAAAAACTCCGAAACTGTGTTGCACATAATAGAATGGTTTCTGAACGATTAGCGCAGGACTACATGACAGCAAAACCAGCTCTTGAAGCTGATTTAGATAGTTATTTACAAAAGTACGCGATTGAACAAGTCGTTAATGGATTAGGGGAGTAAATGGAAATCCACAATGATTTGTTGCCCACTGCACTTAACAGCACAAACCACGATCCCGATAAACAACATCGGGACAGGCACTCGTGCTTGAGATAAAAAATGAAAATTAATACATATTTAAAAGTTCATTCCATTGTTTTTGCCGAGAGGTTAGATTGCAGCTCCAGCCGCACGAAAGAATTAGTTATTAAGAGTGCGTCTGTCGCCGCATTAATAACGCCTGTTCGTCTTCGGCTCACAAGCTTTAGCGGCAAAAACAACGGCGTGGTTTGTGCACACGTTAGTGGTCATTGCTGGCCGAACTAAGTGATTTCTATCATCATGAAGAAACTCTTATTCATCTCTCAAGGCGTCCTTCAGATTTTTGTTGGAGTCACTGCTGCCGTCTCCGGCCTAATGTTGATGGCATATCCAAGCGGCTCGCTGATTCAAGCTCCACCGGAAATGCTAGAGGGGTCACCTTTCACGAACTTCTTAATCCCAGGGCTAATTCTGTTTGCGGTAAACGGGATCGGTCAACTTATGGCTGCTTCCTTCACTTTGAGGCGAAAACCGGCTGCCGCACTGACGGGAGCAGTATTTGGACTCGGCTTGATGATTTGGATCTTCATTCAGGTCAATATGATCGGAGGCGGACACATCCTCCAATACGGCTATTTCTTCATTGGAGTCGCCGAGACCGCTTTGGCGTTTTTGATCGCCACCTCCGGACCGGAAACGGACGAATCAATTGCGGCCAGCAACGTCGGCTAACAGCCGTAAAAATGACGCACGAAATTTTACAATGAAACAGTTATCAACTGTCTGCCGGTTAAGCTCAATACTTTTGTTCACTAAAATGAGAATTATAGGTTCACAAAAGTATTGCATTTTTACGGCATTATATACAACCGCAGTGATAGGATTATAAACGACAAACGGTCACTCCGTTTCCAGAATGACCGTTAAACCAATGTTACTCACATTGGCGCTGTTAGACGATTTCAATATACATTTTTAGTATATTATGCGCAAGTTCAAATGCAATCAAATCTACAAAATGTAATAGTATATATCAATGGCTTTAACCTTTATTTCGGGCTTATCGAAAAAGGGTGGCGTAATTATCTCTGGCTTGATCTCATAAAATTCTTAAAATCCTTATTAATAGCGAATCAAAAGTTAATTCACACAAAATATTTTACTTCGCGAATTTCAAAGCCTGTATCAAAGAACAGACGGCAGAGTATTTTTATCGATGCGCTTAGTACTCTTTCGGATTTCTCAATTTATTATGGAAGATATCAGGCACAAATTCGTACTTGTGAAAATTGTGGATTTACATCTTTTATTTCTAATGAGAAGAAAACAGATGTCAACATAGCAACAGAGATGATGGTTGATGCCTTTCAAAATAAGTTTGATTCAGCTATACTCGTATCAGCAGATGCTGATTTAACAGCTCCCATAAAAGCTATCAGGAGCCTTTTCCCAGATAAAAAGGTTATTGTGGCTTTTCCTCCAAAGAGAGACTCATATGAATTACGTTCAGTTGCTTCAACTCATTACTTCATTGGAGAACATAATTTTCGAGGAAATTTATTACCTGATATTGTAAGAACATCATCAGGTTTCGAACTAAAACGACCAGAAAAATGGAAATAGCACACTGCGGCTGCACATAACAAGCGTAACAACGTCATCTATATTTAAAATGATTATTGTGGTTCAACGCTTCCGCTCATCCCGATGCACACGTGCATCGGGACTCCAGCGTTGCGTTGTTACGCCACACGTTGTGCGAAACACGTTCGCCCGCCTGCCGGACGGGCAGGCTCCGCGAACGGCGCGTAACTGCGGGAATCAACGCAATGCGTGCGTTGCGCTCGCACACCATAAAACGGTGTTCGTGCTCACACACTGCGTTGTTCCCGCGCCCATTGTGGCCAATAATAATTGACTTTTTAGAGAAAATACTATGAAAAGAAAACAGTAATGTCTGCAATTGTTATGAGCGCAAATGGAAAAATGAATTTAAAAATACCAGGGAATATACCAACAGGATTTTACACGCTTATAATTCAGTACGACAATATACGCCAATACTCAAAACTTATAATCGAGTAACCTAATGTCTGATCGGTTTTTTAAAAAAATATTTCGAATAATTGAAAAACAAACAGAAATAACATTTTAATTTTATGGAAAAGATACGAATTATGAACTTTCACTTTTTTGTATTGCCTACCACATTTTTTTTACAACCATCAAGCGTTAATAAAAGTAAAATTTTCAAAGGACTTATTAGCTCATTTGTCCTTTTATACTTTGCAATATTCTTGGCAAATGCACAAACAATGAATGATGCCCGTATCGAAGAGATTATTAGAGGCATGAGCCTTGAAGAGAAAATAGATTTTATTGGCGGATACAATGAATTCTTCATTAGGCCAATGGAAAAGTTCGGAATCCCAATGATAAACATTGCCGATGGACCGGTGGGTGTTAGAAATTACGGTAAAGCAACCGCTTATCCTGCCAGTATTCTACTTGCCGCATCGTTCGATAAGCAAATGGCCTATAAAATTGGTAAATCAATTGGGCTTGATGCACGGTCATTCAATGCCCATATTGTATTAGGCCCCGGCATGAATATGTACCGAATGCCAATTTGCGGGCGCAATTTTGAGTACATGGGAGAAGACCCTTATTTATCAGGACAACTTGCTGCTTATTTCATTAATGGTATGCAGGATCAGGGTGTTATGGCCTGTGCCAAACACTATGCCGCTAACAACCAGGAATTTAACAGGCATCATTGCTCTTCGGATATGGATGAACGGACGCTTCACGAAATTTATTTGCCTGCATTTAAAACCGCTGTGCAACAAGGTAAAGCAGCTACCGTTATGACAAGTTATAATCCTATCAACGGTGTTCATGCCTCAGAAAACAGTTACCTGATTAATGACGTGTTAAAAGGGACATGGAACTTTAAGGGATTTGTTATATCCGACTGGGCTTCAACATACAATGGCATACCTTGTGCTACAGCAGGGCTCGACCTCGAGATGCCTTTCGCCAAAGTTATGAACAAAGAAACCCTTATACCGGCTATTAAAAACGGGACAATTAGCGAGGAGGTAATTAACGATAAAATAAGAAGGATTTTAACCACCTGCAAAGTTTTTGGGCTCTTTGAAAATCCCGATTTACGAAAAGGTTTTGTCATGGATACAGTGTTTACAAAACAGACAGCCCTCGATGCTGCAAGAGGTGGGATGGTTTTATTAAAAAATGAAAACAATAATTTACCGTTAAACAAAAATAAACTTACAACCATTGCCATAATTGGTCCAAATGCGTTAAATGCTGCTACCGGAGGTGGAGGTAGTTCGTGGGTAAACTCAAAAGAGACGATAACTTTGGTTGATGCTGTTAAAAATATTGCAGGCAACAACGTTAAAGTAACTGCCGAACAAGCCATATTTACCGGGGTGCCATTTCCAAATAATTTGTTTGAAGGTTTTGATTTTTATGTATATAAGGATGGGAAAAGGATTACTGGCGCCAATGCAGAGTTTTTTAACAATAAAAAATTGGAAGGAAATGTAATTTATACCCGTTTTTATGAAAAGGTAGATTTGCACAATGGCACTTTATGGGATCCGGCCGAAGTGCCTGAGTCAGACTTTTCAACCCGGTTTACTTGTTTTTATACTCCAACCGAATCGGGTTATTATAGCATTGGTGCATGTGGCGACGATGGATACCGTATTTTTATAAATGGTGCTAAAGAGGTTGATGCCTGGCGCGACCAGGGACCAACCAATACTAAGTGCGACATGTTTATGAACGGAGGCCAGGAATACAAAATTGTTTTGGAATATTACCAAGCAGGCGGGAATGCCGATATTACTCTTGGCGCTAAAAAAGTTGTACTCGATACAAAACCCGAAGAATACCAAAGTAAAGCATTTGAAATAGCAAAAAATGCCGATGTAGTAATTTTAGCAGTAGGTTTTAGCAGTAGTACAGAAAGCGAATCGTACGACCGCACATTTGAAATGCCTTATAAACAAGGCGAATTTATTAGTCAAATTGCTAAAATAAACCCAAACGTTATTGTTGTACTAAATTCAGGAAGTAATGTTGATATGAACGGTTGGCTCGACAATGCCAAAGCATTGCTAATGGCATGGTATCCGGGTTCGTATGGCAATCAGGCCGCTGCCGAAATTCTTTTTGGACTAACAAACCCTTCCGGAAAACTTCCGGCTTCATTCGAATACAAACTCGAAGATAATCCATGCTTTAACAGCTATTTTGACAAAGACGAAGATTTGAAAGTATTCTATTCAGAAGGTATTTTTATGGGCTATCGGTATTGGGACAAAGCTGCAAATAAACCCCGTTTCCCGTTTGGATTCGGACTATCGTACACAAATTTTACTATCAGCG
>Ga0233423_10001650_pt1 | contig 11083 bp, 10 predicted proteins | sample Watercolumn_Mata_FD_180713 | JGI IMG/M metagenome (GOLD analysis project Ga0233423, IMG submission 180713) | Freshwater microbial communities from Lake Matano, South Sulawesi, Indonesia - Watercolumn_Matano_2014_112_MG | ecosystem: Environmental > Aquatic > Freshwater > Lake | place: Indonesia... | reverse complement strand
GTGGCAGCGTATTCTGAAATTCATCGACTACTTCAACCGCACGATGGCCAGGCCGTTCAAATGGACATACGCTGGTCGTCCCCTGACCGCCTAAACTGCCGAAGGATTTATGCCGAGCTGCACTAGCGTCAACGGGAGATGCCGTTATCGGAGTCCCCAACTTGTTGGGTTGGTATAGCCACATACATGGTATGGCTCTGCTGACCTGCCGTAGGGCTTAGTTCCCCCTGTCTACTGTTTACTTGTGTACTTGTCTCCTTGTCTACCCCGCCCTACACCGCCCCCGCCCGCTTCCACAAGGCCGTCGTCTGCTCCACCACCTTGCGCTGCACCTCTTCCTCGTCCACGTTGACCAGTTTGTGCTCCCGCACGACCACCTGGCCGTCTACCAGCACCGTCTCCACGTCCGCACCATCCACGTCGTTGAGAAGGGTATCGTAGAAGAGTTGCGGCAGGAGCGGCGAGGGCTGATTGGGCTTGATGATGATGACGTCCGCCTTCTTGCCCACCTCCAGGGAGCCGATCTCCTTCTCCATTTGTAAGGCTTTGGCCGCGTTGGTGGTGGCCAGGTCAATGGCCTGGAAGGCGGGGATGACGCCTGGGTTGTGGTGGTGCACCTTGTGCAGCAGGTAGGCCATGCGGATGTACTGGAAGAGGTCCAGGGTGAAGAAGCAATCGTGGCCCAGGCTGACGGTGAGGCCCTGATTCAGCATCTCCACGATGGGGGCCACGCCGCTGCCGCCCAGCATGTTGCTCATGGGCGTATGCGAGACCTTGACGTCGTGCTCTTGCCAGATGGCGATCTCCGGCGGGGTCATGTGGATGCAGTGCACGGCCAGCACGTCGGGGGCCAGGAAACCCGTATCGCGCAGCACAACCGGGGCCGTGCGGCCGTACTTCTCCACAAGCAGCGGCGGTGGCACCTCGGCCACGTGGATCACCAGCCCGGCCCCCAGCTCTGTGGCCATACCACGCACCCGCCGCAGCATCTCTTCGGAGGCGGTGTAGGCGGTGTGCACGCCGATGCGCCCGCTGAGGCGGCTTTCAGGCCGGCCCTGGTGCTTCTGGAAGAAGCGCACGTTCTCAGCGATGCCCGCGGCGGCGTTCTCTTTGCTGAGGCGCTCGGTGGACTCGTAACAGAGGACGGCGCGGCTGCCCAGGGTCTCGATTGCCTCGGCACTCTTGTCCAGACAGCCGTCCACCACGCTGGGCGCTTCCACCATGTCGCAGACCGTGGTCGTGCCGCTCTTGAGCATCTTGCCGGCGGCCCATAGCGTCGTCCAGTAGATACTATCGTAGGTGGTCTGTTCTTCGACGTCGGGCCACCACCACTTGGTCAGCAGGTCCATAAAAGAGTGGAATCGTGAGAAGTCCACCGGCATATTGTGCCCCACCACGCTGGGCATGTGCGTGTGCGTGCAGAGCAACCCGGGCATGACGATCTTGCCCGTGGCCTCCAGGACGGTGCGCGCCCGGTGGGTCGCCTCTACCTGGGCCCGTGGGCCGACGGCGACGATGCGCTGGCCCTCGATGGCCACGGCGCCGTCGGCGAAGACGCGCCGCTGGGCGTCCTGCGTGCCGACCAGACCGCCCGTGATGAGTACGTCGGCCATTGGTAACCTCCTGTGGTACTTGTTCGCCGCTGGAAACCTTAATCGAAATAGGCAAAGCGGATGGCCCGCAGCGCACAGACATCGCGACACAGGCCACAACCGTAGCACTTGCTCAGGTCGGCGTGGGCCAGTTTGTCGTCCGCAACATGGATGGCCTCATAGACGCAGGAAACCTCGCACTGCCGGCAACCGGTGCAGCGGTGGGGGTCAATGATCGGCGGCTGCGGGCTGGTGATGGCCACCCGCCCGCCCTGGCGTCGCGCCTCTATCTTGCGCTGCGCCAGTCTGATGAAGTCGCTCACCTCGCTGTAGCCGTGATCGGCGACCCATTGGTCAATACTGGCGACGATTTTGCGGAAGGCGCGTGCGCCCTTCAGGTGCCCCACCGTCACCACGCCGACGAAGCTGGCGCCGGCCATGAAATACTCAATAGCATCTTCCGCACGGGAGATACCGCCCACGCCGATCAGGGGGATAGAGACGTGTGGCGCCATCTCCAGGATCATACGCAGGACGATAGGCTTGAGCGCCGGGCCAGTCAGCCCGCCGATCCCGCGCGGCCCGCCCAGGGAAGGCTCGCCGCTTTCGATGTCAATCTTGATGGCCGGGCCAAAGGAATCGGCACAGGTAATGGCATCCGCGCCTGCGGCCTCGACGGCGGTGGCCCACTGCAAAACGTTGGCGTGAAACAGGGCGCTGAACTTGACGATAACCGGCACATCCACCGCAGCCTTCACCGCCCGCAGATTGGCCACGTAGGGGGCGACGTCGTGCACCTCCGTTGAAGGCGTGGGCAGGCCAGGGAACATAGCCGCCAGGATCTCCCCCATGTGCGGGCAGACGGTGGGCATCTCCACCATGGCCGCCCCGGCCGCCACGGCGCGCCGGGCCAGGTCGGCCGCCTCAGCGGGGTGCCGCCCGGCCAGGGAAGCGATGATGGGGATGCCCGCCTCTCTGGCCTGGGGTAACTCGCGCTCAAACCACTGCTCCGCCGGCAGCGTGGAGCCAAAGACACTGTTGAGAAAACCACCCTCTATCGCCGCGAAGCAGGGGCGCACGTCAGGCACGGCCTGGGCGACAATGGTCTTGGTGGTGATAGCCGCCACGCCTTCCCGGCTGGTGCGGACGATCATGTCGCCGTCAGCACCATGGCAACCGGCGGCCACAATGACGCGGTTGCGCAGCGGCACGCCGGCCAGGGTGAGAAGGGATTTGATCATAAGCTATTCAAACCTCACGCTAATAGTACAACGATAGTTCCCTTTATGTTTTGACTAAACTGTGGTATCCTACAAGGGTCTGGGAACACTCTATACTCTTGAGGGAACCACAATGATGCAAGCGGTACGTGGGGTCTGCACTCAACCACCCCCGGAGCAGCGGGATATTCCTGTACTGACCCTGAAGGCGGAGCAAATTGCTGGTCTACTGGAGCAACTGAAGACCTTCTGGCGACGTTTCAGCAACCTGTTCCAACGACGAGAACAAAGGGAATGGGGGCTGAAATACCTTCAAGGTCGCTTGATGGATGGTGAGAAGCATTTCACCAAACCGATGGCGCAAAGGATGGGCATTAAGAACCCTCGTTGCTTGCAGAACTTCGTCGGTAAGTCGTCTTGGGACGACGAGCCGATTCTGTCAGAGTACCAGCAAACTGTTCAGGAGTACTTGGGTGAAGACGAGGGCCTGGTACTCATGGATGGTTCGGGGATGCCCCATGATGGTAGCGAATCGGTTGGAGTCACCCGTCAGTACTGTAACGAAACCGGGAAGGTGGACAATTGCCAGGTCGCCATCTTCTTGGCCTATGCTAGTGCCAAAGGCTACACCTTCTTGGATCGACGCCTCTATCTACCAGAGATCTGGTTTAGCCAGGACTACGCCCAGCGCCGCCGGAAGTGCGGTATTCCACCAGAGACCCGGTACCAAACCCATCAGGAGTTGGCGTGGCAGATGCTCTGCGGTGTCCTGGACCGGCGGGTGGTGACCTTTCGTTGGGTCTTGGGCGACGAAGAGTTCGGCAGGGATACCCAACTGCAGGATCGCATCGCTGGGGCCAACCGCTACTACTTCTTCGAAGTCCCTGCTAACACCGCGGTGTGGCTAGACCGGCCGCCGACAGCAATGCTCATTTGGTCAGGACGAGGGGCCAGACCTTTCCGGGAGCATCTGACATCCGGGAGGGCGGCAGCGCAAACGGTTGCCCAGGTCAGTGCCAATTTGCCCGCCTATCGCTGGCATCGTTACACCTTGCATGAAGGAAGCAAGGGGCCCTTGGTCGCTGATATTGCCCGTCTACGGGTTGTCAACGTGCGCGAGGGACTACCTGGCGCTTGGGTTTGGTTAGTCATCCGCCGGAACGTACTGACGGGCGAGTTAAAGTACTTTCTAACCAATGCACCTGCTGAAACGACGGAGAGCAAACTGGCTTGGCTGAGTGCTGCCCGCTGGCCAGTGGAACAATGCACCGAGGATGGCAAGACCGAACTGAAGATGAACCAGTATGCCATGCGGCGTTGGATTGGCTGGTATCACCACATGACCTTGATTATGCTGGCACACCTCTTTCTGGTCAGTCTGCAGTTGAACTTGCGAGAGGATGCGCCCGCACTGACTGTTTCCCAAGCACGTATGCTCTTGCAGGTCGTCTTGCCCAAGCCAGTCTTTGATGAAGCTGCCGCCCTGCGTGTTCTCAAGGAGACCCAATGTGCCAACTATGCAGCTTACTTGTCGCATCGGCGACGGCTTCTACGCAGATTGGGGGTCACCTGAACCATCGTTGTACTACTAAGCTTGGCTTGCAACTTGTCATTCAGGGCCATTACAAACCTGTCTTTGTTCGGCAGGCCAGGATTGTTTCTCATGGCCTGGTATACCTCGTCCACAGTGGTGGAAACGAAACGCCTGGCCGTGAGAGCCAGGCGATCACCCTTTTGCTCCAGATCGTACAAGGCGAACCGACAGGCGTGTTCAGGAGAATAACCCTCTTGCTTGAAGCCGTAACGTTTGACCAAGTTGGCGTAGATGTATTCCTGGATCACCCAATAACCTTTGACTTCCCATGCCTCATATACGACGCCTTTGTTCAGCAATTGGGTTATGGAGCGCTTGATGGTGTCATACGTGTTCATGCTAAAGCGATAGACCCGCCCACACACGTCCTGCCCGGCAACAAAATCGCGTAGCCCTTGAACCAATTCTCCGGTGCTGGTGGTAGAGTCAGTCTGTAACTCTATGGCGACAAAATCGTCCACTTCAGCCTTCATCGGCTTATGTCGGACCAGAACGTAGTCTATGGAACCAACGTTAGGCAGCCGGACTTCAGGAAAAGGGATGACGTTGTTGAAATTGCCAAAGTAGTGCAAGGCTACGTCTTCCAAGATACGCGGTATGCCTTCTATGCTGCCTCGTTCTTCAAAACGAAGCGGACAGATAGCATAGAAATTGCCGTGGTGTGCCACCGAGCAAACAGCAAAGGGATAGTCAAGCAGTCGGCTCTTCTTGCTACAAGCATGGTCTGTGGATGGGCACCAATGCCTCCGACGGACACTCTGTGCCTCTTCGGATTTGTTGTCAATAAGGTAGCCAAAAACCTCCGCTGGACGATTCCCTATGTTTTTTGTCACTTCGTCTCCCCCTGAATAAGCCTTTTCCACATAGCACGAATCTCCACTGGCGAATAGCGGCCTTCCAACAGCCATCCTAAGGCCGCGCCACATTGTCGGCAGAAGGTCTCGCTATCTTGGGTATTGATCTTGGTAAACGGTAGCCAGCGCCCGGCTGACGCATCCCCGTCCAGAGCCAACACCAGGATAGTATCATGCCTGATAGCATTCAGATCCTTGATGTGCACAGAGATAGGATGCTCGGAGAAGACCACATAGGCGTTTTTCAATCTGAAGCCGGCCGACTTGAGGGCAATGGTCAATTCCGCCCAGGCGTTGGGGTCCCAGTGATGAAAGGTGAAGACCATGCGCCCCGTCTGACGTTTAAGCACACGTCCGCACTCTCCAAAGATGCCAGAAAGCCCCGCCATAAACCCGGTATCGCCGTTGGCAGATTTGGTAGCCACTGCGCTTTGGGTTTCGTCGTAAGTCCAGTTCAGTGCATTAGGTAGTAATCGGGCCAGCCATACCCGAAAGAAGGTAGCCAGGTCGCTGTACTGCACGCTATCATAATAAGGGGGGTCAGTAACGATAAAGTCTACTGAGTGGTCGTCCAGTGGCAGGTTGCGGGAATCACCGTGTATAAGCCGAAAGGCCTGGCGGCCGGTGGCCAGTTCCGCGTGCGTGAAGACCTCTCTGCCGCTATCGTACTCACCGGGGATTGTCACTAGATGTGACCTGCCGGTGCTGTCAGCCTTTCGCTCCACCGGCATGATGGCCCATTTGCGCCCACGGACGATACGATCATGAAAGAGCAGTTGCAGGTTGCCGGACGATTTCTGGCGATTAACTGGATTGTTCTCCAAAGCGGTGTACTGAAAGCAATAGGCGTGCAGAGCAAAGACGTGACGGATAGCGCCAGGCCGATTCTTGAACCATCCTTTGTAGCCGCAAAGCATGGCGTTGAATTCCAGTGATGTGGAGACCAGTATGGCTAGATTGAGTTTGACCGCGCCGTGATACTCTTGCAGCAATTGAATGGCATGGTGAAGATAAAGCAATTGACGCGACGAGAACAAGTCCCAGTAGGAACGGGCGTTGCGGCCAAGCAGATCACCGGATTTAGGGCCTTCCTGTACGGCAAAGTCTGTTACTGACCCAAAGTCCAGGCCAGGACGTTGCTCTTCGGCCGCACAGATGCGCGTCAGGTCAGCCGGACCAGGCGGACGGAAGAAGAGATCGTGTTCTGGGCAAAGACCCACGACGGCAAATGGCACGTAGCGGGCGTAAAAGGGCACGTCCAGCAGTTCTTGATACTTCTGACCACAAACCGGACAGACGGTTTGCGCTTTGGGTATCAGGTGAGTTGATTTGGGCGGCAAGTGCGGATCGCCTGGCCCATCGGTAATCTCCCAGGTCTCTGGACAAATTCGTAGAACACGATCAGCCTCGTGGCGCAACTCGTACTGGTCAATTTGCACTGCCTCCCCACAGGCACAAGACTTACGCAAACCGTAGAGCGTGTATTGGGCATCCAGGGTCTTCTGACACTCTGGACACTCAGTCTGGAAATAGTGGCCTATCTTGGCATACAGATCGGCAAAGAAACGGTCAAACGCTGCCTGTAAGGCTGACAAGGCAACATCGGTTAGTGTTGCCCGCACTTGTACCACAGGGATGGGGTCTATGTCCGCGCCGATGACGTTGGCACCTAGGCGGATCGCCTCATGCAAAGTAGTGCCGCCGCCCATCATGGGATCCAGCACGATCTTGCCTTCCAGTCCACCAGGGGCGTAGTAGTCACGGCGATCCGGATCGGGCACAAACTGCTTCAGGATGGTGCGGAAGGTAGAGCCGCAACGCCGCGCCCACCACTTGTGCAAGTAGGTGTTGGGCCTGAAGAGGTGCTTATTGAATACCTCCACCTGGGAGAGTTCATTAGCCAACTTCTCCGGGAAGTATTCGTCTATAGTCAGGCTGTCCTCTGTCCGAGGCAAGCGATATAGTTCGTCAAATGCCAGTTGACGGGCATCTTTCAAGATTGTAGCATTCATGTAGACATTCTAACACACAGGGAAGGACCTGTCAACCAAACACCTACCCCACCTATGAGCCTAACAGCAACGTCAGCACCGCCTTCTGGACGTGCAGCCGATTCTCCGCCTCATCCTGGATGACCGACTGCGGACCATAGATGACCTCAGCGGTGACCTCGTGGCCGACGGCGGCCGGCATACAGTGCATGAACTTGGCGCTGGGTTTGGCCAGGGCCATGATCTCGTCATTGACGATCCACTTCCGGAAGCTTTCCGGGTTCTGATTGTGCGGCACCGGGGACTGCCAGTTGTGATGCAGGCCGGCGCGGAAGTCCGCCGGCATGACGTAGCTGTAGGCATTGATGAAGTCGGCGTCCTGGACGGCCTGCTTCATCTCATGCACGATCTCCACCTGGGCGCCGCTCTCGGCCGCGAAGCCTTTGGCCCGGTCAATGATGTCCTGGGGTGGCGTGTACTCCTCCGGGCAGGCCAACACGAACTGCATATTGGGGATACGTGAGGCCAGGTAGAGGCTGGAGGTGACCAGACCCATGGGCGGGTTGTATTCGTGGTAGGCCCAGGTCAACACATACTTGACGTTAGCCAAACGGCCCTTCTTCTCCAGGGCGGTCTGAAAGTCGGCCAGCGCCTGGAAGGGGTGTTCAAAGTCGGTGGAGGCGTTGAGCACGGGGATCTGGGCGATCTGTGCCGCCTCCTCCAACGTGGACTGCGCCAGGAGCCGGGCGATGATCACGTCAAAGTAGCGGTCCATCACGCGGACGGTGTCGCCCCAGCTCTCCACGCCGGCGTCGGACCAGATCTTGCCGCCGCTCAGGTCCTGCGCGTCGCCGCCGAGTTGTTGCATGGCCCGCCAGAAGGACATGCGCGTGCGCGATGAGGGGGTCTCAAAGATCATCGCCGCGCCCTTGCCCCGCAGGATGTGATCCTGGAACTCGCCCCGCGCCACACCGCGCTTCAGTTCCAGCGAGGTGTTCAGGATGAGGTCGATCTCCTCCAGAGAGAAATCGGCCAGGGAGAGAACGTCTCGACCTTGCAGACTCAATGCGCCCATTTGTCACTCCTTCCATATGACAGCTTCAGCCGCCCCCCATCGGCGGCACGAAGGCCACCACGTCGCCTTCCGCCAAGGGGCGTTGCAGATCCGCCGGCGCACGCAGGTGATTGCTGTTGAGCAGAAGCAGCGTCAGCGGCGCAGTGCCTGCCTCCAGGGGCCGCAAAACCTGTTCCGCAAACGATACCGGCAGGAGATCCGGCAAGGCCCGCAGCAGATCACGCAGCGTGGCGCCAGCGGCCAACGAGATGGTCAGGCTTTGCTGCGCCGCTAAGGCCCGCAGCGGCCCGGCAAAGCGCACAGTAACTTGCATCTCACCTCTTACGCCTCACGCCTGCAGCCCCAACAGAGCCAGGCGTTCCGGTGTTGGGCGCCCCAGCGCGTCCCAGCCGCGCGCGGCATAGTAGTCGTGCAACAGGGTGGCAAAGTCCTCACGAGTCAGCGGCTTGCTGTCTTTTGGGAAGTCGGCCGGCACCGTAAAGCAGATGTCCGGCAGCCGGTCTTCGCTGCCGTCAATGCCGGCGGCCAGATTATGCAGCCGCTCCAGGTTCCAAATGGCCTCGCCCAGGCGCACAAACTGCGCCTCGGTGTAATCCAGCCCGCTGGCGGTGTTGAGCAGGGCCACGAATTGGCCCAGCGGCAGGGCAAACTCGGCGAAACGACAGGCTACCAGTGTGAAGATGGCGTTCACCTTGTCCTGGATTTGGGCGACGAGCGCCGCCCGCCCCTCCAGGCCGTCCATGGGCAGGAAACCCATGAGCTCCGCTCCGATTGGGGCGCGCTTGTGGCAGGCCCCCCGGTTGGCGGTGGCAAAGGTCACGGCAATGCCGCGCATCCGTTCCGGCATCCAGGCGGCAAATTCCATGCCCTTGACCTGCAAGGCAAAACTCTCCGCGCCCTGCCCGATGGTCTGAGCGGCGCGGCGCACCCCTTCCGCCAACGTATCGCCCAGCCCCTGGCGGTGGGCAATCATGTCAATGAGCCTGATCGTGGCCTCTGGCTGGCCAAACTCCAGGGTTACGTCGTCACCCAGGGCGTGGCGCGGGAGAATGCCCCGCTCAGCGCACTCCATGGCAAAGGCGACATTGACGCCCAGGGAGAGGGTATCCATGCCGTAGGCTTCGGCCTGGTCGTTGGCCTTGAGCAGCATCTCGGCGTTGTCGTTGCAGCAAAGCGAGCCCAGCGAGTACATCGTCTCGTACTCCGGGCCGCGCGTCCAGACCTCGCTCCACGGCGTCTTGACCGGGCTATGCAGCATCCCGCAGTGCACCTGGCAGCCCAGGCAAGCAATCGGCCGCGTGGGGAATCTATCGGCGAAGGCCTGCCCGCCGATCTCCTCCGCCTGGGCAAAACGGGTCAGGCGGTGGTGGCGCGTGGCCAGGGCGTGTTTTTCGTTGATGAGCCCCATCCCCGATCCGGTCCCGACGCGCCCGAAGCCGGCCAGCAGGCTCCACGGCTGGGCCAGATTATCACGCAAGGTCTGGTAGGCCACCTCCACGGCCACCTGGAAGGCATTCTGGTCCGCCACCCGCACGTCGCCGATGCCCGCAATCCCCATCGCCTTGAGGTTCTTGGCCCCCAATACCGCTCCTGCCCCACCCCGTCCAAAGGCCCGGGTCTCAGAGATGACCGAGGCATAGCGTACCCGGTTTTCCCCCGCCAAGCCGATAGCCAGCGTGTGCAGGTCGTCGCGACCGGCGGCCATCTTGAGCGCCTCCTCCGCCTGGCGCGCCGACCGACCCGCCAGCTCCGGGCAGTCCACGATGCGGGCGCCATCAGGCGTGATAAGCAGGTAGACCAACCCATTGGCCCGGCCCTCGATAGCAATTACATCGTAGCCACTGGCCTTGATGGCCCCACCCAGGTGGCCGCCAGCGTAGGTGTTGATGATCCCGCCGGTCAGCGGTGATCGGGTAACGATGCAGGTCTGGGCGAAGAGCGGGGCCAGCGTGCCGGTCAGGGGGCCGACAGAGATAAAGAGCTTGTTATCCGGCCCGAGCGGATCAGCCGTGGGCGCGACCTCCTGGGTGAGCAACCGGGTGCCAAATCCCATCCCACCCACCCAGCGGCGGATGAAGTCCTCGCTCAGCGGCTCCTCGGTGATGGTGCGCCTGGTCAGGTTGACGCGCAGCAGTTTCTTGCCGTAACATTCTAACATCGCCCACTTCCTCCCTACTCACCGGCGGCCAGTGCGCCCACAAAACAGGTGTCCAGGCAGGCAAAGCGACCGGCGCAGGTATCACACTTAACCGCCACTCCAGACAAGGGATCCAGCCAGACCCCATCGTAGGGGCAGGCCGTGATACAGTTGCCGCAGCCGGTGCACTGCGCGTAGAGCACCTGCACGACCCCCTGCGCGGTGCGCACCAGCGCCTCCACCGGGCAGGCCGGCAGGCAGGCCGGGTCGGCACATTGGCTGCAGACCCGCGCCCGCGGCAACTCCGGCCACCGGGCAATGATACGTACACCCGATTTGTTCGGATTGAAGACCCCGAAGTGGACGAAGGAGCACTGCAGCTCGCAAGTGCGGCACTCCGTGCACTTTTCCAGGTCAACCAGCAAGCGCTGCGTCATCGCCCCTCCTGATACAATCCATCACCCACGTAGGGTGGCCTTTCTATAGCATTTCGTGCAATACCGCAAAAGTTGCTATGAGGTGTCGATAGGTGGGAGTGCTTTCCAGCGCTGCTCCAGTTGTTTGAGTTGGGCCTGAGATAGTTTGGCGGAACGGGTGTGCAGTCGGAATCGGCTGCGGTG
>Ga0233423_10001649_pt1 | contig 11085 bp, 13 predicted proteins | sample Watercolumn_Mata_FD_180713 | JGI IMG/M metagenome (GOLD analysis project Ga0233423, IMG submission 180713) | Freshwater microbial communities from Lake Matano, South Sulawesi, Indonesia - Watercolumn_Matano_2014_112_MG | ecosystem: Environmental > Aquatic > Freshwater > Lake | place: Indonesia... | reverse complement strand
TCCGTCCTGATCGATACTTGTTAAAATAATTTCTCCTGTACCCAGCGCAACAGCTTTTTTCGCCCATACAAGCGCTGAGACGCCTGAGTCTGTTTTTCCGCCGTTTATATAGACATTTATTTTACCAGACGGAGTACGTTTTGCATCAAGCGATAATACGACGCACTGAGTTCCGAATACGTTTGCGCAGTCGCTTATAAGTTGAGGATTAGTCACCGCACCAGTATTCACTCCGACTTTATCCGCACCGGCGCGAAGAACCTGTCGCATATCGTTAACAGTCCGTATGCCGCCCCCGACAGAAAAAGGAATGGTGACACATTTTGCGGTTTTCCGTACTACGTCAAGAAGAATCTGCCTGTTTTCTACCGTTGCCGTAATGTCTAAAAATACCAGTTCATCCGCCCCTTCCTTATCGTAGCGTTTGGCAAGTGTAACCGGATCTCCGGCGTTGCGGAAATTGACAAATTGTACGCCTTTTACGACTTTTCCTTCAGTCATATCAAGACATGGAATAATGCGTTTCGTAATCATATACATCTCCTTATAAAATTTAATAATAATTGAAATCCGGCTTTCCCGCTTTTTTCCGGGTGAAACTGTGTCGCGTATATATTGCTGCTTACGATAAAACTGGCGAATGTATCGCCGTACACACTTGTCCCCGCAATGATTGATTTATCTTTCGGTAGACAGTAATAGCTGTTGATGAAATAGAAACAACTCGGGTTAGGTATCTTTTTTACGAACTTTTCATTTATCTTATGTATTATCACTTCGTTCCAGCCGATTTGCGGAACTTTTCGCTCCTTTCGGAATTTTCTGACCGTTCCTTTCAGGATCCCGAGACAAGACGTATTTCCTTCCTCGCTTGTATCAAACAAAAGCTGCATACCAAGGCATATTCCTAAGAATGGTTTTCCTTTCTCGATCTGATCTTTGATGAATATATCGAGCATTAGCCGTTTGAGATTTGACATACCTTCATTAGCCGATCCGACACCGGGCAAAATGAACCCGTTTGCTTTTGAAAGCACAGTAACATCGCCCGACACCTTTGATTTCATATCGAGCCGATCAAGTGCGTTTTTCACGCTCTCGATATTTCCGATACCATAATCAATGATTGCTATCATAGTTGTTTTATTCTGCCTCTTTTAACGAACTTTTTACCATTTGATCAAATAACTTTCTATAATCAATAGAAGGATCGTATATATCTTTCGGTATTAATTCAGGTAGAACAACCATGCCGTTAATAACAATTGTTGGTACCCCCTCTACGATTCCTGTATACGTGTTTAGCTGCGGTAATCTCGGTTCTTGATATTTATATAAATGCATGTTTATCACCTCCTAACAATTATAATTTTCCTTTCGTTGACGGAATTTGATCCGCTAAACGATTATCAATCGCACACGCTATACGGATTGCCCGAGCGACGCATTTAAATATTCCTTCAATTTTGTGGTGATCATTCCGGCCATTTTCGACTTTGATGTAGAGATTGGCTTTCGCATTCTCCGAAAACGCTTTCCAAAAGTCATAGACTAGTTCAGTTGGAAGATCACCGACGCGTTCCCTCGTAAACGGACAGTTCAAAGTAAATGCATATCTGCCGGAAAAATCAATCGCAACCATCACAATTACTTCATCCATCGGAAGGATAAAAAATCCATAGCGGTTAATTCCTTTTTTATCTCCAAGAGCTCGTATAAATGCCTCGCCTAACACGATACCGATATCCTCAACCGTGTGATGTTCATCGATCACGATATCTCCTTTTGCCTTGATGGTGAGATCGAACAGCCCGTGTTGAGCAAACAGATCAAGCATGTGATTAAGAAACCCAATCGGTGTATCTATTATCCGTTGACCATTGCCATCTATTGTTAGACTTAATGAAATGTCGGTTTCATTTGTTTTTCTTGTTATTGTTGTCGTTCGTTTATTCATATAACCTCCATCAGTTGATTAATATTTTGTATTTGTTTATCGCCAAGTTGTTGAGAGCCGACAAAGATGCTTTTCATATCGGCTTCTTTTGCCGCGATAACGTCGTTGATTGTGTCACCGACGTAGACAGGGTTTCGTGCAGCAATTCTGCATTTTGCTTCCAAAAGAGGATCAGGATACGGTTTTTCCCGTTTGGTATCTTCTTTTGTTACGATTGATCCAAACGGTATATATGTCGGGCTTAGTTTTAAGTATTTTGCTGCAAAGAGTGCTTCCGCTTTTGGTCTGGATGTTGCGATACCGAGTTTATATTTTTTTGATAATTGCTTTAATAAACCGAGATAAATAAGAAGAACCTCCTCACGAATAAATCCGTCAAAATTATTGCCAAGGTAATAATTTTGAAACACATTTTTTACGGTTTGGTACGCTGCCGATAATCTGATTGACGGCGTGATTGAAGTAACTTTTGCACTGAATTCGTCAATCGATACGTTATTTCCCAGCAATTCTATGAGAGCGTACGACGTATCCCAGTCGTTATTAAAACCGGTAATCCGTTTCATAGCTGCGATATCGTCCGTGGTTACGCGTTGTTTTATGTTTCTTGTCTCCCAAAGCAGCGTCTCCACCGTTTTTTGTATAGCTAGGCAATATGAGTTATTTGTGACCAGAACGCCATCCATATCAAAAATAATTGCGTCGAATTTATTTTTCATACGATTCCTTTACATGCTTGAATAAGTATGTCATTTTCCATCGGGTTTCGAATGGTAATTCGAATACAACCGTTGAGATACCGTTTGGCATCTAGATTTCTAACGATAATATTTTGCTTCTTTAGTTTCGCGCTTAAGGCTGGAACGTGTTTCCCTGTGTTGACAAGTAAAAAGTTTGCTTGCGACGGATAAACGGTAAGCCCGAGACTAGATAAAGCCTTCGTTATCCTTGAACGTTCACGGATAATCACTTGGATTTGTTTTTGCATCCATGATGTATCATTTTTTAATACAAAACATGCAAGCTGACTGGATAGGTAACTGACGCCCATCGGTAATCGGATTGCATTGAATATTTTGGTATATACTTCGTTGGCTAGGAGATATCCTACCCGTGCTCCCGCGATGCCAGCAAATTTTGATAAACTTCGAAGAATGACGAGATTCGTATATTTTTGAATGAGCGATACGACTGATTTCCCATAAAACTCACGGTACACCTCATCAACTACTACCATGCATCCGGCTTTCTGAATGATGTTTTCAAGTATCGAAGGCTCAATGACCGATCCTGTCGGATTGTTTGGATTTACGAGAAACAGAAGTTTGACGTTTGGTTTGTTGCTGATACGGATAATGGTATTTTTGTCTAACTCAAATTTATTTGCGGAAAGAGGAATGTCATACGGTACCCCGCGATTGATGGAACACTGTATGGTAAACATTTCATATGTTGGTGGTGTTGTTATAAATAGGTCTCCGGGATTAAGAAATGCTTTCGCGAGGATATCTATTGCTTCATCACCGCTGTTTGTAACTGTTATTTGACCAGGTTGTACTTGTTCATATGAAGCGATCAATGTTTTTAATGTTGAATACGATGGATCAGTATATTCATTGATCGGACAATTATTTTTCATAGTATCGAGAAACTCGGTAAGGGACTGCGGCGGGATAGGAAGCGTATTGGTATCAAACCGATACGTTTTTCCCACCGGAATCTCCTCCCATTGATAGGGAGTTAATTTTTTTGCTGTGATAGATAACAGTTGTTTCATACGTTTACTGTGTAAATCTAATACGTACGGAATTTTTGTGTGCCGGTAATTCCTCGACCATGGCTATTGTTTCTATTGTTTCTTTAATTGCTTTGAGCCCCGCAAATGTACATTCCTGTACCTGCATCCATTTGCCGTAGGCATCAACTCCCAATGGAGGGTACATTTTTGCCATTCCACCTGTCGGCAATACGTGGTTCGCTCCGGTTGCATAATCACCGGTTGCTTTTGTTGTCCAGTTACCCAAAAATACGGAACCGGTGTTTTTGATTTTGGCAACGACTCTTTTCGGATCTTTCGTCATAATCTCTAAGTGCTCCGGTGCGTAATTATTTGTAAATGCAATTGCTTCATCAAGAGAATCCGCAACAGCAAACAATCCGTACCGCCGTATTGCTTCGCGGGCGCGTGGTTCTGTTTCAAGATATGGTAATTGTTTTTCAATTTCGTCTATTGTATTTTCGGCAATCTTTTGAGACGTCGTGATAAGAACGCATGCCGAATCTTCTCCGTGTTCGCCATCAGCCAACAAATCTGCGGCGACAAATGTCGGATTAGCCGTTTCGTCGGCGATCACGAACACCTCTGATGGTCCGGCCGGCATGTCGATTGCTGTTTCTCCGAAGGCAAGCATTTTTGCCGCTGTCACATACGAATTGCCTGCGCCGAATATTTTATTTACCTTTGGTATCTCCTTCGTACCATACGCCATGGCAGCAATAGCTTCAGCTCCGCCGATTTTGAAAATTTCCGTAAGTTCCAGCATATCAGCAGCAACGAGTGTTGCCGCAGGCATAGCGCCGTCATTTTTTGGCGGAGAACATAAAACAATTTGTTTGCAGCCGGCAATTTGCGCCGGAATAGTACTCATAAGAACTGATGAAGGGTATATAGCCTTTCCACCCGGTATGTATAAACCAACTTTTTCAATCGCGCGCCACTCCCGCCATACGCGTATTCCTTTTTCTGTTTGAACAACAGTATCTTTCCGTTTCGGAAGCTGTGCTAGGTGAACTGCAGTGATATTTTTTGTCATTTGCTTAAGCGCAGTGATTGTTTTTTTATCTATTTGACGATATGCTTCTTTGATTTCGCTTTGTAATACACGCACAGATGTGTACGCATTCTTTCCGTATCGTTTTTGATACTTCGCAAGAAGCGCACTATCGCCGTCGGCTTTGACGCGGTCCATGATCGCGAGGACTTGCGGCATAATCTCCTTATTTGTACCGAGGGAACGCCGGACGATGCGTTCGTATTCTTGTTTAGGCAGGTCGTTAAGTTGTATAACTTTCATATGTTTCCTTTCTCCCCGGTTGCGAGGGAATTGTATTTGCAACATTTGTTATTCGATAATTTTTTCGATCGGCAATACCATAATTTCTGATGCACCGGCATTTTTTAGTCTGTCAATCGTTTCCCAAAACACATCTTCTTTGATGATGGTTTGAATAGATATCCATCCGGATTTGGCAAGAGGAGCGATAGTAGGGGATTTAAGCCCGGGTACGATTTTAATCACCTTTGGAAGAATTGACTGCGGTGCGTTCATGAGAACATATTTGTAATTTTTTGCGGAAAGGACACCCTTAAAACGGATGACCAATTTATCGAGAATGGCATTTCGTTGTGTGCCATTCCTGCATTTCTTATTTGCGATAAGCACCGCTTCGGAGGTATATATCGTTTCCAGAGGTCGGAGGTCATTGAGCGCGAGTGTGCTTCCGGTGGAGGTAAGGTCGGTAACGGCCTGTGCGATTCCCAAAGCCGGTGTAACCTCAACGGATCCTTTGATTGGAACAATTGTTACCCCAATTGCGTTCTTTTTAAAAAAGTTTCGGGTCGAGTTCGGGAAGCTTGTCGCAACGGTTTTTCGCTTTAAATCCTGAAGTATACGGATGGGTGATTCTTTAGGAACGGCAATGATAAGTGCACAGAAACCGAAACGCAGATTGAGAAGCTTTTTTACCCGGGGACGTTTTTCATAAAGCAGATTTTGTCCGATGATCCCCAGGTCCACCGTTCCGGATGCTACATAGTCGGGTATATCATCGTCACGAACGTAGAGAATTTCAAGCGGAAAATTACGGCACGACGAAAATAATTTCATGGAATAACTTTCAAATTCAAGGCCGGAACGCCGCAAAAACGAAAGCGTTTCTTCGGCCAAACGCCCGCTTTTTTGAATGGCTAATTTCAGTTTGTATATTTCTCGTTTCATATATTTCCTTTGGGTGACTGACGGGATTTGAACCCGCAACATTCGTCTCCACAAGACGTCGCTCTGCCTTTGAGCTACAGCCACCAAATTAAAATATTTCACAGAATAAATCTGTGAATGACCCAGAAGAGAATTGATATGTGTTATCAGGTGTTGCGTTTAAATTGAAGAAATTCTCACCTCAGCCACGCGCAGATTTATGTGAGGCGATGATGGAGAAACGAAGCTAATAAAGAAATCCCGGATGAATTAACCGGAAATAACCACGGATCGTTATCATTAGTTTGAAATTTAACCTGATTAAATAATGCAATCATAATAAATATATCAACATATTAACATGTTAATATGTTAACACATTAATATGTTCTTGTCAATGCGTAGTAAATTATTGTTATAAGAACGCTATGGCGCAATTATTATTGGGAATAACTTTTTGATTTTTTAGAGTGAGTACGGATTGCGCATACCACGTCCTTTGCCGGCCGTATATCGAGGCGGTTCATGGTAATCAGGATTCTTTCGAGTATCAAATATACGTCCTGCGATTATTTGATATCCGCCTTCTCCGTCATTCAGCCAGTGGGCTACGCGGGTTATAGTAGTCGTTGATACATTCAGTTTTTTCGCAATATCAATATAAGTGACACCCTTAACCAGCATTTTTACCATTTGCCAGCGGTTTGCAAATTCAGTAAGTTCCGCTATCGTCAAAAGGTCACGGAAAAAACAAACCGCTTCTTTTTTTGATCGGATTTCTAGAATTGCTTCAAAAAGATCCATTATTTGAGGAGACGGGTAGGACGTGATTGTATGGTTACCTCTTTTTTTGATAGTCATATCAGGCATATTACTAAGATAACATAGCAATCCATTTCATACAATATCGGATCAGTGCCATAATATGATCCAGTTTATTTTAACACTCCGATTGTCGATTCAACAGTATCTACTACCTGATAATTTCTGATAAGCGGTACAGCTTTTTCGATATCTTTGTAATATGCACGATCCTTAGTTATCGGTGGGCTTACTGTTCGAACTAATATATAAACTGCGCCGAAAGCAGGTGAAGCCTTGACCGGTTTTCGAAATTCGTATGCCTGGCAAACGGAAAGAAGCTGAATTGCAAGGACTGCTTCCGTATTTGCTATAATTTCCCGCGCTTTTCTTGCCGCAATGGTTCCGAATGAAAGATGGTCCTCCTGATTTGCGGATACAGGGATAGAATCTACGCTTGCAGGAGATGCAAGAATTTTGTTTTCTGAAACTAACGCTGCCTGCGTATACTGGGCAATCATGAGTCCGGAATCAAGTCCGGCGCTTTTGACAAGGAAAGCAGGGAGGTCTTTACTGCATGCCGGATCTAAAAGGTTATTTGTTTGCCGTTCAGAAATATTCCCCAAATCGGTAATAACAATTCCTAAAAGATCTTGTGTATATCCGATAGGGGCGCCATGAAAATTCGCACCCGTTCGTGAAACCTTTTCTTTCGTAAAAAACAGAGGATTGTCGGCTACCGCATTCATTTCGATCTCGGTAATATTTCGGACATAATCCAGGGCGTCACGGCAAGCTCCTATAACTTGAGGAACAGAACGCAAGGAATATGCATTCTGGATGTTATTTTTGGGTTTCTTCATGAGGTCACTTCCTTTTATTATCTTTCGGATATTGGCAGCTGTTGTATTTTGTTCCTTAAACGGACGGACTTCGTTATATTCTTTGCTGTATGCAGATTCAACACAGTTTAAAACGTCGATTGTCATTCCCGAGAGTACTTCTGCCTGTTTAATAACACGAATAGCACGGTATATATTATGAACAGCGATTGCCGTCATGAATTGCGATCCGTTCATGATTGCTAGTCCTTCACGGTATGCAAGCGGAACTGCTTTTATTCCTGCTCGTTTTAAGGCTATCGCTCCGGGTAGTATTTTACCTTTCCAATATGCATGTCCTTCGCCTATTACGACAAGTCCCATCTGTGACAGGGGAGCAAGATCTCCCGATGTGCCAACCGATCCCTTTTCATAAAACGCAGGAATAACATTTTTATTGAGCATTTCGATGAAAGTTAGAAAAAGTTCAGGCCGTACGCCGGAATATCCTTTTGCCAACACATTAAGCCGAAGAAGCAGGGCCGCTTTAGCGGTTTGTTGATCAACAAATGATCCGTAACCGGCTGCGTGCGCACGCAGAAGTCGCGTGGATAATTCTCCAGCTAAGTTTACTGAGATTTTTTCGTTCCGAAGCCCTCCGATTCCGGTATTAATTCCGTACATTATATCGCCGCGTTTAAGCATATACGCGATCGCTTCCCAATTTTTTTGAATTTTCTGTATGACTTCCTTTGGCACAATTACCTGTACATTGTCACGAGAGACAGCAATGACGTCTTCAATTGTTAAACCATACCCGGATAAAATAATGTGTTTCATGTGATCTCCTTTTAGATAATTATCAGTTTTTTAGGTGTTTTAGTCAGAATTTCAAGACCATTTTGGCTCCAGTATACGGTATCTTCAATTCGAATGCCAAATGTGTTTTTAATATAGGTTCCCGGCTCGATGGTAAACGCCATGCCATGGCTGATTTTTGCTGGTTTTCTCCTGCTCAACCGAGGAAGTTCATGTATTATTATGCCCAAATTGTGTCCGAGACCGTGAGGATATGGGGGAAGTCCGAATTTCGTAATTTGTGAACGCGTATATTTATCTAGTCTTGCACCGGGAAAACTGCCTGTATGTAATTTTTGAATTTTATCAAGACATGATTGCTGAATTTTTATAATGACATTGTAAGCATTGACCCATTCTTCTTTTGGTGTACCTGCAAATACCATCCGCGTCATATCAGAACAATATCCGTTTACTTTTACTCCGAAATCTAGAAGAATTATTTCATTTTTCCGGCAACGCGTATCAGAAGCTGAGCTGGTCATATAATGGACGATGCTCGTATGTTTTCCAAATGCAACAATCGGAGGAAATGCCGGTTTAACATTATGTTTAACAAATATCTGATTAAGTTTCCGATTTAGCTCTTGTTCTGTAACACCGACGTGAATGTTGGGAAGAAGTTCAGAAAAACAAGCGTCGGTTACGAGACAAGATTTCCGGATAAAACGAATTTCTTTGTCTGTTTTGATCATATCCGCTCGTTTACTTTTTCGGTGACGGTTTCGGGGTTGCGGTCGGAGTTCCCGATGTCGCGCTCACAGATGCTTCTTTGGGTTGCGTTGGTGTAGGGACTGAAGCGTTCAGAATTCCTAAATCAAGGAAGCGTGCAGCGCTTATTCTGTTATCCGTTTTCGGTACTGCATTTCCGATCACCTGTACGGTTTCACCTTTGATCAGTTTTGAAAAACCACCTTTGACTATTCCTTTATTTTTATCAAACGATCTCATTGCAGTCGTATTTTCTATATCAATAATATATGTCTGGCCAGATGGGGTATTTAAGGTTACGGTATATTCTTTCTTATTAATATCCGAAATAATACCGGAAACACGTTTGGGAAGCGGATTTTCCCGGATAATAACCTTTGCCTGCAGTAGGTCGATCGTTGCGTCGTAATCACCGAAAACTGTTACCGTATCACCTTTTACCAGATCATCCGGTGTTAGTGACGTCCGTTTATCTTTTTGAATATCAACGATCTTTATGTTGTCAGTTAGATCGATTTTAATTTCGTTGACAGCTGTTTCGATTGTTGCAGAAGAAACAGAAACAGATTTTATTGTTCCAAATATTGCCTTTTTTTGAATTTGCTTCAGTTCCGCTACTTTTGTAGCCAGTCGTTCCTTCAACTCTTCGATTTTTGCAGGCGCCGTTGTTGTTGCAGAGGCAGAGGATGATGTGTCGGAATTTACAGCTAAAACGGGTTCTGAAATCAATAAGAATACAGCGATGATGATTGCTACACGTTTCATGTTAGAGTTTTTCCTGTGAGTAATAAACTATGACATTTTGTGAGAGAGTACTATTGCCTGCATAACTTGTGACAGTGACATCATTTTTCCCTTCCAAAAGTGTAAGTTTTATAGCATATTTTCCCTGTGCATCTGATTGTGTTACGGCATCACTGCCATTACTCTGCGATACGATGAGCGCATGTGGTGGAGCAGAACCTGATACAAGAATTTCTTCTTCTGTTGCTATCGATTCCATGATAGGGCTGTCGATTGTCAAGGTGGTTATGATGGGTGTAATCGTTGGCGTTGGCGAATGTTTAGGAGCTGAAATGTTTATTTTAGGCAACGTAATAGATATTCTTGATAAAGAGCGTATTATTTTTGGACTAACGACGATACATGCCGTCAGGATCATTCCCACGATAAATCCGATGAGGGTTGCAAGTAGTGCATCTTTATTCATAAAAGGTATGAATGTTCAAAGGCAGGGGCAGATAAATTATCACACCCTGACAATCTGTCGATTGACTTTTAATACGGGTGTTGCTAAGCATAAATAAATCTGTTATAAATTGCAAGTACCGTTTATGGAAATTACATATTTAGGTCATTCGTCATTTCGTATACGAGGGAAAATAGCCACCGTTGTAACGGATCCATTCGATCCTCAAGTAGTAGGACTGAAGTTACCGAAACACGTCGAAGCAGATATTGTAACAATCTCCCATGAACATAAAGATCATAATTACACATCAGGCATAAACGGATCTCCGTTTGTTGTGCGTGGTCCGGGGGAATATGAAATTATGGGCATAGGGATTGTCGGACTTTCAATGTTTCACGATGCTAAAAAAGGAGCAGAACGGGGTAAAAATACCGTTTATAGATTAGAAGTTGACGGCGTAAGCATTGTTCATATGGGCGATTTGGGACACATTCTATCAAGTGAACAGGTTGATGAGATTGATGGCGTTGACATTGTTATGATTCCGGTGGGAGGCAAGCATACAATTAATGCCGTACAAGCAGTGAGTATAATTAACGAGATAGAGCCGAGCATTGTTATTCCCATGCATTATGACAGACAGGGTCTTAATAAAGAATATTGCGGAGGACTTGCTCCAATAGCAGATTTTCTTAAGGAGTTTGGAAAAGATGATAGCGTTCCGCAATCCAAGTTGATAATTACAAAAGATAAACTTCCTGCAGAAAC
>Ga0233423_10001648_pt1 | contig 11092 bp, 6 predicted proteins | sample Watercolumn_Mata_FD_180713 | JGI IMG/M metagenome (GOLD analysis project Ga0233423, IMG submission 180713) | Freshwater microbial communities from Lake Matano, South Sulawesi, Indonesia - Watercolumn_Matano_2014_112_MG | ecosystem: Environmental > Aquatic > Freshwater > Lake | place: Indonesia... | reverse complement strand
ACGGAGCGGGTCTTTTGGGTCAAGGCCCGGCCGATGATGTAGTTCAACCGTCCTCCGGCCCGGAATTCGTCTTTGAGCGTCGCCGGCTTGAGGGCGAATTCGGCCCGGAGCTCGCCGGCCGCCGTCTTGACGAGGCCGTGGACGGTGTCCAGGACGACGACCTCGCCCGTCTTCATCTTCGTGACGTCGACGTCCCCGACCGGGAGCCCGCCGGCGTCCTCGGTCGTGTTGAAGAAGATCGGGGCGATCTTGCCGCCCAGGACGACGCCCCCCCGGCGCTTGTTGGGGACGAAGGGGATGTCTTCGCCTATGTGCCACATGACCGAGTTGCAGGCCGATTTTCGGGACGAGCCCGTCCCTACGACGTCGCCGACAAAAACCACCTTCCGGCCGGCCGCCCGGAAGGAGGCGATTTTTTCCACACCCCCCGGGAAGCGCGTCTCCCCCATCGACTGGGCGTGGAGGGGGATGTCGGGCCGGGTGGAGGCGTGCTTGGCCGGCGAGAAATCGTCGGTGTTCGTCTCGCCTTCGACCTTGAAAACGGTCAGGGTCAGCGCGTCCGGAAGGGCGGGCTTGGTCAGGAACCATTCCCCTTCGGCCCACGACCGGAGGACGTCCTGGGCCAAGGCGTTCGTCCGCGACAGGGCGACGACCCGGTCGAACGCCCCGTAGACGAGGACGATGTTCTTGAGGGCCCCGGCCGCCTCTCGGCCGAGGTTCGGATGCTCGAGGAATTCGACGAGCGGCCCGACGTTGTATCCGCCGAGCATCGTTCCCAGCATGAACACGGCCTCGTTCGGGGGAATCGCCGGCGACCGCTTTTCGCCCCGGGCGACCGAGGCCAGCCATTCGGCCTTGACCTTGGCCCCCGGGTCGACGCCCGGAGCGACCCGGTTTTTCAGCAGCCGCCAGAGCGACTCGGCCTGTCCGTCGGGCGGAGTCTCGAGCCGACGGCAGACCTCGGCCGTATCGTCCGGGTCGAGGGGGAGGGGGGGAAGGCCAAGGGCTTGGCGCTCGGCCGCGTCTTTCTGGTATCGTTCGAGCATCGTCCTCTCCTTGACCGCCGCTTCCGGCGGCGGACGGACTAGTCTAATTCGGGGCGCCAACCCCGGTCAAGGTCGGTGGCCTGCTTGACTCGGCCGGGCTTTTTGGGATAGTCTGCCCGAGGCGGAGTTTCCTCCGTCGACATCGCCATTTTATCATTTAAAGGAGGATTCATGAGCTACCAGCGGAAGAAAATCGCTCTCATCGGCGGCGGCCAGATCGGGCAGAACCTGGCCATGCTCGCCGCGATGAAAGAGCTGGGGGACATCGTCGTCCTGGACATCGCCGACTACGTCAATCCGGTCAAGGGCAAGGCCCTCGACCTGATGGAGATGGCCCCCCACGGCAACTACGACGCCAACATCATCGGAACGGGGGATTATAAGGACATCGAAGGTGCCGACGTGGTCATCGTCACGGCCGGCAAGCCGCGGGTGGCCGGGATGACCCGGGAAGACCTGCTGGCCACGAACATCGCCATCATCACCTCCGCCGCGGCCGGGATTAAGCAGTATGCCCCCAAGGCCTTCTGCATCATCGTCACCAACCCGCTCGACGCCATGGTCTACGCCTTTTACAAGCTGACCGGCTTCCCCAAACACCAGGTCGTCGGGATGGCCGGGACCCTCGACACGGCCCGGTGGCGGGCGTTCATCTCCATGGAGCTCGGAGTCTCGGTCTGCGACGTCGCCGGGACCGTCCTCGGCGGCCACGGCCCGGACATGGTTCCCCTGCCCCGCCTGACCACGGTCGGCGGCGTCCCCTTGGCCGAGATCGCGACCAAAGAACAGATCGACAAGCTCGTCCTCCGGACCCGCGAAGCCGGGACCGAGATCGTCAAGCTCTTCGGCAAAGGATCGGCCTTCTTCAGCCCCGCCTGGAGCGCGATCATCATGGCCGAGTCCTATCTCAAGGACAAGAAGCGGATCCTTCCCGGCGCGGCCCTATGCGAAGGCGAATATGGCGTCCACGGTCTCTTCATCGGCGTGCCCCTCATGATCGGAGCGAAGGGCATCGAAAAGATTTTTGAGATCAAGCTGACCGACGAAGAGAACGCCATGCTCCAGAAGACGATCGGAGTCGTCAAGGCGACCGTCGCCGAAACGAAGCTGTAAGGGTTTCTCGACGGCTGTCGGGCCGTCCGGGGACAGGAGCCGGATTCCCGGGAATTCGGTTCCTGTCCTCTTTTCATTTATAATCCCCGCGGTGACCCGTGAACTGGCTTAAAGTCGACCTCCACACCCATACGTCCGAGGACCCTCAGGACCGGATCGGCTATTCGGCCCGGACGCTCATCGACCGGGCCGCCGCCCTCGGCTACGACGCCCTGGCGGTCACGAACCACAACACCCGGACCTACGATGACTCCCTGGCCGCCTACGCCGAGAAGCGAGGCGTCCTTCTCCTCCCCGGGACCGAGGTCACGGCCGACGGCTGCCATGTTCTGGTCATCAACCCCGGCTTTCCCATCCGGCCCCGTCACGCCTACACCCTGGCCGACATTCCCCGACTGAAAACGCCGGACAGCCTCTGGATCGCTCCCCATCCGTTCTATTTCCTGTTCCAGTCCCTCCACGCCAACCTCTACCCCCAACTTCCCCATTTCGACGCCGTGGAGCTGTCGAGTTACCACAACAGCCTCCTCGACCTGAACAAAAAGGCTCTTCGGGCGGCCAAAGGGGCGGGCAAGCCCGTCGTCGGAACGTCGGACTGCCACACCTTTTGGCAGTTCGGCCGGACCTACAGCCTCGTCCAGGCCGAGAAGTCCGTGGCCTCGATCGTGGACGCGGTCAAGGCCGGCCGAGTCCGGGTGAGGACGTCCCCGATCTCGGTCTGGACGATGGTCCGGATCATCGTCCGCTTTTTCACCGTCGACAAATTCTGGAAGCTCGCCCGGCGGATGACCGAAAACCGGCGCCAGGCCTCCGGGACGAACCGCCGCTAGACCGGCCCTACCCAAACTTCGAACCCTCCGTTTGCCCACCGACCGGTTTTAAGATATAAAAGCCCCACTCGAATTTCGGAGGTCTATCGATGAAAATGCGCGTTTTCCTGGCCGTAGGCCTCGTTTGGGCCACGACCGGGCTTTCGTCAGCCCCCGTCGGAAACGAGTTCCCCCAGAGCCAGACCCAACAGCCGGCCGCCAAGCCGGCGCCTCCGGCCGCTCCCCTGACGATCGTGCCTCTCAAAGAGGGGCTTTACATGGTCAAGGGCGGAAGCGGGGCCCACGGAGGCCTGTTCGTCGGAAAGAAGGAAGCCCTGGTCATCGACGCCAAGATGACCGTCGAGGCGACGAAGGTCCAATTGGCCGAAATCGCCAAGCTGACGGCCAACCCGGTGACGACGATCATCCTGACCCACAGCGACGGCGACCATGTCAACGGCCTCCCCGGATTCCCCTCGGGACTGGCGATCTACGGACACGAGGCGACCAAGAAAGAAATGGAAGAGGCCTTCAAGGACCCGAAGATGGCCTCTCTCCTCCCCTATCTTCCGAACCGGGTCTTCGCCCAAAGCCAGGAGATCGTCTTCGACGGCGAACCGGTCAAGCTGCTCTATTTCGGGCCGGCCCATACGGCGGGCAATGTCGTCGTCCACTTCCCGAAAGCGAAGACGACCTTCATCGGCGACCTGGCCTTCACCGGACGCGACCCCCTGATTCACAGGCAGAAAGGCGGGACCTCATTCGGCTACGCCCGGACGTTGAAAGCCATGATCGACCTCGACGCCGAGACCTACATCGGCGGCCACAGCGACCCGTTGACGAAATCAGACCTTCAAGCGCTGCTGACCTCCATCGAAGACAAACAGGCCAAGGTGAAAGCCCTGATGGACGAAGGCAAGACGCTCGAAGAGATTAAGAAAGCGTTCGGGATCGAGGAGCCTCAAGGCCAGACGGCCCGGCGCTGGCTGAGCTTCGTCGAGGTCATCTATCTGGACCTCAAGGAGAAACGCCGCTGAGGTTTATTTTTTCTCCGCGGGCGGCGGGGGGGCCTGCTGGGGACGGATTTTCAGGGTGACGCTCTTCTCCGTCCCGGCCCGAAGCAGGCGGAACTTGACTTCGGCCTCGTAGCCGAACGTAGCGAGGTAGGTCCTCAGGTCGTTGGCCTCGGCGAAGGCCTTCCCGTCCACGTCCAGGACGACATCGCCCTTCTCGAAGTCCTGCCCCAGGGCCGCGCCGTCGATGGGTTTCGTCTCGAGGACGAGGTTCGAGAGGCCGGGGAACGTCTTGAAGCTCAGCCCGATCGAGGGATAGGCCGGCCGCTCCTCTTCGGCGACCCCGACGACGTAGTCGGCCAGGTTGCGCGAGACGGTCAGCGACGTTTTTCCTTTTGGAACGGAGACGGCGACGACGGTCTTGAAGGGGAGTTTCGACCGGTCGAAGGCCCTCTTGTTCAGCCCGAGGTTGTAGAGCAGGTGCCCCGACCCGACGAGGACGACGACCTTCCGCCCCTCGAGCTTCTGGACGCGGACGGCGTTGGCGCCCATGACCTCGTCCCAAGCGGACTGGCTGCGGTAGAGCCCCTCGAACATCATCTCCAAGCCCGCCCCTTTCATGGCCTCGGGGATATGGGTCGTTTCGAAGATCGTCCGGATGAGCTGGCGATGTTCTTCGAGGCTCAAATCGGGCTTGGGGGCAATGGCCTTCTCGGCCTCGGTGAGGGCATCCCAGCCCTTCATCCGGATCTTGGAGATAATTTCCCGGGGGGCGTTGAGGGCGTACATCGGGATCGCCCTGGCCTTGGTCAGGGCGAAGATCGGACGATAGAAGCCGAAGTTCTGGTTCCAGGTCGTATACCACTTCCCTTCTCTGATGAACTCGGCTTCGGTCAGAATCCCCAGGCCCCATTTCGCCAAGGCCTCCTCCTGGGTCACCGGGTACATCTCCAGGCCGACGGCGAGATGCCGGTCCTGATCATGGAGGGCCTGGATGATCTTCGCCTGAAGCTCGTGGATGGGGAGGGAATTGTGCGTTTCGCCGATGTGGACGAAGGCCGCGGGCTTCATCTCTTTGATCATCTGGGCAAAGGAGACCGGCTTGCCCGTCTCGGCGGAATAGATCTCGCCCGCGGCGACGTCGATCGTCTTGTCTTTGTAACGCGGGTCGCCGATTTTCAGGTTCAGGGTTTTGTCGGTCTCCTCTTGGCCGGCCGACGCGGCTCCGAGGAGGGCCAGTCCGGCCAGGAGGACCGGAATCGTTCGCCAAAACAGCTTTGACATCTTCGTTCCTTTCAAAGAGAGGTCCGCGAGCGCCGGTCATCATAACCCAAAACGGCCGGCGGATTCATCCGCCGGGCCGACCCGCTCGACAAAATCCGGGCCAAAAGTATAATGGGATGAGTCGTGAAATCGGCCCTCCCGTCGGACGAAACCCGGAAGACGATCCGGACCTTCGCCGCCGCGTCGTTCCTGAACGACCTGGGGTCGGACATCATCTATCCCATCTGGCCTCTCTTCGTCACCGAATTCCTGAAGGCCAAGATGACGGCCTTGGGCTTTATCGACGGCTTGGGGGAGGCCCTCGTTTCCCTTTCTCAAGCGGCGTCCGGTTACGCTTCGGACAAGCTCAAGCGCCGGAAGGTGTTCATCTGGACGGGCTATCTCTGCGGCGGCATCTCCCGGCTCGGTTACGCGCTCTCCTCGGTCTGGGCGCATCTTATCCCGTTCAAAATGCTCGACCGGGTCGGCAAGATCCGGAGCGCCCCCCGGGACGCCGCCGTGGCCGACCTCTCGACCGCCCAGAACCGCGGCCGGAACTTCGGCCTTCTCCGGACGATGGACAACCTGGGGGCGTTCGTCGGAATCCTCGTCTGCCTCGCCCTATTTCCCCTCCTCGGCTACCGCTGGCTCTTCGCCCTGGCCGCGGTCCCGTCCCTCATCGGGACGGCCCTCATCATCGTCAACATCGGGGAAAAAGGGCCCTCGGAGAAGAGAATCTTCAAAGGAATGTCCCTCCGCGAACTCGACCGAAATCTCAAGCTCTATATCGCCCTCAACGCCATTTTCGCCCTTGGCGCGTTCAGCTATTCGTTCCTTCTCATCCAGGCGAAGCGGTCCGGATTCCGGGTGGGGTTCGTCCCCGTCCTCTACCTGATCTGCACCGCCGTCGCGATGTCCGGGTCGCTGCCTTTCGGCCGGCTCTCGGATAGAATCGGCCGCAAGCCCATCCTTTTTCTTTCGTTCGGCGTATGGGGAGCCCTCTGCCTGGCCGCCCTCGTGGGGAAGGGCCCCGCCCTCGGAGTCGCGGTCTTCGTCCTTTTCGGCATCCACAAGGCCGCCCTCGACCCCGTCCAGAGGACTCTGGCCACGGAACTCTGCCCGCCCGCCTTCAAGGCCAGCGCCCTGGGCGCCTTTCAGATGATCATCGGGTTGAGCGCTTTTCCGGCCTCGTTCCTGGCCGGGCTGCTTTGGGAAACCCTGGGCCCGGCCGCGCCGTTCGCCCTGTCCCTCGGCCTGACCGCCGTCGCGGCCCTTTTGCTGACTTTTGTCCGCGAACGCCCGTAGGACAAATTTCTGTTTCATTTTCTTCGGCGGCAAGTCGGCGAAGGAATCCACCCTGAAGACCCCGTAGCGGAGGGGGGACCCGTCGGCTTCTCCGACGGGGGGAACCGACGGGCCTGGTTCCCCGGGGCCGGGGGCTAAGGGCGGATTCCGGAGCCGACGGCCGTCAGTCTTCTTCGGCCTTCGAGATCCGCCCTTCCTTGACCGCCTCGGCGATGATCTTCTGCTGGAGATGGGAGGGCACTTCGTCGAGGTGCGAGAACTCCATCAGGAATGAGCCCCGCCCGCCGGTGATCGAGGTCAGGGTCGGCTCGAAATCGAGCATTTCCGACATCGGGACGGTCGCCTTGAGAATCCGCATCGTCCCCTTCTGCTCCATCCCGCTGACTTTGCCCCGCCGGCCGTTGAGGTTCCCCATGATGTCCCCCATGAACTGCTCGGGGGTGTAGACCTCGACGTTCACGATGGGCTCGAGGATGGTCGGCTTGGCCTGCTGCATGGCCAGCTTGAAGGCCTTGGAGGCCGCAATCTTGAAGGCGATATCCGAGGAATCGACGTCATGGTAGGAGCCGTCGTACAGGATGACCTTGAAATCGACGACCGGATAGCCGGCCAAAACGCCTTTTTTCCGGGCCTCGAGGATCCCCTTCTCGACCGAGGGGATGAAATTGCGGGGGATCGCTCCCCCGAAAATCTTGTCTTCGAAGACGAAGTCGCCGCCCCGCGGGAGCGGCTCCATCTTGATCCAGACGTCGCCGAACTGGCCCCGGCCGCCCGTCTGTTTCTTGTGGCGGCCCTGGACGTCGGACCGGCCCTTGATCGTCTCCTTGTAGGAGATCTTGGGGGGCTTCAGGTCGATGTCGACGTTGAACCTCTTCTTGAGCTTGTCGGTGACGATTTTGACGTGGAGCTCGCCCGAGCCCGAGATGAGGAGCTGGTTCGTATCCGGGTCGCGCTCGAACCGGACGGTGGGGTCTTCCTCCATGATCCGGTGCGAAGCCTGGGAGATCTTGTCCTCGTCGGCCCGGGTTTTGGGCTCGATGGCGAAGGCGATCGACGGCTCGGGGAACTTAATCGGAGGGATGACGACCCCGCAGCCCTTGGCGGCCAGGGTGTCGCCGGTCGCGGTAGACTTGAGCTTGGCCGTGGCCACGATGTCGCCGGCTTTGGCCTGTCCGGCCGGAATCTGCTCCTTGCCCTGAAGGAAGAACAGCCCGGAGAGCTTTTCGTCGACTTCCCGACCGGTGTTGGTGACGGCCGCGTCGGGGTTGATTTTGCCCGAGAAGACCCGGAGGAGGGAAATCCGGCCGGTGTAGGGGTCGGAAATGGTCTTGAAGACGAGGGCGGCGAAGGGGCCGTCGGAGGCGGCCTTGAGCGTCTCGTCCTTGTCTCCGGCCTTGACGGCCATGGCCTCGCGCTCGACGGGCGAGGGCATGAGGTCGACGACCCGGCCGAGGAGGGGCTGGGCGCCGATATTCAAGAGGCCCGAGGCGGCCAGGACGGGGAAGAGGGCTTTCTGACGGACGGCCTTCTTCAGACCGGCCTGGATCTCCCCGCCCGAAAGCTCGCCCTTCTCCAGATACTTCTCCATCAGGGCTTCGTCGCTCTCGGCGATCATCTCCACGAGCTCGCGGCGCCGCTTCTCGGCCTCATCCTTCAATCCGGCCGGAACCTCGGTCTCGACGTGTTTGCCGCTCTCGTCCTTCTCGAAGAGGACGGCCTTGAGGGCGATGAGGTCGATGACCCCTTGAAAGTTCTTCTCCTCCCCGAGCGGCAGCTGGATCGGAATGGCCGTCCGGCCGAAAAACTGCCGGACGGATTCGAGGGCCCGGTCGAAGTGGGCGTTCTCCCGGTCCATTTTGTTGATGACCACCATCCGGGGGAGGCCGAATTCCTCGACCATCTCCCAGACCTTCTCGGTCCCGACTTCGACCCCGGCCACGGCATCGACCAAGACCGCCGCCCCGTCCGCGGCCCGAAGGCTGGCCCGGGTGTCCCAGAGGAAGTTCGAATAGCCCGGAGTGTCCAGGATGTTGACCTTGTGGCCGGCCCACTCGACCGAGCAGGCCGCCGATCCGATCGAGATCTTCCGCTCGACCTCCTCCGGCTCATAATCCGTGACCGTGTTGCCCTTGTCGACCTTGGTCAGCCGTGAGGTGACGCCGGCGTCGAAGAGGCACGCCGCGGTCAGAGTCGTTTTGCCGCACGAGCCGTGCCCGATGAAGGCGATGTTCCGAATCTCGCCCGATGCGTAATCTTTCATGGCCAAGCCTCCCGAGGTGTTCGCTCGCGGCGCCGATGGAGCGACGAGCCAGGCGAAAAAGAAAAGCTATCATAACCCAAAAAACAGGCCCAACTCAAGCCGGCTGGACGGCGGGCCGCGGCTGGGTTAAAATAGCGGGCCATGCCGATCTATGAGTTCTGCTGCTCAACCTGCGGGAAAAAGTTCGAAGCCCTCGTCCGGTTGGGCGGGGAAAAGGACGTCGCCTGCGAGTCCTGCGGGGCCCGGGAAGTCCGAAAGCTCCATTCCGCGTTCGGCATCGGGGGCGGGTCGAGCCGCCTAAAGGCCGCCTCGAGCGGTTGCTCCTCGTGCTCGAGCCACTCCTGCAGCACCTGCCATTAGCCCATGGAGGACATCCGGATCGGGGTCGACACGGGGGGGACGTTCACCGATTTCGTCATCGTCCGGCGAGGCCGCCTCTCGACCTTCAAACTCCCCTCGACCCCGGCCAACCCGTCCCGAGCGATCCTCGAAGGCCTCCATCCCTACCTCGGGCCGGGAGGCCGGCCCGTCGTCATCCACGGGACGACGGTCGCGACCAACGCCCTCCTCGAACGGAAAGGGGCCCGGACGGCCCTGGTCACGACCGAGGGTTTCGAAGACGTCCTCTCGATCGGGAGACAGACGCGCCGCCTCCTCTACAGCCTGAGGGGCGAAAAACGGCGGCCGGTCGTCGACCGCGGCTTGTCCCTGGGGGTGAACGAGCGGACCACCGCCCAGGGCCGGGTCGAGCGCCGCCCCCGGAGGTCCGAGCTGCGGGCGGTCGCGAATCGGCTCCGGGCCCTGGGGGTCGAGGCCGTGGCCGTCTCGCTCATCCACGCCTATGCCAACGGGGAGAACGAGGAGGCCGTTCTCGCCGCCCTCCGCCGGGCCGGCCTCCTGGCCTGCGCTTCCTCCCGCCTCCTCCCCGAATACCGGGAGTACGAAAGGACGTCGACGACGGCCGTCAACGCCTACCTGATGCCCATCCTCGACCGCTACCTGGAGACTCTCGAGGCCGGCGTCGGCCGGGCCGAGCTGAGGGTCATGCAGTCCAACGAGGGCTACATCCGGGCGGGGAAAGCCAAGGCCGAGCCCATCCGGACCGCCCTCTCCGGACCGGCAGGCGGCGCCGTCGGCGCCCTCGTCCTCGGCCGGGCGGCCGGCTTTCCGAAAATCGTGAGCTTCGACATGGGGGGGACGTCGACCGACGTTTCTCTCATCGACGGAAAGCTCAGACGGACGAACGAGGCCCTCGTCGGCGACTTTCCCGTCCGCCTTCCGGTCATCGACATTCATTCCGTCGGGGCCGGCGGCGGCTCGATCGCCACGGTCGACCCGGGCGGATCCCTCCGCGTCGGCCCCGAAAGCGCCGGGGCCGACCCCGGGCCGGCCTGTTACGGGCGGGGCGACCTTCCGACCGTCACCGACGCCAACCTCGTCCTCGGCCGGATCGACCCCGACTTTTTTCTGGGCGGCCGGATGAAAATCGACTCCGGCCGGAGCCGCGAGGCCGTGGCCCGGCTGGCCTCGGCCATCGGAAAATCGACCCTCCAGGCCGCCCAGGGGATCGTCGACATCGCCAACGCCAACATGGAAAAGGCGATCCGGGTCATCTCGATCGAACGGGGGATCGACCCCCGGGATTTCACCCTCTTCTCCTTCGGCGGGGCGGGAGGGATGCACGCCGTCGACATGGCCTCGGACCTTCGGATGAAGGGCGTCCTCGCCCCGGCCCAGGCCGGCGTCCTCTCGGCCTTCGGCTTGCTCATGGCCGACGCGGTCAAGGACTATTCGCGGTCGATCCTGAAGCTTCTCTCTCAGGTCGACGACCGGACGATCGACCGGCATTTTCGCGAGCTCGCCCGTCGCGGCCGGAGGGAGCTGCGGGACGATGGGTTCGGCGACGAAAACATCGTCCTCGAGCGGGCGGCCGACCTTCGCTATTACGGCCAATCCTACGAGCTGACCCTCTCGTACGAGGGAAGCCTCTCGAGCCTGGGATCGTCTTTCCACCGCGCCCACCGGGGGGCTTACGCCTACCATCATCCCGGCGGCCAGGTCGAAATCGTCAACCTCAGGCTCAAGGCCCGCGGGTTGAGCCCGAAAATCCGGCTCAAGAAACGCCCCCCCACGAAATCGGCCCGGCCCGAGGAGGCCGTCCTTAAAACACAGGCCATCGTCCACGGCGGGCGGACGCGCCGGGGTTGGGTCTATGACCGATCCCGCCTTTCGCCCGGCCAACGGCTGTCGGGCCCGGCCCTCATCGTCGACGCCGGCTCGAAA
>Ga0233423_10001646_pt1 | contig 11093 bp, 7 predicted proteins | sample Watercolumn_Mata_FD_180713 | JGI IMG/M metagenome (GOLD analysis project Ga0233423, IMG submission 180713) | Freshwater microbial communities from Lake Matano, South Sulawesi, Indonesia - Watercolumn_Matano_2014_112_MG | ecosystem: Environmental > Aquatic > Freshwater > Lake | place: Indonesia... | reverse complement strand
CGACTGTTCCATGTGTATCCTCTCTCCCAAGCTGGTGGAATGCGGCCGCCATCTGAATATCGAGATTTTGGCTCCCGCGGCGGTCCAATCCATCAGCGGCGAGCCCGGCCGCTTCAACGTCCAGGTGGTCCAGCCGGCCCGGTTCATCGACCTGGAAAAATGCATCGGCTGCGGGGTCTGCGCGGAAAAATGTCCCAAACAGGTACCCGACGAATACAATCAGGGACTGAACAAACGGAAAGCGGCCTACGTCCTCTATCCCCAGGCGGTGCCCCTGAAGTATTCCATTGATAAAGCCAATTGCATCTATTTTAAGAAAAAGGGGAAATGCAAGGCCTGCGAGAAATTTTGTCCCGCGGGCGCGGTGAACCTGGAAGAAGAGGATCAGGTACGGGACCTCGAGGTGGGGGCGGTAATCATGACCCCGGGGTTCCAGACCTTCGATCCCAACAAATATCAGACCTACCATTATGCGCAATTCCCCAATGTCGTGACCTCTCTGGAGTTTGAGCGCATTCTGTCGGCTTCCGGGCCTTATGCCGGCCACCTGGTGCGGCCTTCGGACCATAAGGAGCCCAAAAAGATCGCCTGGCTCCAGTGTGTGGGCTCCCGGGACGTAAAGACCCACTCCTATTGCTCCGCAGTGTGCTGCATGTACGCCATCAAAGAGGCGGTGATCGCCAAGGAGCATTGCAAGGAATACGACCTGGATGCGGCCATCTTCTTTATGGACATGCGCACCTATGGGAAAGACTTCGAGCAGTACTACAACCGGGCCAAGGACGAACAGGGGGTGCGTTTCATCCGCTCCCGCATTCATACCATCGATCCGGCGCCCGGCGATGACCTGCTGATCTCCTATATGGACGAAACCGGGGAGAAAAAGAGCGAAGTCTTCGACCTGGTGGTCATGTCCGTGGGCATGGAAGTGAGCCAGGGGGCCAAAGACCTGAGCAAGGCCCTGGGGGTGGACGCCAATTCCCATGACTTCGTGGCCACCACGCCGTTTGCGCCGGTGGCCGCGTCCCGGCCCGGCATCTATGCCTGCGGGGCCATGCAGGGGCCCAAGGACATCCCGGAATCGGTGATGCAGGCCTCCGCGGCCGCGGGCGCGGTGAGCGCCACCCTGGGCGAGGCCCGCTGGACCCGGACCAAGTCCCGGGAAGTGGTCCCCCAGAAGGAGATCACCCCGGAGGAGCTACCCCGGATCGGGGTCTTTGTCTGCAACTGCGGCATCAACATCGGCGGTATCGTCAATGTGCCGGGTTTGGCCGAATACGCCAAGACCCTGCCCAATGTGGTCTACGTGCAGGAAAACCTCTTCACCTGCTCCCAGGATACCCAGGAGGCCATAGCCAAGGTCATTGAAGAGCACCAGCTCAACCGGGTGGTGGTGGCCGCGTGCACGCCCATCACCCATGAGGCCCTGTTCCGGGAAACCATGATGGACGCGGGGTTGAACAAATACCTCTTCGAGATGGCCAATATCCGCAACCAGGACTCCTGGGTGCACATGAAGGAACCGGACAAGGCCACGGACAAGGCCATGGACCTGGTGCGTATGGCCGTGGCCCGGGCCGGTTTGCTTAAGCCCCTGGTGGAAAAACCCCTGGCCATCAACCAGCGGGCCCTGGTCATCGGCGGCGGCGTCGCCGGGATGAACGCGGCCTTGAACCTGGGGGACCAGGGTTTTGAGACCATCGTCCTGGAGAAGGAAGAGCGGCTGGGAGGCAATGCCTGGAGAATCCACCATACTATTGAAGGCCTGGAGGTCCACGGCTATCTGGAGGAACTCATCGACAAAGTAAAGGCCCACCCGAAGATTCAGGTCCTCACCGGGGCCCTGGTGGTGGGCTTCAGCGGTTACAAGGGCAACTTCACCACGGAAGTTCTGGTGGGGCCGGCCATGTACGAACGGAAAATCGACCACGGCGTCACCGTGGTGGCCACCGGCGGCCAGGAATACCGTCCCCGGGAATTCCGCTACGGGGAGCACCCCCGGATTTTGACGCAGTTGGAACTGGGGGAACTGCTCCACGAGAACCCCGAAGAGGCGGCCAAGTGGCAGCGGGTGGCCTTCATCCAATGCGTGGGCTCCCGGAATAAGGAGAACCCGAACTGCAGCCGCATCTGCTGCCAGGGCGCGGTGAAATACGCCCTGCAATTGAAGGGTCTCAACCCGGATCTGGACGTGATGACGCTGTACCGGGATATTCGCACCTACGGGTTCCTGGAGGACTATTACCGGGAGTCCCGGGAAAAGGGCGTGATGTTTTCCCGTTTTAAATTGGAAGAACCGCCCCAGGTGGAGGTCGAGGGGGGCAACTTGAGCATCAGCTTCGTGGACCACGTGCTGGAGCGGCCCGTCAAACTGCCGGTGGACGCAGTGATTTTAAGCGCCGCGGTCCAGCCCAACGATACCGAGGAATTGGCCTCGCTCCTGAAGATCCCCAGGAACGCCGCCGGGTTCTTCATCGAAGCCCACGCCAAGCTCAGGCCCGTGGATTTTGCCTCGGAAGGCATCTTCCTCTGCGGCCTGGCCCATTCGCCCAAGCTCATCAGCGAATCCATCGCCCAGTCCATGGCCGCGGCCTCCCGGGCCGGGGCCTTCCTGGCGGACACTAGTCAGACCATCAGCGGGGTCACCGCCTTTGTTTCGCCGGAGCGCTGCGCCGCCTGCCTGGTGTGCGTGCGCAGTTGCCCCTACAACGTGCCCCAGATCACCCGGGAAAACGTCTCGGAGATTAATCCGGCCATGTGCCAGGGTTGCGGCACCTGCGCCTCGGAGTGTCCGGCCATGGTGATCCAGGTGGCCCATTTTGAGGATGATCAGATAGCCGCCAAGATAAAAACCTTATTCTGAGGAGCCGAGGATGAAGAACTTTGAACCGAAGATCGTCGCCTTCTGCTGCCACTACTGAGCATACAGCGCCGCGGACCTGGCAGGTTCGATGCGACTGCAATACCCGCCCAATGTCCGGATTATCGAGGTCCCCTGCACCGGCAAGGTGGACATTGTTCACCTGCTCATGGCCTTCGAGCACGGCGCGGACGGAGTCATCACGGTGGGCTGCCTGGAGGGGGATTGCCACTATGTGGTGGGCAATCTCCACGCCAAGAAACGGGTGCAGCGGGTCAAGGAAATTCTGGACCGGGTGGGCCTGGGGGGCGAACGGATAGGCATGTACAACCTCTCTTCCGGAATGGGAGGCAGGTTTGCGGAGATTGTCGTGGAGATGACGGAAAAGATCATGGAATTGGGGCCCAGCCCCATCAGACTAGCACAAGGCACGGCCGCCAGGGCCGCCGGGGAGGTAGCCGCATGATCAAGGCCATACCAAAGCCGATGGAAGAAATCATCGATTACGTGAAAGACTTCAACAAGCTGTTGATCGCCGGTTGTGACGGCTGCGTCACCGTCTGTGAGGCGGGGGGCCTGAAGGAAGCCAAGATCCTGGCCTCGGCGCTCAGGCTTTACTTCACCCAAGGGGGCAGGCAGGCCCAGGTGGACGATACCAGCCTCACCCGCCAGTGCGAGAAGGAGTACCTGCTGCAGCTCTCGGACCGCATCGACCAATACGACGCGGTGGTCTCCATAGCCTGCGGCGTGGGCATTCAGCACATGGCGGAGATTTACGACAAAAAGATCGTCTTCCCGGGAGTGGACACCTGCTTTATGGGCGTCAACGAAGAGCGGGGAGTATACTCGGAGCGCTGCCAGGCCTGCGGCCGCTGCATCCTGGCGGAGACCGGCGGAATCTGCCCCATCGCCCGCTGCTCCAAGCGCATGCTCAACGGCCCCTGCGGCGGCTCGGATAAGGGCAAATGCGAGATCAGCAAGGATGTTCCCTGCGGCTGGGAGCTGATCTACGAGCGGCTGAAAACCCTGGGGCAGTTGGAGCGCTTTGAAACCCCAGTGGTGCCCAAAGATTGGACCACTTCCCGGGATGGCGGACCCCGCAAGATCGTGAGAGAGGATTTGAGAATATGAGCGCCGAGACCCCCAGCAAACTCCAGAAGATGATCAACGCGGGCCACTATGCCGTCACCTCGGAGGTGGGACCGCCCCGGAGCGCCGACGGCAACGTGATCGAACACAAGGCCAAGATGATCGGCCCCTACGTGGACGCCATCAACGTCACCGACAACCAGACTTCGGTCTGCCGCCTGTGCAGCCTGGCCTCGTGCATCCGCATCAAGCTGCTGGGCCTGGAACCGGTCCTGCAGATGGTGACCCGGGACCGGAACCGCATCGCTTTGCAGAGCGATATTTTGGGGGCCGCGTCCTTCGGGATCAACAACATGCTCTGCCTCACCGGGGACCACCAGCAATTCGGGGACCACGCCAGTTGCGCCAACGTCTTCGACCTGGACTCCACCCAATTGGCCATGTGCGTGCGCATGATGCGGGACGAGGGCAAGCTCCTGGGCGGCCACCAATTCGAGGTGCGGCCCCAGATGTTCATCGGCGCCGCGGCCAACCCCTTTGCCGGGCCCAACGTGGGAATGCGCGTGGCCCGGCTGGCCAAAAAGGTGGCCGCGGGGGTGCAGTTCATCCAGACCCAGTGCATTTACAACATGGAGACCATGAAGACCTTCATGAAGATGGTGGTGGACCGGGGCCTCCATGAGAAAGTGAGCATCCTGGCGGGCATCACCCCCATGAAGAACGTGGGCATGGCCAAATACATGCAAAAGCGGGTGCCGGGCATGGACGTGCCCGACGAGATCGTGAAACGCATCGGCGGCGTGCCCAAGGAGAAACAGGCCGAGGAAGGCATCAACCTGGCGGTGGACCAGATCGAGGAACTGAAGGAAGTGGCAGGCATCCGGGGGTTCCATATCATGGCCATCGAATGGGAAGAAAAGGTCCCGGAAATAGTGGAAAGGATCGGCCTGTATCCCCGGCCGAAGCTGGCCGATTGAACCGGAAACCCCGGTTGGCAGCGGCTTGGAAAGATTATCGGGGCATGAACTGACCCATCTCATAAGCCTTGTAATTTCTGTTTTTTGTGTTCATAATGGGATGGATCAATCGAAAGGGGAGGTCTCATGTCTGCAAAATACGTGCTGATTGTGGATGACGATCCGGATCTGGTGGAAACCGTATCCATGATTTTGGAAAGTAAGGGCTATGAGGTGGGTAAAGCCTACGACGGCATCGAGGGTGAGGAAGCCATCAAGAAACGCGTCCCGGACGTGCTGGTGCTGGACGTGATGATGCCCCGGAAAAACGGCTACCAGCTCTGCAAGGAATTGAAAGCCAACCAGGCCACCCGCAGCATCCCCGTGGTGCTGCTCACCGCGGTGGGAGATGCGGTGCCCACCACCACTTACAGCCATGCGGAAGGAATGGCGGTGGAGGCGGAGGATTTCATCCCTAAACCCGTGGATGCGGCCACCCTGGTGGAGGCCGTGGAGAGACTACTTTAACCGCTGTGTTTGATGCAACCTGGCATGCACGTGACAAGTTTTGGAAAAAAGCGACAGGATCAGAATTGGGGGCCTTAAAATCCTGGAGGAGGGCGCCTGCGTGGTGTCCTCCTCCCCCATGGGGGCAACATGTTTAAGCGCTGACATCTGCGCCCCCCTGGCCCAGAGAGAAATTAACCTTACCTTCTTTACCCATCTATCGGGTGACCGCCAGGTTATTTGCACGGCCAGAGAGATGGGGGAAGCAGCCTTCACCCTGGTCAAGAGCCGCGCCTCTCCCGGCAGTGAGCTGTCCTTGCAGCGGAGCACTGCCGTGCTGTCGGTTTATCCCCACGACAAACGCCCGGAAATCCTGGGCGCCTTTATCCACAGCCTGGCCCGGGCCCGGGTGATTATTCACGGCCTGGCCTATTCGCCTTCCGCCATCTCGGTGGTCTTGCCGTCCGGCAGAGTGAAGGCGGTGGTGCAACAACTCTTCCAGCATTTCCATTTTCCCGCGTTCGCCTCTCCCGAAGAATTTTTCGACGCCCAACCGCCGCCGAAAGAGATGGTGGAACAGGTGGTGGCCACCTATCAGGAGAAAGTCATTAAGGTGTATTGGATTTTGCCCCTGCCCGATCTGGACCTCTGGGGGGCCAGAGTCTCCTCCACGGCCATTTTGGAGGGATTTGCCCAGGCGCTCTTCGACTTGGGGGAACTGGGGGTGAAGATTCCTTTCCTGGTGGCCAGCCCGGGATTGGGAGGCAAGGATTTTCTCTTATCCTTCGGCGCCTTCAGGCCGACATCCCCGGCGGATCCAAGCTCCGAGGTGAAGCGGATTTTGCAGACGCACCTCCCCGACCTCAGGCCCGCGCGACTGACCCCGGTGGCCGGGGTTTTCCTCCATGGGCCCCATTTCGGAGACCGCTACGGCGTGGTCTACCCTTTTTTACAGGCCCTTAGAAGGGCCAAGGTGTCGCTGCTGGCTTTGAGCTGCACCGTGTCTTCCATCTCTGCCATCCTCAAGCAGCACGAATTGGGAGCTGCGGTGCAAGTCCTGGAAGAAACCTTCGAGGCGCCCAGCTCCACGGCTGGACAGAGGCCACGAAGACCTGCGTTCATTTCGTCAACCAAACCGGAGGGAACAGGCCATGTCACCAGGGAAAAGTAAATCCCCCGCCACCTCCACCTCCCCTTTGGAGAAAGTCGCGCTCCTGCCGCTGGCAGCCGCGTCCCCCCTGTTGGCCGACTTTCCTGATGCCGTGTTAATTACGGATCAAAGGAGAAAGGTGGTCTTCCTGAACCGGGCCGCGGACAGACTTTTCGGCGAGACCCTAAAGCTCGGCGACCCATGTCCCATCTGTTCCCAGTTGGCGGGGCTGCCCCTCGGCTCGGACGGTAAAGTGCGCTACGACCGCTGCGTCCAATATGGTGAGAGTCTTAAGGAGGCGTCACTCCTGCTTAAGGCGGGTTGGGACACCTATGCCCCGTTGGCGGTAACGGCTGCGCCCATTCGCGGTAATGGAAGAGAGGCCGGGGGTTGTTTGGTGGTGCTTCGGGAAGCGCCGCAGGACTTCAAGCTCCCGCCGGTGCTGCAACTTCAATTGGCCACCCTCTACAGCATCTTGGAGAATTTTCCCATGCCCTTTTTCATGGTGGACCCGGAACTGCGGGTTACCCACATCAACGAGGCCATGGAGAAACTCAGCGGTTACAGCCGCAGTGAAGTGTTGGGCCGGATGACCTGCGGCGCCATGCTGAACACCGTGCAATGCGATACCGACGACTGCGTGTTAAAGCAGGTCATGGAACAAAAGAAGGCCCTCTCCGGACTGCGGCGGGTGGTCAGGGACCGCCAGGGTAACGAGATTCAGGTAACGGTGGCCGCGTCCGTCATTACTGACCCCTCAGGAAGGGTTATCGGCGGGTTTGAGGCCGTCCGGGATATTACTCCCATTGTCGAAGCCGAAAAAAAGATTGATCTCCTCACCGAGCTGACCCAGGAAGGTATCCTGATGGTGGATGAGGAGCAGCGAATATTGTTTGCAAATTCCAGGATGGCGGAAATTGTCGGACGACCGAAGGAAGAGTTGATGGGCAAGGGCCTGGGCGAGATTATCTCACCCCAGCATCACCGCATGGCCGCAGATTTGGCCCGGATGTTGGAAGAGGGCTACCGGGAGGAATCGCAATTTTGCAGCACTATTGACCGCCCGGATACGGAAGGTGAAAGCCGCTTCTTCGAAACCTGCATGGCGGCTTCCAGGATTGGGAAAAGCATTCTCACCTGTATTTACCTGCGCGATCTGACCTATCGTATTAAAATTCATGAACAATTGCAAAAAACCAACACTTTTCTTAATAACATCATCCATTGCAGCGTGGACGGCATCGTGGTGGTGGATCCCAAAGGGGTTCCCATCATCTTCAACGAAGGCGCGGAACGCATTCTGGGATACCGGCCCGAAGAGATTATCGGTAACCGGGAAAACTTCTTCAAGTTTTACCGGCCCGAAGTGGCCACGGAAGTGATGCGGCGCCTGCGCAGTGATGAATACGGCCCACCGGACCGGCTGGGCAATATGCAGATCGTGTTCATTAACAAACAGGGAGAGGAAGTGCCGGTGAATTTTTCCGCGGCCATTATCCGGGAAGGGGACAACGAAATCGCATCCGTCGGCATCTTCTCCGATCTGCGGGAACATCTGAAGATGCGCCGGGAGTTGGAAAACAGCCAGGCGCAGTTGCTGCAAGCGGAAAAAATCGCCGGCCTGGGCCGGCTGGCTGCGGGCGTGGCCCATGAGATCAACAATCCCCTGGCCGGCATCCTTATCTATGCCGAGATTCTCAAGCGGGACCTGGAAGAAAATACCGAGGTCCGGGAAAACTTGCAGGTGATCATCGATCAGACGGTGCGCTGCCAGCAGATCGTCAACCGCCTGCTGGAGTTCAGCCGCCAGTCCCTGGGCCAGAGGATGTTGTTCGACCTGAACGAGGTTATCAGCCGTTGTGTGGACCTCATCAGCCATCAGCCCCTGTTCCATAACATCGAGATCAAGCGGGACCTGGATCCGGAACTGCCCCAGATCATCGGTGACCCCGGACAACTGCAGCAGGTCTTTACCAATCTGCTGCTCAACGCCGCGGACGCCCTGGGCGGCCACGGCAGGATCGGCATCAGCAGCCATCCCAAGCCCGGAGGCGACGGCGTGGTCCTGACCTTTGCAGACACGGGCCCTGGCATTTCCCCGGCCATAAAGGACAAAATCTTCGAGCCCTTTTTTACCACCAAACCTCCGGGCAAGGGCACCGGATTGGGGTTATCCATCGTTTACGGGGTATTACAGCGGCATGGGGGCACCATCGAGGTGGACAGCGGCCCTCAAGGCGGCGCGGTCTTTACCCTCACCCTCCCCCTGGATTCTCCGGATTATGGGGAGGTCCCCTTCGAGATTCCGGAGAGGTAAAAGGGAAAAAAGGGGAAAAGGGGAAAAGTAAAGAGAACAATCAGTTTTGGAAGTATTTCCCTTTTCCCCTCTTCCCCTTTTCACCCAGTTTAATGACGAATCACTCTTGCAGAACTCCTGGTAAGGAAAGCGGTCCATGGAAGAACAGGTCACCATACTGGTAGTGGACGATGAGAAGGTGATCCGGGATGGCTGCACCCTCTTGCTGCAGCCCGAGGGCTACCGGGTCCTCACCGCGGCCAATGGCCGGGAAGCCCTGGACTTGATGCGGGATCAACCGGTGAACGTGGTTCTCTGCGACCTGAAGATGCCGGTGATGGGGGCCCTGGAGGTCCTTAAGGAAGCCGGCGCCCTCTATCCGGAAATTCCCATCATCATCATCACCGGCCACGGCACTGTAGCCGACGCCGTGGAATGTATGAAGCAAGGGGCCTACGACTTCGTCACCAAACCCTTCCGGGTGGATCATCTGACCCTGGCCGTGAAGCGGGCCCTGGAAAAACAACATCTGGAACGCCAGACCCGGCATCTTCAAGAGGAGCAGGCCAAAAACCTCTATACCCTGGCCATGGAGCAGAGCCGGTTGCTGACCATCGTCAATTGCATGGCCGACGGGGTGTTGGTGACCAACCGCGTTGGTGAGGTGGTGCTCTGCAATCCCACCTTCAAGCAACTGATGGGCCTCTCGGGACCCTTGCCCCAACCCGGCCCCCTCGAGGCTTACCTGGGCGAGGAGTCTTTCCTGAAAACCGTTGAGGAACTGTGCGCCACGGCCGAAACCGGGCCGGCCAAATTTTTGTCCCAGGAAATCTGCCGGGGCCGGGTGCACCTGCGGGCCATGTCCGCGCCGGTTTTCGGGCCGGACGAGAAAGTCTTGGGCACGGTCACCGTCTTCCATGACGTCACGGCCTTCAAGGAGCTGGACGCCATGAAGAACGACTTCGTGAACATGGTGTCCCACGAACTCCGTTCGCCGATGACGGCCATTAAATTGCAGCATGAAGTGATCCTGGACGGTTTGGCCGGGGAGCTGACCCAGAAGCAGCGGGAACTCCTGAGCCGGGCCCAGGCCAAGATCCAGGGGTTGCTGGAGCTGATCAACGAATCCCTGGACATTGCCAAAATTGAAGCAGGCCACCGCCAACTTGAACTGATCCCCGTGCAACTGGGGGAAGTGCTCCAGGAAGTGGCGCACCTTCTGGAGGCCAAGGCCGCGGACCAGAAGGTCGCCCTGCAACTGTCCGTGCCCCCGGATCTGCCGCCGGTCCGGGCCGACCGCCGCAGCATGGAGGAGGTCTTCGTCAACCTGGTGAGCAACGCCATCAACTATTCCCCCGACGGCGGCGAGGTCACCATTGCCGGGCTCTCCCACGGAGACTACGTGGAAGTGCGGATCAGCGATACGGGTATCGGCATCGAGCCCGAAGAGATCCCCAAAATCTTCGACAAGTTTTACCGGGTGAAAAACCCCAAGGCCCGGCAGATCATCGGCACCGGCCTGGGCCTGGCCCTGGTCAAAGGGATCGTGGAAGCCCACCGGGGCACGGTGGAAGTGGAATCCCGGTTGGGGGAGGGCAGTACTTTTCGGGTTCTGCTCCCCAGATAAGTTTTTGATCTCCTGGTACTGGGATGTGCTATAATTAATTATCTTATCGAAATAGTTAAAAATGTGGAACAGGCAGGGGCGAAGGTGGTGAGCAGGACAAGTAGTGATATCACCCGGCAAATCCTGGTGGTGGATGACGAAGCCACGATTCGCACCGGCATCACCCAGGTTCTGGAGAGACAGGGCATGCAGGTGGCCGCCGCCGCCACCGGCCAGGAGGCCCTGGAGATCCTGGCCGCCCGGCCCTTAGGCATCGTGCTCCTGGATATTAAATTGCCGGATCTGGACGGGGTGGAAATCCTGAAACACATCCGTCTGGAACATCCGGACACCGAAGTGATCATGATTACCGGCTATCCCACCATCCAGGGCGCGGTGGAGTGCATCCGGCACGGGGCCATGGATTACCTGGTGAAGCCCTTCCGGCTGGACGACCTGGAAGTCTTGATCGCCACCGCCCAGGACCTGCTGACTAAAAAATACACCCCCCTTTACCTGCAAGACAACCGGACCCGGGGCATTGATTTTATTGTGGGCCAGAGCCCGGCCATGCAAAAGGTCTTCGCCAAGATCCGCCGGGCCGCGCCCAGCGACAGCACCGTGCTGCT
>Ga0233423_10001643_pt1 | contig 11102 bp, 13 predicted proteins | sample Watercolumn_Mata_FD_180713 | JGI IMG/M metagenome (GOLD analysis project Ga0233423, IMG submission 180713) | Freshwater microbial communities from Lake Matano, South Sulawesi, Indonesia - Watercolumn_Matano_2014_112_MG | ecosystem: Environmental > Aquatic > Freshwater > Lake | place: Indonesia... | reverse complement strand
ATCCGGGAACTGGCGAAGGCGAGGAACTCCTAAGAGTTCATCCAGAGAATCCCCGCGGCCTTCGACGTGCACAGGAGGTACGCCCGCAGAATCCTCGACAGGGAAGTCGGCCTGGACGACCTTGCCCTGAGCAAGCGGATATCCAAGAACCCCGGCGAGTACGCAGGGAACGTGCAGCAGGCCGTGGCGGCGAGGCAGCTCCAGAGGCGCGGGTTGGACGTCGCCGCGGGGCAGGTCGTGAAGTACGTCATCCTGGACGCTGACAACAGGCGCCCCGAGAGGCGGGTCGTCGCGGCTCAGCTGACAGGCAAAAGCGTCCGCTACGACGCGGAAAGGTACCTCGCGCTTCTGGACGATGCCCTGCGCAACATCCTTTCCCCCTTCCTCGCGGATGACGGTGCGTCGAATCGGCTGAAGCCCGTTTTGTTTACGGAGGCGTGGCAAGACAGAAATATGTCCTGATTGTTGTGGTTCTTGGAATGCTGTCTGGCTGATAACACAGGGCGGTGAATTATGATGAAAACTACTATCATGACCCGCGTTTACTGGGGCTGCTACCCAACGAAGACGCTGAGCGACTCTCTGTATCCCATAATCGGAAGGGTGGCAAAAAGCGGATACGACGCCGTAGACTTATGCGAAAAGGTCGGGGAGTTCTGGCCCTTGGGCTTGACGAAGGCCGATAAGAAGAACATCAAGGAAACCGTTGAGTCCCAAGGTCTCGAGGTGTCCAGCCTCACGACTCCGACCGCCTGGCCTCTGCCGACGGGGATTCAGCTGGTTGACCAGCTCAAGGTGTCGGTCGAGGCTGCCTCGTTCTTCGGCGCGAAGGTCGTCATGTGCGGCTCCGCTCCCCGAGGCGAGGAAGAGTGGAAAAAGACTGTGGAACTTTACAGGGAAGTCGGCTCGTGCGCGGAGGACCACGGCGTCCAAGTCGCGATGGAGTTCATGAACGTCGGCTACCCCGACACGGACGCCATCCTTAGGTTTTTGGGGGAAGTCGGCTCGGAAAACGTGGGCGTGTGTCTCGAGGTTGAAAATACCAACGCGAGACCGAAAACTGAACCGCTTTTGGACCACATGAGGAGGGTTGGGGGCAGGATTAGGCTCGTGCACCTCGTTGACCCTTCGAACGATGAGATGCACCAGAGGATGAACATCAACGTCGCTGACGTGGTAAAAGCCGTGAAAGGTTTAGGATTTGACGGCTACCTCGTGAACGAAGGCATAAGCAGGCAGGTTTCGCACGAAAATCTTGACAGAGAAGTCGCCAAAAGCGCGAAACAGTTAAAAAACATCATAAAAAAATTGTGACTCACCTAAACATTGTTCTATAAATTGATAAAAAGAACAAAGCGACGCCTAACACCAGAATCGATATCAGCAGGTAACTCAGCGACGCAATGCTCACGGCGCCCATTTGACCAAATGACACCGTAAAATAGAGCGTTTCGCTTTCTGCTCCCGCGTACTCAGCGTCCCCTGACCAGCTTGCCCTGAGATAACACGAGCCCCTCATCAGAGGGTTCCAAACAAAAGAGTATTCTCCTTCGGAATCGGTCGTCAAAGTCTCCAGCACGCTCCAAGAGAACCCCGTGTGGCTGATGAAAATAGTCACTTGTTTGCCAGTGAACCTTGGGGAGACTGAGCCATTGATTGTGGCTGACTCGCCGAAGGATAAGCTGGTCGAGGAAATAGCCATCTCAATCGAGGAATCCTTTAGTGGACTATCGAGGTTAGACGAAATGCGTCCCGGCGAAACTTTTTCGCAGTTCTCAAGCGTGATGATTCTTGGCTTCGTCCCCGCGAATTCGGCTGGGCAATCCCCAACTTTCCAGTCGTCAAGTACGTTCATGCCCTCGGACGTGCATTCCGCAACGTAGTACTTCTTTCCAGAATATTCTTGGTACGTTGCGTTCGCTTCTGGATTGTTGTAGGTTGGCTCATACGGGAGGTAGACTCCCACGTTCATATGCCCCATTCCCTCGTAATACAGCAGCACCACATCTATGCCTCCTGCCTTCAGGATTGAGGCTGCAAGGTACGAAAGCGTGTCACAGTCCCCCATGTTGTTCGTAAGGGTCACGACTGGATACCTGAATGGGTTGGGACGATAGGGTATTTGATGCACAATCATCAACACTGCGTTCGCAAACTGTTCATCGCTGCGTGGCTTGTATTCGCATAAGCTCATGATGTCCTCGGCGACGCTGCGGAAGGCGTCGGGAGTCACAAACAGTGCGAAGCCTGTTTCACCGATTTTCCCGCCGTAATAGCTGTAAAGTGAGGGTGTCAGTGAAACATAGAGTTTGTGTCCTTCCCAACCGCTATTGGTATGAATGTAAAAATAGTAGACGTGTTCATAATTGTCGGCAAGGCAGGACCCAATTTGATATAGGGTCAAAAAGAGGACGGACAAAAACAGCAAAACTATTTTTACACTATTTTTTTCTTTCATAATGGTCATAACGACACGGATAATGAGTATTTTTTAATGCCTTTAAGCGTATCTGTAAAAGAGGACGAAGAATATCCTCAGAATGAATATCAGTCTTCATGCTGGTGAGGGCAAAAATTACTCCGTAAAACAATTAATTCCATAATGGTTAAATATGCGCCTCATTTGTTTATGAGCTTGACGAAAAAACTGTCTCAGAAAACGAAAACTCCTCAAACATGTCTGGAATGGTGCGAAAACCTTGGCTGCTTTAGAAATTAGGTCTCGGATGCTCGTGAAGGACGTCATGACGAGTCAAGTTGTCTCCGTGACTTGGGATCAGCCTGTCAGCAAGGTTGCGCAGCTGATGGACAAGCACGAGATTGGCTGCGTCATCGTGAGCACAGAGGACGACAAGCCAATCGGCATCATAACCGAAACAGACATCGTCAAACGCGTTGTTTCGAAGGACAAGCGACCAAGCGAGGTTGCCGCGAAGGAAATCATGAGCGCCCCCGTCATCACGATTAACTCGGAACAGACGATAAGCGAGGCAGCCCGATGGATGAGCAGGAACAACGTCCGAAGGCTCGCAGTCATGCACAAGAGCAGGCTCGCAGGCATAATCTCCAGCAAGGACATCCTCGCTGTTACGCCTGAACTCATCGAAATAATTCAGGAGCAAGCCCGCATAGAGAACCAGAACATGACCGAACAGGAAGAAGCCCCGCCCTCAACGGGGTACTGCGACAGCTGCGGCGTGTGGTCCGACAACCTGAAGGAGTTCGAAGGCAGGTTCCTCTGCGAAGAATGCCAAACAGAGGCGTCCCACTCCGAATATTGAGCCCTGAGCCGATTCAATCATTCCTCGTCAACGCGATTTTTCGGGTTTGATTTATTTAGTCAGAACACGATAAATTATTTCGAGTGGTAGCCCGTTGCCTGCTGATTTGAATGTCAAGAACGCGAAGCTCTTTTTGAATGGCGAGGTTGTTAAGGCAGGAATCGCGGTCGAATCGGCCAACATTGTCAGAATCGCAAAGGACGCGAACCTGCCAAGCGCTTCACGCGAGGTCGACGCTAAGGGTCTACTTGTCCTGCCGGGAATAATCGATTGCCACGTCCACCTGAGAGACCAAGAGCAAGCCTACAAGGAAGACTTCTATTCGGGAACATCCGCAGCAGCAAGCGGCGGCGTTACCAGCGTTCTCGACATGCCGAACAATGTGCCCACAACCATGAACGCTTCCGCGCTCCGCGAACGAGCGGGCATCGCGGAAAAAAGAGCCGTCGTCAACGTCGGATTCCTGTCGGCGTTCCCGAACGACGTTAAGGAAATCGGAAGCATCGTCCGCGAGGGAGCCAAGGCGTTCAAGCTGTACATGTCGCAGGCGATTGGCGGAGTGGACCCAGACGACGACGAAGCCCTGACATCGGCGTTCGCAGAAGCCCGCAGGATAGGTGTCCCCGTGTGCGTCCACGCCGAGGACAGACGGCTCGTGGAGTCAGCTTCTCGCGAAGCGAAGGAACGTAAAGACGACACCGTAGAAGCCTTCCTCAGAGCTCATTCACCAGAAACAGAGCTGAAAGCGATTAACCGCGCCATTGGAATAGCCTGGAAAAGTGGTGCCAAGACGCACTTCTGTCACGTCAGCACGGAAAAAAGCCTCCGAACGATAGAGGACGCTAGAAAAAGAGGAGTCCCCGTGACGTGCGAAGTCACACCTCACCATCTTCTGTTGCCGTCAAGCAGCATGAAAAATCTTGGACCCATAGGGCTGGTTGACCCTCCTTTAAGAACAGGCAGCGACGTCCACTCGCTTCAACGTGGATTAAAGGGCAACGTGATAGACATCATCGCATCGGACCATGCGCCACATAGAATAGGCGATAAGCTGAAACCCGAAATCTGGGAGGTCGCTCCGGGAATCGCAGGCTTGGAAACGATGCTTCCGCTCATGCTGACCCAAATGAAAAAGGGTTTGTTGACCCTGCAAAAACTGGTCCGGTTGACGTCTGAGATGCCAGCGAAGATTTTCAACCTTAAAGGCAGAGGTGAGTTGAAGGAAGGTTACTCGGCTGATTTTGTGGTCGTCGACCTTAAGAGGGAGTGGAAAATCGACTCCTCGCGGTTCAAGTCGAAAACGAAGTTCTCCCCGTTCGACGGGTGGAAGGTCAGGGGGAAGCCGGTTAAAACGTTCGTCAACGGTTGTCTCGTCATGGAAGACGGTGAAATCGTGGCAAGCCCAGGGCAGGGTCGAATACTCCGTTGAAGGACGACGGTAAAGAGTTGAGGTTTCTGGCGGACGGGATGCTCGGGAAGCTGACCCGCTGGTTGAGGATGCTGGGCTGCGACGTGCTATACCAGAAAGACTTGGGCGACGATGAGCTGGTCAAAATTGCGGCTGAAGAAAACCGTGTCCTTTTGACGCGCGACGCCCAGCTATTCGGGCGTGCCCACAAAAACAACGTTCAAGCATACCTCGTCAGAAGCCGAACAGAAACGGAGAAGCTCGCGGAAACAGCCCAACAGTTCAGCCTTAAGCTCGAAATAGACGCGTCCTACTCGAGGTGCCCAAAATGCAACGCCATGCTGGAGCCCGTTCCGAAGGGCGAAGTCGACGACAAGGTTCCACAAGCCACGCTGCAAATGCAAAGCGAGTTCTGGAAGTGCGCCGGTTGCGGGCAAATCTACTGGCACGGCAGTCACTGGCAAAAGATTCTTCGAACACTTCACGACGCGAAGGCTCTATTGAAACCTGAGACTGAATCGACAATATAATTCATTTTTTTAGAGAATTTCGACGTTGTCTGAGCCCGTGAACTTGATTTCTCCGAGCTTCCTGACCATGAGCGCGTTGTTGAGGTTAAGGACCCTCTCGAAAAGGTTCGGAGCCATGAGCGGGCACACAACCACGTCTACGCACGGATTCGCCTTTTCTATTTCTTTCGCGACTTCATAATAGTGAACCTTCGCGCCCCTTCCATATTTTTTGACGAGCTCGGCGAAAATCCTGTCCACTTGGACGCACGAGCGGTAGAAACGTTCAGCGGGGCACGCGTAGAACCTGAAGTCTCGGACGATGCTGCTTTTCAGCGTTTTTCTGAGGCTTTCGATGCTCAGCCTTTCGAGGAGCTTCCTCTCCGAGACCTTGTGCAGGACGTAGTTCTTCATCGTTGAGCACAGGTTCTGGGCTTCGGGGTCGAAGAGGAACTCTTGGCGGTTGACTTGGTTTCCCCTCTGGTCGTATTCGCCAACCCAAAGTCCGTCGCTGTTGTTTTTTCGCAAGGGGCGGAGAATGAAGCCCCTGGACTTCTGGGAGGTCCTTTCCAGCAGCCATTCTGCGTCGTCCACGAGGTCGTTGTAGCCCTTGAAGTTCTGGAAGATTGAGACTCCTAGGTCCCTGTCGAAAAGTATCATCGTGTCCTTCAGTTCCAGATTTCTGTCAGGCAACCCAGATTCCAGAATTGGATGTGAGAAAGCCATATTAAATCTTACGCAAGACTGACGCAAAAACGCTTTTTGGCGCAGTTTTCGCTGCTATTTTCAGAAATATTTATATTTATAGGCATTTTTTAGTGTTGCATCGTTACTGGAGGATTCATCTGATTGTGGTTAAAACATGGACACATTGGCAATGAATTATATCCTCCAGAAGAAAAAGGCGCATCTCAAAAGCCTCCATACCCCCATATGTTTGTTTCAGGAGCGTTCTAACGAAACGAGTAGCGAAAGAGAACCCCTAATCGGTCCACCGAAACTCACGCGGTTCGAGAAGGCTCGGATTGTAGGAGCGAGGGCGCTGCAGATAGCCTTAGGCGCACCTATTCTGATTCAGCCCGCCAAGGAACGCTCAAGCCCCATAGACATCTCTATCGAAGAGCTCAACCAGGGCGTGCTGCCGATAACAATCCGCCGAACCCTACCGGACGGCGTGACCTACCAAGACATTCCGATAAAATGGCTTCTTTAATCCTAAAGCCGTTTTCTAAGCTCCTTTGAAGACTTATTCTTCTAGAAACTTCTTGATTCTGTTCAGGACCTCGTCTAGGGTGATGTATACGTCTTCGTCTGGAACCTCTGGGTTCTTCCTGGTTCTCATGATTATGATGTAACCTTTGTCCATCTTCCCAATGGTCACTTCTTTCTGAAAGAACATTTTGCCTTCTTTCTGATAGTACAAACCTTCACCACGACCAAAAAGGTGCTTTCTAGAAACCCTAGTATGCGATGTTGTATAAAAATAGTGAGTAATTTTGCGACTGCGTTAACGACAATTAATATTAATGCTTTCCGAAAAAAGGATGAATGCGTAGAATTCAGCAAACGGTCGAGTTGGCAGCACAAGGCAAAAAAGTAGTGTCGTCAGAATAATCTGAAGTGGTGAAGCTGAATTGGCTGTTGACAAAGAAGCTCGAAGAAAGGAGCTTTACGGTCTCTTGGGCGATTTACCTTACCGTTCGAACAAAATTACGTCAACAACAGTAAAGGTTGTGATGAACGAATTCTACGTTTTGGAAAAGCTTTTACTCGATTTGAACGGCATTGAGCCTGTTCCAGCCTATTTCGTGCGCCCCAGAGTGAAGCAAGGGAAGGCGCCAACCATATTGTTCAACCACGCGCACTGGGGGGACTACGCTCGGGGCAAGGACGAGCTTACATTGGGTCGCGCAGAGGTTCAGAAGCCGCCGTATGCTGAGGAATTGACGCTTTTGGGGTATTCTGCGCTTTGCATTGACGCTTGGGGGTTCGGCGAGAGGCGGGGACGGTCCGAAAGCGAGATCTTCAAACAAATGCTGTGGGAGGGCAGGGTCATGTGGGGGATGATGGTTTATGACAGCCTTCGCGCCGTGGATTATCTAATTTCCAGGTCCGACGTTGACTCTAGTCGTCTAGGAACCTTGGGGATGTCGATGGGGAGCACGATGGCTTGGTGGCTGGCTGCTCTTGACACCCGCATCAAAGTCTGCGTCGACATTTGCTGTCTGACGGATTATCAATCCTTAGTCGAATCCCGTGGCCTCGATGGGCACGGAATATACTATTACGTTCCGAGTCTCCTCAAGCATTTCACGACCGCGCAAATCAATGCCCTGATAGCGCCAAGAGCCCACCTCGGCTTGGCTGGCAACTATGACCCTCTCACTCCGCCTAAGGGGCTTGACCGGATAGACCGTGAGCTGCGGAAGGTCTACGGTTCAGAAGGGGTGCCAGAACTGTGGAAACTCCTCAGGTACGACATTGGCCACGTGGAGACCGCGGCTATGCGGGCTGAAATTCTGGACTTCTTCAGGCGTTGGCTATGAAAGGTTTTTGAGTCCGAAACGGTAGATGAGTAACAACTCTTTTTTCTGAATAAAAACGGAAAATGGTGTTTGTCTCAAATTTTAAATATCAATGATTACATAACTGATGAACCACAAATTACGATAAAGGAGTATACGGAAATGAACCTGACAAAGAAGCAGAAGAACAGAATACTGCAGCTCATCGTTCCAGCATTGATAATCTATCTCACCATACCGTCATTTGCGTTCGCTTCCTTATCCAAGGGAATCGAACAGAACTACACGTACTACGGCGTTGTCCCCGAAAAAATCTACAGGTACATCCTCAACGATTGGAACGCAGGAGCCTCCTCCGCGTGGACCAACCTTTCCTCAGGCTGGTCAATGGCAACCAGCGAGGCCAACATGTTAGGCGGGTCACTGGCCTTAAACAATCTTCAAGTCGCAACGAGAGCGATGCTCGCGATTGTTGCCTCAGAGGACGGCACGGACTACGAGGTATACAACTTGGTAGGTGGTAATCTACTAGCCCAGGGTCACTTGAATAATATGGAAAAAGATTACGTGTTCTTACCGAATGGCACACAATTCAAAGTAGTGTCCAACAACATAATCTCGGTTCTACTTCTGAACTACCAAGATACCCCGTCCGCTGGCCTCATGGATGGACCGATACCACGCACCTTCTACGAGGACGTTAATGGCTTGTACGTCGGCAAAAAGTTCGTTCTCATGGGTTCCGAGCAGCAGGGCGCCGTCAGTGGATCATCCAGTTCACAAGTAGGCGCATTCTACGCTGTACTGGCGCTGGAAAAGGCTTCGGTCACTGTTACCAAGGACGATGGCACGGTATACACGACATTTACTGTTGAAGCCAACTCGTACAAATTTTTCTTGTTGGATTCTTTCAGAGTCTACACAATCGAGTCTTCGACGGGTAACATTATGGTACAGTCGGGCACAATCGCGGGCAAGGGAGGATCAGACTCTCCGTGCTTCATCGTCCCCGCTGCTCAAGGAGGATTCGTCGGGACAGCATTCTACACGAGATCATTGAAAAATCAAGAATGGGGATGGGACATTGGTAAGGATTACGGGTTCCGGATAACAGCAGGAGAGAACACGGACGTGAAAATATACAATCTCGAAACCTCGCAGTTGGCGAAAGAGGTAACAATAAGCGGGGGAAGCGGGACAACAGTTCAGATAGAAGCTTACGCGATAGCCATACTGAGCGATAAACCAGTCACCGTTATGGAACTGGACAACGGCAGCATCGTACAATCACCCACGGGCGGAGGGGGAACGTACGCGGGATACGGTGAAGGCGTAATGTACATGACCATCCAGCCGTCCGAAGACACCATGATTCACCTGCCTACCGAAGCGCACGTCGAGGCGTACTTCTTCGCGAATGCTGCGACCCAGCTGACGATTGACGGCGACACTCAAGCATTACAAGCGGGCACCAGCTTCCAGTACACTGTGCCAGGAACCCACACGATTAGCGCCAACAACAACGTCGTCCTGCAGATCATCTTCTGGCCGCTTGAGCCAGAATACCAGGGAATATGGTTCCAAGGAGCAGCGGTTCCGTGCATCGAAACCGTCAACGACAACCCGACCGTGACGTTGACTCCGATCGAGGGCTTCCCAATGATGTACGTCATCGTTGGCGCAGCGGCTGCTGCGGTCGCGGTGATAGTTGTAATCTTTGTCTTGAGAAGGCGGCACTAAGCAAAACTAAAATCTACGCAATTTGTTGAACTAGATTAAGCGGGACTCCTAAAAGTCCCCAATTTCTCTTTTTTCCCTTTTCCAGCGTCTTCCTTGAAGGCGAGGTTATAGGTTTATGAACAACTTTGTCTCTTATTGTGTTCATGGTCGTCGGTTCTGCGTCGATGCTTTTTCTTCTCGACTTGGTTAAGGGCGTGATTGCCCTTTTCATCGTGGTCGACCCGCTGGGCAACATCCCCATCTTCATCGGTCTCACGAAGAACATGGACGACGCCCAGAGGACCAGCACCTTCAGGTCCGCCGTCCTCACGGGGCTCTTCCTCCTCTTCGCCTTCGCGCTGGCGGGGCAGCAGATACTCAATTTATTTAGCATATCGATTGATAGCTTCATGATCGCGGGTGGGCTTCTTCTCTTCATAATCGCGGTTAGGCTTCTAATCGGAGGAGGATGGCAGGATTCTTCCAGTTCGCCTGAGGGTCTAGGGGCTGTTCCAATCGGCTTTCCGCTTCTCGTTGGCCCCGGGGCGATTACTACTACTATCCTCGTTCTTCAGTCCTCGGGTATTGTGGTGACGGTTTTCTCGGTTCTGATAACTTTCGTCATCGTGTGGCTGGTGCTGAGGTTCATCAACCCGATTTACAGGGTTCTCGGCAGGAACGGCGCGCTGGTGGTCACGAGGCTGATGGCGATGTTCATCGCCGCGATTGCCGTGCAGTACATCGTCAACGGAGCTAAAAACCTCGTTCAATAATAAGAATTGAATAATGAGGCTTCTCCTTAGGAAATTAAATATAAAAAACAGTGTTGTTCTTGAGTAAACCTGTCTGATTTGCGTGACATTAAATTTTCAAGTTTTGTGTGACAATACTGAAGTTTATGAAGAATTGTCCGTTTTGTGGCACGTTTGTCCTACGGCATTAGAAATGAGTGACCCAATTTATGGTTGGTCTGTTGGCTGAAGGGAACCACTTGCGGGTTTCTTTACTTGTTCAGAGCCCAAATTTTGGGTCGTTTTTTTGTTACAGGTTTCTTATGATGTCGGCTATCGTTCTGGCGACTCTGGAGTGGGTCTTTGAGCTCGTATTCAGCGTGAAGTCGTAGGCTGTGACGTCGACGCAGTCTTTGCCCAGCGACCTCTGGAGGAGGTGGTTCCTTTCTTCGTCGCTTCTCACGATGTCCTCCTTGGCTTTGTCCGCCCGTATTCCTCTCCTTTCGGCCACGTGCTTTATCCTGTCCTCGACGGGGGTGTTGAGGAAGACTTTAATGATGCCCTTCTTGCCCAGGGCGAGGAAAGCTGACCTCCCCTCGACGATGACGTTGTCGCTTTTGAGGATGTCGTCTAGCTTGTTTTTGATGACCTCGTCCATGTCGATTTCGCCCGACCTGCTCAGGGAGTCGAAGTTCTTCACCATCTCAAGTATTTTGCTCGTGTTGTAGGTTTGGAGACTGAACTCGCTGGCAAGGATTTCCGCAACTTCGGTGCAGCCCGAACCGAGGTAGCCGCACAAAGCGATTCTCATTAATCACACCTTCCTCATTGAAATGGCACAGTGTCCTAATAAATCAATCATTCCTTCGGTGGTTCAGTCCTTTTTAGTGCAGCTTTAGCTAGGGTTTCACCGAGCTTCCTGCATTTAT
>Ga0233423_10001642_pt1 | contig 11103 bp, 9 predicted proteins | sample Watercolumn_Mata_FD_180713 | JGI IMG/M metagenome (GOLD analysis project Ga0233423, IMG submission 180713) | Freshwater microbial communities from Lake Matano, South Sulawesi, Indonesia - Watercolumn_Matano_2014_112_MG | ecosystem: Environmental > Aquatic > Freshwater > Lake | place: Indonesia... | reverse complement strand
GTCATACGCTTGCGGGCATACTCTGCAATACGATTGATTTCTTCTTGAGAAGAGGAGAGCTTGCGCTCGATCGAATCAGAACATGACCTGAGGTAATTGAGGTCTTGTTCGCGCGTCTCTTTGCCAAATTTGTCCTTGACGGCTAACAATTTGTCTTTGAAATGATCGAGGTGTTCGCTAATTACTTGTTGATTGGTCGCATGGCTATCGCTAAGATTGGCGACTCCGCGATCGATTAGTTCTTTGAGATCGAGGCAGGCCTTGTCTACTATTTGAGAGAGGTCAGTCTCGACCGAAGCGATTTTTTGGTCAAACTGGCTGGAGCAGAGTGCCAGTGTCGACTCGACTTCTCCTTTTTTGCTCTCGATCAGACTTTGAGCTTGGTCTTCTATTTCGCGTGCTCTAAAGGACATGGTGTCCTCAAAATTGTTGGCGCTGCTGTCTATGTCCGCTTTGGCACTTTCGGCATAAGTCTCGAGGTGCTCGACCTTATTGCGGCTCATTTCGTATAGTTCGTTGCCCGGGCTAGTGACGGCCTCTACCAGTTCGACTATTTGCGATTGCATAATCTTCTCGAGATTGATGCGCGCTGCTTCTAAGGTCTGGGCACATTGCGACCTCACCTCGGCGGCTCTGGCCGTCAAACGGTCAAGTTCTTGTGTCTCTAGCGCTGATATGGCATCTAGAGTCTCATCTCTTTTGGCTTCTAATTCGTTGCCGCACAGATCGACCAGATAATTGCTCTGCTGGGTGACTCTTTCGAGTTGCAAAGCAAAATTTCTGTCTACGCCTTCGGAATAATGCTGCAATTGCTCGAGTGAATGTTTTACCGTTCTTTCCAGCTCCTGGCTGGCCCTCTCGAGTGCTTCGATCATTAAGTTTGCGGCAGATCCAAAGCCTTCTGACTTTGCACCTTGAGCATTTCCTTCAGGCATTGCGACCTCTTTCTTAAACGCAGACAAACCCTTTGGGTTATGCCCCGATTATCGCAGCCCTAAGCGCAAATATGTATATATATCTAAAGCATAACTGCCCAAATGCTAATGAGAGGCTTGCTTATCAGCCGCTTTACTATTTCGGTTGCGTTCCATTCGAGCCAATCCAGTGAGGGCGGCTTCGTTTATAGTTTCTGATAATGTCGGGTGCGGATGGATACTCAGAGCGAGATCGTCAAGGTGAGCTCCCATCTCAATGGCCACTACAGCTTCTGAGATCAGATCGCCGGCTCTCGGGCCAGCAATGCCGACGCCCAATACGGCACCGGACTCAGGATCATACAGCACCTTGGTAGTGCCATTGGTGTCGGCTATGGTCATTGCTCTGCCACTAGCAGACCAGGGAAATTTTGCGGCCTGTACCTTGATATCTTTTGCTTTAGCCTCTGTTTCGGTGAGGCCTGCCCAGGCAATCTCTGGTTGCGTAAACACCACGGCCGGTACTACTCGGTTGTCAAAATGCGAATCCAAACCAGCGATGACCTCAGCGGCTACAAATCCTTGCCTTATGGCTCTGTGGGCGAGCATTGGTTGTCCGGACACATCGCCGATCGCCAAGATACGCTTGTCGGCGGTCTTGCATTGGTCGTCGATCACTACAAATCCATGTTGGTCGATCTCGACCTGAGTATTTTCCAGGCCGATCCCTGTCGAATTTGGACGGCGTCCTACGGCGACCAGAACTTTGTCAAATTTGAGGGAGGCCGGCAGATCCTTTTTGTCGGATCCTGCGTTGGCCTCGATCATTGCTTCGATACCGTCATTGGTGACTTTTATGCCGGTCACCCTGGTGTTGAGGTGGATGGCCGCAAAAGTTTCACCAAGCCTGGTGGCAAGTGGTTTTACAAGATCACGATCGGCCCCAGGCAATAGGCCATCGGTCATTTCGATCACTGTTACCTTGGAGCCGAGCGAAGCATACACAGTTCCTAATTCGAGACCGATATAACCACCGCCAAGGACGAGTAATTGCTCTGGTATGTCATTTAGCGCGAGGGCGGATGTGGAGTCGAGTACCCTGTCTGATTGCATGGCTTCGGCGTTTTCAAACAATTTGTCCAACTTTGTCGGACTGGAGCCTGTGGCCAGGATGCAGTGTTTAAACTTGACTCTGACTGCACTCTCTCCTGGACAATCGACGCGCAGGCTGCGTGAATCATTGAAAGTAGCCTTGCCATGCAGGATGTCTACGCCAGCTGATTTGCACATACCGACGATGCCGGAAGCTAGTTTATCTATCACTCCTGCTTTCCATGTCTTGAGAGCAGCTAGATCGATCTCTGGTTTGCCAAATTTGATACCGATCTTTTCGGCATGACGTGCTTCTGTCATGACCTCGGCACTATGTAAGAGGGCTTTGCTTGGTATACAACCCATGTGCAGGCAGACTCCGCCTGGCTTTGCTTGCGCATCCACTAAAAGAGTCTTGATGCCGAGCTCGGCTGCCCGCAACGCTGCTGTATAGCCGCCAGGGCCTGCTCCAAGGACCACGAGGTCAACTTCTTGCACCATTTCGCCGACTACCATGATTGCTCCTTATGTGGTCATTATTTGAGGATGGCTGTTATTGAAGAATAAATTTGAAAGGGTCTTGCAGCAATTTGACCACGTGTTGGACAAAATACGCTGCTTCTGCACCATCTGCGAGGCGGTGATCAAATGACATAGCAACCGGCAAGATGGTGCCGATTTCGATATTGCCATTACGCACCACCGGCTTTTGAGCGCCACGTGCCATGCCAAAAATGGCACATTCGGGAAAATTGACCATTGGGGCCATACTGGTGCCACCAATGGCACCAATATTTGTCAGGGTAAAGGTGCCGCCCTGCAATCTTTCTAGTTCGACCTTACCAGCACGAGTCTTGGCTGAGATGTCGGCCAATTCTTGCGCGATTTCGAAAAAGCTTTTTTGATCGGCATCTTTGATTACAGGCACGATCAATCCACGTTCTGTGGCGACCGCCACGCCAATATTGTAATAGTGCTTGATGACGATTTCGCCGGTGTTTTCGTCGAGACTCGAGTTAAATTGGGGATAAAGCTTGAGTGCCGAGGCAATGGCCTTGATGGCAAAGACAGTCAGGGTCGGTCGGACTCTTGGGTCATTTGCTCTTTTGGCAAAATCCGGCTCATTACGCGAAATTAGTGCAGATAATTCGGTCACATCGGCTTCATCGAAGGTCGTGACGTGAGGAATATGCTGCCAGGCTTGAGTCATGTTGAGAGCAATCTTGCGGCGGATCGATTTGAGAGGTATGCGCTCAACCTTGCCGTATTTTGCAAAATCGGGATATTCTACGACATTGGTGCGGGCACCATTTGCGGTATTTGCTGCGCCTCCATATAAGGGGCCGCCCTTTTCGTTTTTGTCGCTGCCGCCAAACTTGTCCTGTATAGAAGCCGATTGCGTGACTTCGGGATGACGAGCTGATTTTTGGATGTGATCGTCGGTGGTTTGAGTATGCATTTTGGACTCGAGCGAGCCTTGAGCATAAGCCATGACGTCTTCGCGCATTACTCTGCCGGCCTTGCCAGATGCCGAGACCTCGTAGAGATCGACGCCAAGCTCGCGAGCTAGTTTGCGGATGGCAGGTGCACAAGGCACTGGTCTGTTGCGATCGATATTGGTGGCTGGTCTGGATGAGCCAGTGGCGACTTGCTGTTTGCTATTGGATGGTTGGACTTTGTGCTCAATTTGGGGTTGGGTTTTGGCCTGAGTCGTCGATCCAGTTTTGGATGCATTGTCAGCTCCAGCACTATTACCCTGGCCAGCCAGGTCATATGAGATCATGACACTACCTACGGTGACCATCTCTCCTTGCTTGACCATGATTTTGGCTATGGTGCCTGCATGGGGAGAAGGTATCTCCACCACGGCCTTGTCTGTCTCCACTTCAAAAATAGGCTGGTCTTCTTTGACCGTGTCGCCTTCTTTTACTTTGACCGAGATGATCTCGGCTTCGTGGATGCCTTCGCCCAGATCGGGCAACTTGAAATCAACTGCCATTGCTAACCCTTTTTGATTTAGAAACTCAGTACTTCTCTGGCTGCATTGAGAATGCGATCGGCATCCGGAATGTAAAAGCGCTCTTTGGAAAAATACGGAATCGGTGTGTCGAAACCAGTGACTCGTTTGATCGGTGCTTCGAGATAGAGCAGGGCTGCTTCGTTGATGCGTGCCACCACTTCTGCGCCGAGTCCGCAAGTACGGGGACCTTCGTGCACGACCATTACGCGTCCGGTATTTTTGACTGACTCAACGACAAGTGTTGCGTCCAATGGAGATACCGTCAAAAGATCTATGATCTCGGGTTTGACACCGTCCTCTTCTTGCAACATTTCTGCCGCTTCCAGACATGCTCTCAAAGAGGCACCATAAGAAACTATGGTGAGTTCGGACCCTTTTTGTACTACTTGAGCCTGACCGATCGGAAGAGTCTCCATCTTTTCGGGGACGTCTTCTTTAAAGAGTCTGTAGAGTGCTTTGGGTTCGTAGTAGATCACCGGATCGGGATCCTGGATCGAGCTGTGCAAAAGAGCCCGAGCATTGCGAGGTCCACTAGGAATGACCACCTTGAGACCAGGAGTGTGTGCATATATAGCTTCGCGACTTTCCGAATGGTGCTCGAGAGCACGGATGCCACCACCATAAGGTGCACGCATCACGAGTGGGACATTGACCCTACCTCTGGTGCGATTGCGAAAACGCGAGGCGTGGCATTCGAGCTGGTGAAAGGCATAATAGTCAAAGCCAGAAAATTGGATCTCGCATACAGGCTTGAGGCCATAAATGGCCATGCCGATGGCCGAGCCGACGATGCCAGACTCTGCCAAAGGGGTATCAATGACGCGCTTGTCGCCAAATTTTTTGTGCAGACCTTCGGTTATGCGAAACACGCCTTCGTCAGGTCCGACGTCTTCGCCCATGACCACGACAGAGGGGTCGCGATCCATGGCTTCAAATAGAGCTAAGTTGATGGCTTTTGCCATATTTATGCTGGGCATTTGCTTTTCCTTTAATGATGGCCGGCTGCGGCCTGGCCTTCTGATTTATTGCCTTTCTTGGATTTTTCCAGTTCGGCCTTCAGTTCTTCGCGCTGCTCGTTGAGATAAGGAGGCATGTCATTGTATAGATAATCAAACATGCTCAGCGGATTGGAGAGTTCGGCGCTCTGCATCAGTGTCTCGGTTTTTGTCACTGATTGCTTGATCTCGGCATCGATCTCGGCTTCCATAGAGTCGATGTCTGCTTGCGTCATCACTCCTTTGGCAATCAGATATTTTTTGTAGCGTGCGATGGGCTCTCGTTTTGCCCAGGTATTGCATTCTTCTTCGGAACGATAGCGCTTGGGATCATCCGCAGTGGTGTGCGGAGTGAAGCGATAGGTGAGTCCTTCGATCAAGGTCGGTCCCTCGCCTGCTTTGGCTCGGGCGATAGCTTCTTGGGTCGCGACGTAGACAGCTAGTACGTCATTGCCATCTACACGGATACCGGGCATGCCATAAGCAATTGCACGTTGGGCGATGGTCTCGTTCTTCATCTGCTTGGCTAGAGGCACAGAAATAGCGTATTGGTTGTTGAGGCAGACAAAGACTACTGGGGCCTGGTACACGGCTGCAAAGTTGAGCGCCTCATGACAGTCGCCTTCGCTCGAAGCTCCATCGCCAAAATAGGTCATGACGATGTTGTTTTGGTCCTTTATCCGCATACCCATACCGATACCTGCAGCATGCAGGAGCTGGCTGGCGATCGGTACGCAAACAGGCAGGTCATTGACGCCCTCGGGTGGTCTGGCGCCTTCTTCGAAGCCATTCCAATAAAGCAGAGTCTGTTCGATGGTCCAGCCGCGATACAACAAACCGGCCAATTCGCGGTAGGCGGGGATATGCCAATCTTCTTTCTGAAGGTGGATTGCGGAGCCCATGGAGATGGCTTCGTGACCGCTGGATTGGGGGAAGGTGCCGCAACGGCCTTGTCTTTGCATCAAGAGCATGCGTTCATCGGTGCGACGAGCGAGCAGCATATAGCGCAGCATCGTCTTGAGCGTATCCTTGTCGATCTTTGGCTCGAGGGCCTTGTCTACATTGCCGTCCTCATCCAGGATGGAGAGCGATTCGATTTTTGGCAGCTCGATTGGTTTTCTAGGCATGTTTTAGTTTAAAAAGGTCTCGCCAAGCATCGGGCAAAATTGTATTCTGCGCCGCCTCGGCTTAACTTCTTCTCCTTGACGATCCGTTACAGACAAGGGAAAGTATGTCATATATGAAGTAAGGCTGCCATAAAACAAAGCTGAATCAATTGTGAAAAACGTCATCCAAACAGAAAAGAAAAACAAGCCGGAATGGCTCAAGGTCAAGCTACCCACAGGGCAAGCCTATTGGGACATGAAGGATATCGTGGATCGCAATGACCTGCACACCGTCTGCGAATCGGCCGCCTGTCCCAATCGTGGCGAATGTTGGTCCACCGGTACTGCTACTTTTATGATCCTCGGCAATATCTGCACACGCAGCTGCGGCTTTTGCAATGTCATCACAGGACGGCCAACAGAGCTCGATCTCGATGAACCCAGGCGTGTTGCCGATGCTATAAATAAGCTAGGTCTAAAGTATGTGGTAATTACTTCGGTCAATCGAGACGAGCTTGCTGACGGTGGTGCAGGAGTGTGGGCCGAGACTATCAGGCAAGTAAGAGAAAAAAATCCGTCGGCAGAGATAGAGGTCCTGATACCTGATTTTATGGGTGAATGGAAAAATCTTGATATCGTGCTCGATGCACGCCCCGATGTTCTCAATCACAATATCGAGACTGTGCCGCGGCTTTATCGTACAGTCCGTCCTCAGGGGAAATATCAAAGATCTCTAGAGCTCTTGCAAAAAGCAAAGGATAGAGGTTTTACGACCAAGTCTGGACTCATGGTCGGTCTAGGCGAGCAAGATGAGGAGGTCATGCAGGTCTTGCATGATCTCAAAGCGCATAATGTGGACCTGGTCACCATAGGACAATACATGCAACCGACTCCCAGGCATCTGCCTGTGGACAGATATGTAACTCCTGTGAGCTTCAAGCTATTTGAAATTGCAGGCAAGCAACTGGAGTTTCGCAATATCTTTTCGGGACCGCTTGTCCGCTCCAGCTATCACGCTCGAGAGCAAGCAGGAGCCTGATCTCAGGCGTCCAAGCCAAGCAGATTTTTGATGCCGTATATGGCCATATTGGGGTTTTCTTTAAGGCGGCGTCTGCAATATGCTCCAGCAACGCGACCTTCGCCAAAAGGCAGATACATGCGCACAAGCACGCCTTGGCTGGCTGTTTTTTGCGCGTGCTGCAGCTGCGCAAGCCTGGTGCCATTGATCAAGGTCTTTTGATAGCGCTTGCGTGGCACGCCATGCAAGTATTGAGTCTCAAACTGCTTTGTAGATATATTGTTGGGCAATACCACTTGTTGCAAAAACTTGTCTATGCATCCAGTGTCATGGCTTGCTACTTCTACATACGTGCCTCGCTCGAGCAATTTTGCTGAGAGCTTGATCAATTGCTCTTTCATCAGGGCCTTGTCGGTGAGCGCAATATCTGCCGGTTCGTTGTATATACCTAGCACCAGCCTGGTGCGCATGCGTTCGTCAAATCGTTTGATATCGGATTCGGTACGAAACATCCTTGTTTGCAGGACAGTGCCAAAATTGCGATATCCGCCCTCGATCAAGGCAAAATAGGTCTCTAGATGAAAATCCGTCCAGCGATGGTCTTCGGCTTCGAGTGTGACATTGACATTGCGAGCGCTGGCAAAATCGACGATGCTCTCGATCCTATTGAAGGCCTTGTCTAATTCGGCGCCTCGGTATTGACCGGCTTCTGGTGCGCGAGTGCAAAACATAGAAGGTTTAAAAGAAACTGTCGGTTGCTTGCGTACTTCTTTGACTGGAAGGGGATTGCGCGAGATCAGATCGATTAGACGCTTGTATTGATCGACGGAGGCATCGCAATCAGCGTCGTTATGTGCGTCCTCGCCCAGGATGTCCAGAGTGGAAGAAAATTGTTCTTCGCGGAAGAGCTTTTGTGCCAGCTCCAGCGCGTCTTGGGCTGTCTCGCCAGCAAGGTAGGGTTTGGCAAGAAAGAGTACGAGCGGGATCGGTATGGTGTCAAAGATAGAATGCAATTTGCTTTGTCTGGTTTGCTTGTATTGAGTATTAGGCTCGAGATTGGTTTGGGATTGACTTGCGACCGGACGTGTTGGTGTCTGTGTGCCCATTGCGCATTCCTTAGGTAAAAGCTACTTGCCAAGACTGCAAATGATTATAGTAGCAAGTCTATAAATAGCTACTGCATAAGCGCTCTCCCGGTTTAATTGTTTATTATTCAGTCGACGTCCCAGTCTTCGGGGCGAGCCGGTCTAGAGGGCACGCGGGCTCGTCCGTCGTCCATTTGCCTGGATGGCGCTCGTTGTGATCTATCATCTCCATCTAGATATTGGCTTTGCCCTTGTCCATCTCCCAAGCCGCCGGACAGAACTGATACTAGATCGGTCTTGCGTCCTGCATCTTTGAGCAATTCGCTGAGAGAGCCGGGAATGCGACTGACTGCCACAACCTGGCTGGATTGGCCGTTGACCACAGCCTTAAAAAATGTCGCACGATAAGATTGAGCCGATAGATTGAGTAATTCGACTCGGCCTCCTGAGGTATAGCGCACTGAATGTTCCAGCGGCGAGGTTTTTTCGTTTTTAAATTTGCCGGAAAGCGATTTGGCCGCATTGCCCAGGACCAGATCGTCGAGAGTTTTGTCGCTAGCGATAGGTACGATCGCCACTACAACATCGGCTTTGCCTGTGCGTCCTTTGGAGCCTGCAAAAATCTGTATGTCTTGCATTGAACGAGGTCGATAGGATGCCCATACCCAGCCTGGATCCTTGAGATCTGTCGCCTGGGGCATACTATAGGATTTTTCGAAGAGATAAAAATCGTCCCCCAGGCCTGGGCGATCACTAGACTTAGCAAATTGAGCCAGTTTGTCTTCAGTAGCTGCCGCTTGATTAGCAGGGTGTGCTTGCGGTTTTTCGGGCGGGCCGAAGCCGGGCAGACTTTTAGCGACTGCGGACATTGGTTTTTCGGGTATTTTGGGAGGAGGAGGGGCCGCCTGTACCGGTGCCGATGCAGGATTGTTGATGGCACCGCGGGCGCTGGTTGGACTGGTTTTTTTTGAGAGAAATGGACCTGCGAGTTTGCGGGCTTGGGCTGATTTGGCTTCGGCAAGACGCTTGCGACCAAGCACCATATTTAGTTGCGATCTGGCATCGTCCTCGGACATGGCCGCACTGTCGATGCGAGTAATTAGCAGGGTCTCCGCTTCGGCTCTGTCGCCTCGCCCGATCTTGGCGACGATCTTGCATTCGACTAGAGGCCATGACTCGCGGTCGAGAGGCAGCTCAAATGCTCGCTTTGAGTGGGCTTCTGTATTTATTTGCTCCTTGCCGCCGATGCTATCAAAGCTCGTCTGCCAGCGCGCGATCGAGAGTATACCTTCGGCGATGACGCGAAACTGTGCTTGCAACTGGATCGGCTCACCGACAAGATTGGTGCTCGACTTGTTTTCCAGGGTCATGCAGATCGAAGGATGGTAGCCTAAAGCATCATGCGACCAGTAGGTAACAAAAGCCGGCACTATGATGCGGGAGGGCCTATTGGAAATATTGCTGGAACTGTTGCGTCCGCCTGCATCAAGGTCATCGTCCGCTCCGCCATAGCCATCTTGGGCGCAGCACACGGGGGTCCAGGTCACAAAAGACAGGGAGGCTAAAAGGCAGGCAGTAATTGATCTGATCATTTTGGGAGGCATTGCCTAGTATTTTACTTTAATTTGCTCGAGAGCTCTCCACATATACCATGAAGCGATGCTGCGATAAGGCCTCCACTTTTCGGCTAGTTTGCATAGCTCTTTTTCACTCGGCATCTTGCCATAGGTGACCTCATACCCCTTGCGCACGCCATAATCCGAGTAAGGCAATATGTCCAGTCTGCCTAACCTAAATATCAGCAACATGTGCACAGTCCATGCTCCGATCCCCCTTACCCTGGTCAGGATCTCTATGATTTTCTCATCATCCATTTCTTGCAGATCCTCGACCGAGGGGATCTCGCCATCAAGCTGCTTTTGGGCCAGGTCTTTAATAGCAAGTGCTTTATTTCTAGAAAGACCGCAGGTGCGCAAAAAATCTATGTCGACTGCCAATACTTCGTCGGCATGGGCAAATCCCAGTCCTGTGCGATCACGCTTTGGATCCCTGTCTGCAAATGCTTTCAAAGCTTTGAGCATGATGGCCTGAGCGGCTTTGCCTGTTATCTGCTGATGCAAGATCGAGCGAGCGAGAGCCTGGTAGCTATCCTGTAGAGGATCGATGTCGAGTTTGAATGGCCCGACGTTCTCCATCAATCTCTTTAGCTTTTTATCGCGAGATAGATGGTCGATTATGGCTTTATGATCAATGGCATCTTGCAAGGCTTGGCACCATATGTAGTGCTACTAGTGCTATTGTCTTTCGAGGTGCGGCCATGCTTTGCGATTGGCAAATGTCGCCGAGCTCTTTTGTGTTAGGTTGGTCAGGGTCTTGCCGGTTGCTTTGCGGTAAGCGCGCGGTGCAATCAAGTCTAGAGCTGCAAAACCCAGATCCTTGGGCATGTTTTTAGGATCAGCGAGGATCTCTTTATATAGCTGTTCGCCATTGGCTACGGCACAGCAACGTGCAGCAAAAAACCAGTCCTGGCTAAATTGCTGGTTGCCATCGATGGCATTTTTTTGTTGCGATGGCACAAATGCATCTTTGCCGATCTCGGCAGCAAAAACCTCGCCATCGAGTTGATACAGCATCTGTGCGAGCATTTCTTGGAAGGCTACTATATTGCGCGGATGTCCCTCGCTTAAAAACGCTATGGCAGGTTCGATGACGGCATCGTCATTGCCTTCTTCGTCCCAATTGAGCAGATCGATGACATCCCAAAAATCCTGTTCGGTCATGGGGGGGGTGTCGCCAGCCTGATCTAATAACTGGAGTTCTTCGCGAGGGAGATCTAAAGAAAGGTCCAGTTATTAGATCAGGCTGGCGACACC
>Ga0233423_10001640_pt1 | contig 11104 bp, 7 predicted proteins | sample Watercolumn_Mata_FD_180713 | JGI IMG/M metagenome (GOLD analysis project Ga0233423, IMG submission 180713) | Freshwater microbial communities from Lake Matano, South Sulawesi, Indonesia - Watercolumn_Matano_2014_112_MG | ecosystem: Environmental > Aquatic > Freshwater > Lake | place: Indonesia... | reverse complement strand
TTATCAATCAATCGAGAGTTAACTGATTTTACACAGTTTTTAGCGTTAAAGAGGCTGCCCTTAACTAAGGGCAGCCCTGACATTTAAGAATACAAATCTGTCACCAGTGTTGAGAAAGGGACAATTGTCCTATAGAGATTTATTTTGGCATCTGGCACGCCTGGTTAAACTTCACTTGGTTCGTACGATTTTTTAACCCGAAAAGCATGAGAATCGATAACTCTAAGCATCTCTGCCGCTTTCCTAAACTGATAATGAACCTGATCATCATTTCGGAGAAGCTAACTTTTTCTTTCCCCGGGAAATCAATATGTCAAAGGACTTTTTTGCTTTCGCCATCTAATCAAAGAGGGTTATTGTGAAAGCCTTGTTTCTAAATCAATTATACTATGCTGATGTGTTTCTCAAATGAATTTTCAATGGTACTATCATCTTCCGTCAAACACACGATAATATCCATCTCATTATGTAGTTCTTGCTTTACTAGTAAAGTAACTAGGATATAAATGGTACAATTTCCTATTAAAATTAGAAGGTCGCATGTAATGATGAATACTACTGTACCTGTTGTGATATGCCCGATACTGGCAAGTTTGATAGAAGCAATGATGATTGATACTATCGAACAGAAATGTAAAAAATTATCCATTTGTACTCATAATTTATTAAACGATGAGTACAAAGGAATAATGGAAGGTGTTTTCCCTTGTTTACTTTTCGATATTAAGAACTAAATCGATTTGAAGCTTTAACTCTGGAAGCTTTGATAATTCTGCATCAATCTCACTTGTAATCTGTGTTTCATTCCTCCCGATGTGCTCAATAACTTTATAAATTAATGGTTTCATTGAATTGGCATACAAGTGAGCAAAAAAGGTCTGTAATTGAGATATTGTAATATTATTTTTATCAAAATTTTTTTTAAACCAGTCAAATTCCTTTATATTAAGTTCTTTCCATATGCTTCCAAGATAGTTGTAATTAAGGATAGTATTTTGCGTCCATTGATAAAGATATTTATATGAACTAACCTTTAGGTTTTTGTATCTCTCAGACCTTTTCTGGTCTATTATCAATGATTCATGTGGAAGTAAATTTGATAATTTAAGTGAAAAAAATTCGTTGTTTTTTGATTCATTCCCTATTTGAAAACCAAGGGAATAAAAAAACTCATTATTAATTCCTTCAATACTTGAGAAATTTGATATCTTATCAAGAAAATCATCGAAATAAATCCTGTAGTAGTCATTTTCCAAAGCAACATCAATTGAAATCAATCTGTAAACCATAATATTTATTATTTTTTCAAGAAAGAATTTTTCTGTTGGCTTTGAAAAACTTGCGCCTTTACCCAATATCCCTTTATTCCATTTTTCAGTAAGTATGTTTAGCTGGTTTGTCGAATATAAATTAAAAAGGTGTAATGCAATTTCTTTACGGTTATCAAATTCAGTTAGCCGGTTCGTTAATAAAGAAATCATTAAGTCACGCATACCGGGTTTATCAAATATTCCAGTACGTGGAATTGGAAAAAGTTGGGTTCTTATATATTCTTTTTCAGCACATTCATAATTTATTTTTTCAATGCTTTCTATAATACAGTCCTTCAGGGCATCAAATCCGTATTTCTTGGTAAAAACCTGATCAGTGTTCGGTTTTTCAGTATTACTCATTATTACTTCTACTACCTTTGCAACAATGCCACGGGGTAAACTGGTTATGATACGAATAACCGCAAAAGGATTTACTTTTCTAAGCAATTGATACAAATCAAGTCCGTTAAAATTCAACCAGTTACCTTCATTATCTTTATACAGTAAATCAAGTAGAAAAATATCATAATTTTTACCAATTTGTTTTATAATTTCATCGGCTTCATTGATATTAAAATCCTTAGTGTTTTTATCTATAAGATATTTATTTTTATCATTTGGATGAACTTTATTAAAAAACTTTGAAAATGTATTATAAAAAAAATGTCTATATTCTTTGTCATCTTCAACAATAAATACCTTGTAATTAGACTTATGTCTAACAATAACATTGCTATTTTCGTTGTGTTTTGTTAGTTTTATGCTTATTTCATCAATAATGTTTTCAACATTTTTTGCAGAAAGAGTAAGGTTGTCGCTATCATTTATATTTTTGATTTTTTCGAATTCATCTGCAATAACTGTTTCTGTCCATTGCTGAAATAACATTAACTCATCTAACTTTTCTAATAAATCGTTTTTGTTTATTTCAACATCCTTTGTTTTTCTTTGGATGTTAGCCTTCACTGAATAAATCTCGTGACTAATTTTCTGTAGTCTACCCTCATCAGAGATTGCAAGATGCTTGATGAGTTTATAATGTATTTCAGAGTAGTACTCAAATTTTATTTTAACATTATGATCAATTAAACAAACTTGAGGAAATGCTTCTATGAAGATCTTATTACGGGTATCAGCAATTTTAACAAGTATGGCTCTGTCAAGTACTGATAGAAATGCAATCTGAATAAATTTAGATTTATATCTATTTATTATCAGTTCTCTAGCCACATTGTAACCCTCATTCACATCATCATTTACCCACATCAATTCAGGGACTATGAAAACAACATCCGGAATGAATTTATTATCCAGCGATTCTAATTTTTCTTTGCAATCAATTATTATAAAATTTTCATTTTCTGAAGTAAATATTTTTTTTACTTTTCTATTGTCACTATCAACAGATTGATCCCATGCCTGTTGAATTTTCCGGCAAATGAAATATTTTGAACTTTCGAGATGGTTAGTTATTAGAATTATCTTTTTCATCAAGAACCTGAAATGTTGTATCTATAGTTGAATCAGATATGTGAAGGATCTTATTATTACTTCTATTTTTTAACAGGGCTTCCAAATAATAGATCTTCACCTGAGCCTGTTTTCGGAAATGCGATAACTTCTCTAATTGATGATTTTGATTCAAGAATCATCATTAATCTATCAATCCCCCAAGCAATTCCTCCATGCGGAGGAACACCATATTGAAATGCATTTAACATGTGTCCAATACTTTTTTTAATTTTTTCTTCATCATATCCCATAATTTTGTATGTGGCTTCTAGTATTTCCTTTTTATGAGATCTGATTGAGCCTCCTCCTATTTCATTTCCATTAAGAACAAAATCATATTGCTGAGAAATTATATTTTCAACATTTGTCCCATTCAAATGATCATTGAGAAACTCAATTCTTGGCATTGAAAAAGGATTATGTGAAAATGTCCAGTTTCCTTCATCATTTTTTTCAAAAAGCGGGAAATCAACAATCCATACTGGATGTAATTCTCTGGTTTTTATTAACCCAAGTATTTTCCCTAATTCCTGCCTAATCGCATCAAATGCTTTATTAACAATTTTTGGCGAAGCTGCTGAAAAAAACAAAATATCTCCATCGACAGCCTTCATTTCAGCTAATATATCATGACTTATTTTTTTCCCAAGATATTTTATAATCGGTGACTGTAATTCTCCATTATTTAATATTATATATGCTAATCCACCAAGCCCATTATGTTGAGCAATTTCAGTTAATCTTTCAATTTGTGATCTTGTCAAATCATTCTTTCTACTGCTTTTATCGACTCTTATGCATTTTACGATTCCTCCATTTTTTATGGGATTGGAAAAGACATTAAAATTTGTTTTACTAACAATTTCTGTAATATCAGCCATTTCAAGACCAAATCTTAAATCAGGCCTATCTGTACCGTACTTAAGAAGTGCTTCTTTGTAGGTCATCACTTTAAATGGAAATAATTTCCATCTATTTTCATAAACATTAATAACAATTTCATTAAATAGGGCAGTATTCAAACTTATTATATCCTGCATACTCACAAATGCCATTTCCAAATCAATTTGAGTAAATTCAGGTTGCCTATCCCCACGTGAATCTTCATCACGAAAACAACGAGCTATCTGAAAGTATTTGTCATAGCCGCTACAAATCAGCATCTGTTTATATTGCTGAGGTGACTGAGGCAGTGAATAAAAACTACCTTCAAATTTCCTGACGGGAACAACATACTCTCTGGCCCCTTCTTCTGTACCTGCTGAGAGTATCGGAGTTTCAATCTCGATAAAACCTTGATTGCTTAAATAATTCCTAATGAATTGAATTACAGCATGGCGATTTAAAATTGTTTGTCTGACTTCAAAATTTCGATGATCCAGAAATTTGTATTTTAACCTGGCTTCCTCTTTTATTTTATGCGATTTGCGAATTTCAAAAGGCAATTGTTTCGAAAGATTTAAAATATCGATTTTAGTAGCATCTAACTCTAATTCTCCTGTTCTTAATTTAGAGTTAATGTCGTTTATATCTCTTTTAATAACTACACCTTGGACTGATATAACAGATTCATCAGGAATTTTTGCATAATAATCAATATTCTCAAAATTAGTTTTAGTTAACCTGATTTGAAAAATTTCGTAACTCGTATCTCTTAAATCAATGAAAACAATTTCTCCATGATCTCTAATACTTGAAACCCATCCTGCTAACGTAACGTTATCTTCTAGGTTTAACATTGAAATGCCAGAAATCAAATGTGTTCGATATTTTTCTTTTACAAGTATTGCTTCTTCAAAAATATTATGTTCTAACCTTAAATCATTTTTTGAAGTTATTACTGAAACCTGATTATTTGGTAATTCAAGATTTGAGATTTTTAAATTTCTCTTATTTAAAAAATCCTGTATCCTTTTTTTAACATATTTCCCTGAAATTTCTTTTCCTGTTTTGGCTATAACTCTACTAACCAATACGCTAATTTTATCAGAGAAGCCGGAAGTTATCTGTTCAGCAAGTTCCATATTCTCAGAAATTATGCTCTCAATATCTTTATCTACTTTTTCATAGTCAATTTTACTTGATTCAATTAATTCGAAGTAATCGTAGTCATTATTAATAATAAGTTTTTCAATTATTTTTTTGAAAATAGAATGAGAGATAATTTCCTTTGAATACAATTCAAAAATTTCAGAAAACACTTGATATTTAAAAATTCTTACGTAATCAGCAGGCTTTATTAAATTAGTTAGATTCTTGGCAACAAATAATGGATTTTTAATTATTTTGTTTATTTCGGAAAAAACAATAGTTCTTTTATAATCAGAAGTAAAGAACTTAGCATCCTGAGGCCGAACACCTCCTTCAATTAAAATGGATTCTATTTGGAAAGGGGATACATTTAGATCAACCTTCATTTTATCAACTGCCACTGAAATATCAACATGAGGTATATCGGGTTCTAAAGCAAACCGATAATCTGCCGCAAACTCTTTTTGACGCATGGTTTTTGTTTTTTTACTGTCTGCATCAAAAAGAACTGTTATCTGTTCTTCTCGGAATAAGTTATTTCTTTTAAAAAAGTCTACCTGTTTTTCAACCTCTGTCTCAATAGCTTCAGTTATAAATTTAAATGAATTTAAATTCTTAATTTCTGCCCTTGGATTTAAGACATCGGTTCCTTTTTTTCGAATAGAAACACTTACATCTGACTTAAACTCACCTTTTTCAAGATTGGCATTTGATATATTATAAATTTGTACAATACGCTGCAAGCTTTGAGCATAATAAGCTGCATCAGTTATTTTGTGAATACAAGGTTTAGTAACTACCTCTATCAAAGGTACACCGGACTTATTAAAATCTACTAGGGTAATATTGTCTGAATGTAAAAGTTTTGCTGCATCTTCTTCAATATGTGCTTGCTGAATCTCAACTGAGAGAGTAGTACCGTCATTACGGTAACAATTTATTTTCCCATCAGGAATTATAGGCTTTTTAAATTGAGTGAGCTGATAATTTTTTGGTAAATCAGGATACTCGTAATGCTTCCTATCCCAATGGATAAACTTATTGGAAAAAGAAGATCCAATTACTTTTCCAAATATAATTGCCTTTTTCAGAACCTCTTTATTTAGGGAAGGAAGAGCCCCCATTTGTCCCGTACATACAGGGCAAATATTGGTATTAGGAAGATCTGTTTCTTTGTTTTCGCAGGCACAAAACAGTTTTGAATTGGTATTTAATCGAATGTGCGTTTCCAAACCAATAACAACCTCGAGATCATATTTTAAAAGTATGTCATTCAATTTATCTGCTTTCATTTACTTATTTGCGTAAGGAAATAAGCAAATTTTAATATCAATCCTTCCTTATCTTTGTCTGCTGCAATTTGCAATCCCGTTTCCAGAAATACAGGTGCATTCAACACAGGTAATTCCCCGAGACTAAAACCAACAGTGTAAACATCTGAAAGATACATTGCATAAGGATCATTTAAGCTTTTTCCAATCATCGGGGGTAAAATGGTAGAAACAGGCGAAAGAATAATATCAACTTTTTTCAGGTCGTTTGAATATATTTCAATGATTCGTTTTCTTAAAAAGACGGCCTTTGTATATATGTCTTCCGCATGACCATGAGAAAGTACCTGGTTACCCCCAATAAGTCTTCTTTTTGTTTCTTCTGTAAAATTTTCCGAACGTGTTAAAGCATAAGCTTCTTTCAGGTTTTTACTATTGTTTCTTTTTCCATAAGTAATACCATCAAGGCGAGCTAAATTTGAAGCCGTCTCAGCCATGGTTAATACATAATAAACAGATACCAATAATTCGGTATCCATAAATTGTAATTCTTCAGTTTGAATATTGTTTTTATTCAAAACATCCAACATATACATAAAATCATTTTTTAGACCATTTTCAAGATTTTCAGTTTCAATGAACTCTTTATAAAAGCCTACCTTGGCATCCTTTAATGTTGAATTATCCTGAAATATATCTTCCGGAATATTTACAGAATTATAAGTGTTCATGTCATGAATATCTTTACCACTTATCAGGTTTGTTAATAATCTGATATCTTCAAGGGTACTGGCAATTGGACCAATAGTATCTGTTGATGAAGCATATGCCATTAATCCATAACGGGAAACTCGTCCATAAGTTGGTTTTAGACCAAAGACTTTATTATATCCTGAAGGTTGCCTGATTGATCCACCTGTATCTGCGCCAATGCTAAATGCAGTGAAACCTTTCGCTACATTTACAGAACTTCCACCACTTGAACCACCTGCGACTTTGTTAACGTCAAATGTATTTTTTACAGGGCCAAAAACCGTATTTTCGCTTGTGCTTCCATGGCCGAAACTGTCGCAATTTTCTTTTACGATTGGAATTACTCCAGCATCCAATAGCTTTTGAATTGCTGTGGCCGTAAATGGTGCAATATAATCTTTAAGCATGTTAGAACTTGCCGTTGTTTTATACCCTTTGAGTAATATTACATCTTTTATTCCAAATGGAATTCCTTCAAGTAATCCTATCTCCTGACCGGACTTAATTTTATCATCTACCTTATTTGCCAATTTCATAGCATAATCTCTTAATATCAGGTTGGCGGTATTATGTTCATTCATTTCAAGTGCGTTCAGTTTATCCTCAATCAAATCTTTACATAAAAGTTTTCCTGAATTAAATAAACTATGTATCCTTTTTATTTCTGATTCCATACAATTATTCTTCTATTACTCTGGGAACTACTAAATAACCTTCTTTTTGTACAGGAAAATTCTGCCGGATAATCTTGATTTCATCCTCACTAGTATTGATAACTATATCATCACGCAACATCTCCATATCAATTATTTTTTCCGGAACTAAAATTCTATTCCCTTCATCGATTTTATGAATAGCGTTTCTAACCTTTCCAAAAAGCTCCTCCACTATTTCAGATACCTTTGCTCCTTTTATGGAAGAAAGATTTTCTAATGGCATTATTTTACTCATAAGAAATGGTTTGGATTAATTTATCAATCTCTTTTTTAGCATCTGCAAATGAAAGCTGTTTAAAGTAGTTCTTATTAGGTAGAATATAATTGTAATATTTCTTTTTGCTACTTTTTCCCGGATCATTCAGCAATTTCCGTAATAAATTAATGTACCTAATGCGTGAGGTATGACTCCTGAATCCCACACCTGCCATAATAGAACTTTTTAGGAATATCAGGTTATCCTCATTTTTATCTGTAATATTTCCTAATAAATATGCACATTTAATCATTATTTCTGACAATGTCATATCACCTCCGAAAAGGACACCTTCTTCGATGTATTTTACTGAAACATCATAATCCAAATCTGGCGTTTCCTGTTGTACATGTGAGGTTAATATTACAATATTTCCATCTGCTATTACATCCCGAACAAAGTTCATAGGGCTATAATGCTCAATATTTTCTTCACCTTTATCCCGTTTGCTTTTGTAAGGCAGATTTCCTGCACCATATCCCATGAGGATGTAAACTATGGGTTTGTTATTTACAATTATTTTCTTATCCTTATCCTCCGTTTTGTAATATTGCTTGAGTATTTGATAATCATCTTCTTTCATAAAAGTAGAACATTGTATAGGATACACATCCCAACGAAAATTTGACTCAACTTTAATATCGATAAAATTAAAAGTAGAGTTTAATTTTATAAAGGCATCCAGAATTTTTTTATAAATGCCAGGATTCATTTCTGATGAATCAATACTTACTATAGATTCTGATATCATCTCTTTATAAAAAGGTAATTTCTTTAAATCCGGTACTCTGAATTTAGCAGTTGGAGATTCAAAGAATTTCTCCATCGCGCTTGCGTCTGGCCGACCTGTAGAACCATGACCAGACGACATAGCAATAGTACCTCCCGTAGTAAGTAAAATAAGAGTATCCAGACAATTATTGAATGTTAACGTTTTTTGCTCGGTTTCAATGTCCTGCCAGTTGAACTGCGCATTAACTTGTCCATCAAAGGCATTCTCGTTCCAAATACGAACTTTTTTAAGATTGTTATTCAGCATTTTTTTGCCCATATCGAAAGATACACCAACTTGTGGAGGTACAAACTGGTTGAGGTAATATAATGCCGCAATTACATTGGCAGGGGCATCGGAAGGTGAAAACTCTGCCTTGAGAGGAATTTGTGAACCTGTTAATACCACATTGCATTTCAATCCTTTTAAACTATATTGTAATAAACATAGAGTCCAAGCCATTGTATCAGTACCATGTGTTATCAGGATGCCTATTTTATTCCGTTTGGCACCAATCTTTGCTAAACATTTGTTAATAGATACGATAACTTCATCAAGATTATCAATGTCAATTTTAGAATGGTAGTTTAAATGAGAAATGACGGGAATAAAATCAACAATGTGTTTGTGATAGTCCAAAGTGATATCTTTAATTTTTGCTACATCCTTCGAAACCGAAAGAATGGCAACTGCAGTTGAATACCCTGCTGATTCGAGGTGTCGTAAAATATCAAGCCCACGGTTTTCAACACTATCTTTATATCCATCATTATTAGGCGAAGTATTTCTTATTGAATAGGCTATTTGATAATTAAGGTCTAATAGAAACAAATCCAGTATATCGTGATACAAAAGCCATTGTTTTATGCCTTTAAAATTTTCGTCGAAGCCCTGTGGTAGAGAATATGGATAAGAAAACACACGATAAATATCGGTTGTGTTTTCATTTAATCTATCACATATTTTAAGTTCAAAATCATTATAATGGTCATCAAGAAGCCCTATTGGGTGATATTCTGGTAATTCAGTAAGAGAAATATTTTTTATTATATTACTATTTATTTCAATAGAAGAATAAACCTCCGAAGCAAAAGGCAATTGGTGATATAAAAAACCATAATTATCAAATTCATAATAACTTTTCTCAAGCATTTCCTTCGAAGAGAATCCGAAAAGAAAAATATTGTTCTCATTACGGAATTTATTCATCATCCGAAATGCCAAAGCACATTCCACCCCCTTATAATCATCTCTTTCATCAATTTCATTAAATTTTAGTTCCGCATTAATTATAAAAATAGCGTCGGGATTTTCTGAATAATGTTTCCATATGTCGGAATAGATCTGAATAAAACCAAATGGATACTTAAGTGTGTTAAAGAAATGAAACTTTTTCTCATCACTCTTCTTTTTATCAATATGCTGTTCAAAACCAAGGTTTTTTATTATTTCATAACTATGAACATGGTTTTCAGAAATAATATAGTAATGCATAAATTTTAATTTTATTCTCGAAAGTATTTTTACAGGGTTCTCCCAATCTAATATATCTCCGCCTCCTTCAGTAACACATCCCTCAAAGTCCGCAGCGATTTTGTATATTCATCGCCCGTTTTGTCTTTAAGCTCATCTACCCATTGCTGAATGGTTTTGCCATTATAGATTAAAGATAAATCAAATAAACTGTCTTTGGTCAGTACACTTTCACTAGCAGGTGTGCCTTCTAAGGATTGATGTAAAAACTCTAAAACCGCATTCAGCTTTTCGTTTAAGCCAAACCATTTGATGAGTTTTTCTTTGACTTTTTCGTAATCGAGTAGTTTGAATTTTCCTGGAGTGGTGGTGTCATCCCATGCATCAATCAAATATTTCAACTTTGAATAACCATGTTCCTCTTCTTTATCGTGTATACCGATTTTGTATTTTATTATTTTTTTATTTTTTATCCATTGTTCGAGCGTGTCTTTTCCTATAAATCTTTCAGCATGCACATGCCACATTATTAGAGAATTTTCATGTAAAATGTTTAAAAAACTACCACCCTTTCCAATATTATTATTCACGTCCCCATCATAAATCAAGAGAATGTCCCATGCTTTTTTTTCATCTATAGCGTTTGTTAATATATAATTATCTTTCGTAATTAATAAATAAGGTACAGTGGCAGATAATTCCTCTATTTTTTTTGTAAAATTATTATGACTAACATTTCTGTTTGTTGCCCAAAAAATGTTTTTATTTGATGTGTATGTGTCTATTATACATACTATTTTAAAGTCAGTTTTTTCCATAATATTTTATTTTAATTGATTCTGCGTGCACTAAACAAAGCTTCGGCAAATGCATATTTATTTCGCAAGGAAATCATGTATTGCGAAATAATAGATAAATTTAAGTAACGGATGCCTTGTGGAATGTTTTGTGGCGTCCCTCTACCCGATGTTACAATGATGTGGTCGTAGTACTCACTCAGATCTTCC
>Ga0233423_10001639_pt1 | contig 11105 bp, 9 predicted proteins | sample Watercolumn_Mata_FD_180713 | JGI IMG/M metagenome (GOLD analysis project Ga0233423, IMG submission 180713) | Freshwater microbial communities from Lake Matano, South Sulawesi, Indonesia - Watercolumn_Matano_2014_112_MG | ecosystem: Environmental > Aquatic > Freshwater > Lake | place: Indonesia... | reverse complement strand
GACCAGGTGCTTCTGAAGTCGGATGGATTTCCGACATACCATCTAGCCGTTGTGGTGGACGACCACCTGATGCAAATCAGCCATGTCATCCGAGGAGAGGAGTGGCTCCCAAGCACGCCGAAACATGTACTTCTGTACCAGTACTTTGGGTGGGAATTGCCGGTCTTCGCACATCTTCCCTTACTGCTCAATCCTGACAAGAGCAAACTCAGCAAGCGCCAGGGAGACGTGGCTGTTGAGGACTATCGGTCGAAAGGGTATCTCAAGGAAGCAATGATCAATTTCATCGCCTTCCTTGGCTGGAATCCAGGCGATGAGCGGGAATTGTTCAATATGGAAGAGCTCGTCAGGGAATTCACACTTGAGCGAGTGGGCAAGGCGGGAGCTGTATTCAATGTTGAGAAGCTGAACTGGCTGAATTTTCAACATTTGAAACGGAAGCCTGACGAGGAACTGCTTCTTATGTTGCGGGAAGAGTTGGCACGCTCAGGATTCGAGGAATCGTCCTTTACTAACGAGTACCTGCTCGGTGTGATTGGAGCGATGAGAGAGCGCGCGAACTTCCTTCGCGAGTTCATCGACAAATGTCCATATTTCTACCGGCCGCCCGCAGAGTATGAAACTGATGTCGTGAAGAAGAGATGGAAACCCGAGACTGCCTCGCAGCTGAAGGTCTTGGCGGACGAGTTCTCGCGGCTCGATCACCCTCTCAAGGAGGACTTTGAAGCTGCATTGCATCGCGCAGCGGCGTCGCTTGGGATCAAAAACAGCGAGCTGATCCATCCGCTCAGATTGGCCTTGTCCGGAATGGGTGCCGGGCCCGGTCTGTACGACATAGCCGCGCTGCTGGGAAAAGAGGAGTCTCTCCGGCGCATCAACGCTGCGATTGAAAAACTACAGTGATGAACATGGAAAACGAAAAGAAGCCTGAAACGCCAGACTCACCTGCGACACCCCCGGTACGAAGGAACTTCATTCGGGAGATCATTGACGGTGACTGTGAATCAAATCGGTTCGACGGTCGGGTGCATACGAGATTCCCGCCTGAGCCGAATGGCTACCTCCACATCGGGCACGCGAAATCGATATGCCTGAATTTTGGTCTTGCCAGAGACTACAAAGGATTCTGCAACCTTCGTTTTGACGACACGAATCCGACCAAGGAAGAGCAGGAGTATGTCGATTCGATCGAGAAGGATGTACGATGGCTCGGATTCGACTGGGAAGATCGTCTGTTCTATGCGTCTGATTACTTTGAGCAGCTGCACGAGTACGCCGTCCAGCTCATCAAGAAAGGAAAGGCATACGTCTGTGACCTGAGCGCGGACCAGGTGCGTGAGCATCGCGGGACGCTGACCGAGCCGGGAAAGGACAGCCCATACCGGAATCGCTCGATCGAGGAGAACATTGATCTCTTTGCACGCATGAGGAAGGGGGAGTTTCCGGACGGCTCCCGGACCCTGAGGGCCAAGATCGACATGGGATCGCCGAATCTGAACATGCGCGATCCGGTGATGTATCGCATCCTGAGGGCAACACACCACCGGACAGGCGACGTCTGGTGCATCTATCCGACCTATGACTGGGCGCACGGACAGAGCGATTCGATTGAGCGGATTACGCACTCCATCTGCACGCTCGAATTCGAGGATCACAGGCCGTTGTACGATTGGTTTGTCGAGCAACTTGGGATTTATCACCCGCGACAGATTGAATTTGCCCGTCTCAACCTGAGCTACACGGTTATGAGCAAGCGGAAGCTGCTGCAGCTTGTTGAAGAAAAGCATGTGAACGGTTGGGATGACCCCAGAATGCCAACGATCTCGGGGCTCCGTCGTCGCGGCTACACGCCCGAATCGCTCCGGCTGTTTGCTGACCGCATCGGAGTCTCCAAGAGCGAGAGTACCGTCGACGTTGCGATGCTCGAAGACTGCCTTCGTGACGACCTCAACAAACGGGCGCCTCGGGTGATGGCAGTGCTCAATCCGGTGAGGCTGGTGCTTGAGAACTATCCCGACGGTCAGGTCGAAGAATCGGAAGCGGTGAATAATCCGGAAGATCCGGCCATGGGGAGCCGGAAGGTGCCATTCTCGAAAGTGTTGTATATCGAGCGCGACGATTTCAGGGAAGACCCCCCGAAGAAGTTCTTCCGTCTGTCGCCGGGCAATGAGGTCCGATTGAGGTACGCGTATATCATCAGGTGCGTTGGCGTTGTGAAGGACGACAGAGGTGAGGTCGTTGAGTTGCGATGCACGTACGATCCGGAAACGAAGAGCGGATTGCCCCAGAGCGCACGGAAAGTGAAGGGGACGATTCACTGGGTTTCCGCCCAGCATTCATTGGATGCCGAGGTGCGGCTCTACGACAGGCTGTTTCGTGTTGAAGATCCGGGAGGTGACAACTGGCGAGAATTCATCAATCCGGATGCGTTGAGAGTTCTGCCGAACTGCAAAGTTGAGCCGATGTTGAGGAGTACAAAGCCGCAAGAGAGATACCAGTTTGAACGTCTTGCATACTTCTGCGTGGACGATGATTCGACGGCAGAGCACCTGGTATTCAACCGGACTGTCACCTTGCGCGACACCTGGGCCAAAATAGAGAAGTCGTGAACGGCGGTCGCGTCATTGTTTTTTCATCATTGGTTGTCTATATTTTGCCGCCTTGCCATTTCGCATTCTGACGTTCGAGGAATTCTCCTTTGCCACGACGATCCAGACGTTTCCCGGATATTATTCGCCTCCACAATGCCGTGTTCTACGCCTATCACGGTGTCCTCTCGGATGAGCAAACACTCGGCGGCAAGTTCGAAGTAGATGTGGAGCTGCACACCGATGTGTCCCGCGGAGCGCGAAGCGACAACTTGCGGCAGACCGTGAACTACGAGCGGGTGTACGAGTCGATCAACAGACTCGTCCTGGGGAAGAAGTACTACCTCATTGAAGCACTCGCGGAAACGATAGCAAACGGACTGCTCAAGGAGTTTCGCAGAATCGATGAAGTCGTCGTGCGTGTCCGGAAGCCGAGCGCTCCGGTGAAGGGTGTGATCGACTATGTGGAAGTCGAACTGCACCGGGAGAGGAAGTAGATGGCCCGCGTGTTTGTCGGTCTCGGTTCGAACAGGGGAGACCGCCACCGGTTTCTGTCGGACGCAGTGAGCGCATTACAGGCTTTACCGGGCTGGTCGCTTCGGCGAGTTTCATCTGTGTATGAAACGGAACCGGTCGGGAACAAAGATCAGCCCTCGTTCCTCAACGGTGTCGCCGAATTTTCCTGCGATGGAAAGGCAGAAGACATTCTCGCTCTCCTCAAGGAAACGGAACGAAAGATCGGCAGAGTGCCAACGGAACGGTGGGGCCCCAGGGAGATCGACTTGGACCTTTTGTACGTGGGAGCAGAAGTAAGGCAAGGGCCGGAATTCAGATTGCCTCATCCGGAGCGGGAGGAACGAAAATTTGTCCTCATTCCTCTCGCAGAGATCGCCCCTGAGTTCATCGATCCGCTCTGTCATTGCGCAGTCAAGGAACTCCTTGACCGCTGTGCGGATACAAGCGCTGTGCAGAAATCACCGTTGGCTCTACATCTCACTTCAGTGGAGAGTTGATTGCAGGTTCCTCGGTCTGATATCCGTCACATCGCCATTGAAGGCGTCATTGGTGCAGGGAAAACGACGCTTGCGCAGATGGTCTCTGAGAAGCTCGGCGCGAGACTGGTGCTCGAGCGTTTCGAGGAAAATCCTTTCCTGCCGAAGTTCTATGAGGATCCGGAACACTACGCGTTCCAGACGCAGATATTTTTCCTCCTCAGCCGCTACAAACAGCAACAAGAGCTCTTCCAGGCCGACCTTTTCCACAACTTCCTTATCTCCGACTACATATTCGAGAAGGACAAGATCTTCGCGTACCTCACTCTGGCCGATGAAGAACTGAAGCTGTATGAGACTCTTCTCGCTGCCATTGAGCGGACGATTCCCACTCCGGATCTCGTTGTCTATCTCCAGTGCAGCACCGAGAGGCTGATGTCGAATATCCTCCAGCGCGGACGCAAGATGGAAGAAAAGATGTCAGAGGAGTACATCAAGGATCTGAACGAAGCATACAATTACTTCTTCTTCCGCTATAAAGCGACCCCTCTCCTCATCGTGAAAGCAACGGAAATCGATTTCGTCAACAACAAGGACGATTTTGAAGACCTCATTGGTCAAATCCTCCGGCCGAACAAAGCGCCCGTCGAGTACTACAATCCCGTGAGGAGAAAGTAGCAGTGTTGCTCCGTATCTTGCGTTTCGTTATCCTCAGCCTGGCGTTCTTTTTCATCTATCGGTTGATCGTCAGGACATATCAATACCTGCGGCGTGATGAACGTTCCCAGCCATCCCAGGGTCCACATCCCCCGCCGCCGGATTCGATGAGAGACAAACCGGTACCTCCCGCCGACATAAGGGATGCTCGCTTTCGTGACATCCCTGACGATTCTCAGAAGCCATCCTGACCAGCTCACGCGGCGAGTGATCCCGCGTGGCAATGCCTCCAGAAGGCCCGAAATCGTTTGAAGATAACACATCTCTTCACTATATTACCCCGACTTTCGACCTAAACAAGGTAGTGATAGGAATGAGCCGCGTCTATATTGAAGATCTCGCAAAGCATATTGGCGAAGTCGTCACGCTTCGTGGATGGCTGTATCACAAACGGTCAAGTGGCAAGGTCCGTTTCCTTCTCTTGAGGGATGGGACGGGAGTTGTTCAAGGGGTCATGGTGAAGGGAGTCGTCAGCGACGATCTGTTCGCGCAATTCGATGTCCTTACTCAGGAATCGTCCTTCTCGATGACCGGTAAGGTACGGAAAGAAGACCGTGCCCCGGGCGGATACGAGATGGAAGTGAGCGGAGTGGAGGTGATCTCAGTGGCGCACGAGTACCCCATCACGCCAAAAGAACACGGGATTGAATTTCTTGCAGATCGGCGGCATCTCTGGCTGAGGTCATCGCGTCAGCACGCGATTCTTCGTGTGCGGCACCGCATGATCAAGGCCATCAGGGATTTCTATGACGGGCGCGGATTCGTCCTTGTCGATTCGCCCATTCTCACGCCCGCGGCGTGCGAGGGGACATCGACGCTCTTCGAAACAGACTACTTCGATTTGGGAAAAGCGTATCTCACTCAGTCGGGCCAGTTGTATGCTGAGGCAGGTGCAATGGCATTCGGCAAGGTCTATTGCTTCGGACCGACCTTCAGAGCGGAGAAGTCGAAGACGCGGCGCCACCTGACTGAGTTTTGGATGGTGGAGCCGGAAGTCGCCTTCAATGACCTGAACGACAACATGGATCTGGCCGAAGAGTTTCTGGAGTACATCGTCCAGACAGTCCTGAAAGAGTGCGACAGGGAGCTCAAGGCGCTTGAACGGAACACAACGCTCCTCCAGAACGTAAAAAGGCCCCTTCCCCGCATTTCGTACGATGAAGCAGTCGAGATTCTGAAGAAGAATGGCATCAACTTTGAATGGGGGAATGATCTCGGCGGCACAGATGAGACGGTGATCTCACAGCAGTTCGACCGCCCAGTGATGGTTCATCGGTACCCGGCCGCTGTGAAAGCATTCTACATGAAGCGCGATCCGAACAATCCGAATGTGGCGCTCGCTGTCGATGTGCTGGCCCCTGAAGGGTATGGAGAGATCATTGGTGGAAGCCAGCGTGAGGACGATCTCGAGGCGCTCCTCTCGCGGATCAAAGAACATCATCTGCCGCAGGAAGCGTTCGAGTGGTATATCGATCTCCGGCGGTTTGGGACAGTGCCGCATGCCGGATTCGGCCTCGGAGTCGAACGCACCGTCGGCTGGATTTGCGGCCTGGATCACGTTCGGGAGACGATTCCCTTTGCCCGAATGATCTATCGAAACACCCCTTAGCAGAATTCATGCTCAAAGTCTCACACCTTCGGAAAGCGTATGAGAGCGTTGTTGCAGTCGACGACGTCTCTCTCGAGGTCCAGCGCGGGGAACTGTTCGGCTTGCTCGGTCCGAATGGCGCCGGGAAGACAACGACGATCCGCACGGTCCTGAATGTCATCGCGCCGGACAGCGGAACCATCTCGTTTGATGGAAAGCCGTTCACGCCGGAAATGTGGAATGTCATCGGGTACCTGCCCGAAGAACGAGGACTGTACCGCAAGAGCAAGATTATCAATACGATCCTCTACTTTGCTTCGTTGAAGGGGCTGGACGAACACGAGGCAAAACCGCTTGCCTACCAATGGCTTGACCGCTTTGGTTTGAAAGAGAGCGCGCACCGAAAGGTCGAGGAGCTCTCGAAGGGAAATCAGCAGAAAGTCCAACTTATCATCTCCGTCCTCCACCGGCCTCAGTTGTTGATCCTCGATGAACCGTTCTCCGGTCTCGATCCTGTCAATCAGATCATGCTGAAAGATGTTCTGATGGAGCTGCGACAGCAGAACGTCGCAATCGTGTTCTCCACGCACCAGATGGAACAAGTGGAGAAGATGTGTGACAACATTTTTCTCATCAACAGGGGACGAGAGGTGCTGAGCGGCTCCCTTCGGGACGTCAAAAAGCGATATGGGACGAATTCATTGCGGATCGAGTATGAGGGGGATGGAGAGTTCCTAAAGACGATGCCGAATGTGAAGCGGGCGGACGTTTATCAGAATTATGCCGAACTTGAACTCGTGGACGCCGCACATAGCTCGAAGGTGCTGTCGAAACTGGACGCCAAGCTGAGCATCCGGAAGTTCGAAATCGTTGAACCGTCGCTCAATTCGATTTTCATCAACGTAGTGGGCCCCCCGCCGGAGATGCAGGATCTGGTGACCCCGCCTGTGACCCCGAAGAAGCGGGAGAAGAAGCCAGCTGCTCCTGAGGTGAGGAAACAATTTCGCTCCGTCATCCTTACCACTGTTGTCTTTGTTGCGATCACGATATCTACGGTATTCGTCGATGATCCGCAATGGTTCATACCACTGATCTTCCTTGCGGCGGTTGGCTTTTCGGTGTTCAGATATCTGAAGGTTAAACGTGACGTTGAGGACGCGGAGAGGAAAAAGGAGGGGGGAGGGAGCCGATGAAGTACCTCGTCGTGGCGAAGTGGGAGTTCCTCGAGAAGGTGAAATCGAAAGCGTTCATCATCTCCCTTATCCTCATGCCGGTGATCATGGTGGTGTTTGGGTTGCTCCCTGGTTTGCTGGCATCGAAACCCGACGACAAGACCATCACGATCGGAGTGCTTGACGAGACAGGCAAGATCGTCACTCCGCTCTCCAAACGGCTTGATGAGAAGTATAGACTCCCCGACGGCAGGCCGAACTATCTAATCCGAGATCTGACAGAGCCGCTTCCTGCTGACGAGCAACGTGCGCGCGCTCTGAAGATGGTCGTGGAAAAGAAGGTGGAAGGATATTTTCTCATCCCGGCAACCGCGTATGACAGCGGAAAGGTTGAGTACCGGGCAGAGAATGTTGGCAACTTCCGGGTGAGTGAGCGTCTTGCGCGAACGATTGAGGAAGTCATCGTGGAGCACCGGCTCCAGACCCAGGGGATAAACGCGGAGCAGGTCCGGAAGCTGATGAAGGGGATCGATGTTCGATCGATCAAGATCAGCGAGAAGGGGGAAGAGAAGGAATCCGGATTCCTCGAGACGTTCTTCAGCGCATACATCGCGGTGATGATGTTGATGTTCCTGGTGCTGACCTCGGGACAGCTCCTGATCCGAAGCGTTGTTGAAGAGAAGTCGAATCGGGTGATTGAAGTGCTGCTGTCCTCATGCTCGGCGCGTGATGTGATGATAGGCAAGATTCTGGGATTGAGCGGCTTAGGCCTCTTCCAGATGTTCATCTGGGGAATGATCGGTCTCGGGATCGGATTGCAGACGGGTGCGAGTCTCTTTGCCATCGAGAACCTGGCGCTTTCGTTTGTATACCTGATCCTCGGGTATCTCCTCTACTCTGCGATTTTCGTCGCAGCTGGCTCCCCGGTCACGACAGAGCAGGAGGCACAACAAATTACGAGTTACGTGAGCTTGTTCCTGGTATTCCCGATCGTCCTCGCGATGCCGGCCATGCAGAATCCGGACGCGCTGTTCCTCCGGATACTGTCCTATGTTCCGTTGCTGACGCCGGCATTCATGATCATGCGGATTCCGATTCAGATGCCGCCGCTGTGGGAGATCCTTGCGACGATCGCGCTCCTCGTCGTTTCGTGTGTGTTCATGATGTGGGTGGCGGGAAAGATTTTCAGGACCGCCATTCTGATTTACGGCAAGCGCCCATCTCTGGGTGAGCTAGTTCGATGGCTCCGGGCGGCCTGAAGCCTGCACCGGAGGTTGTTTTCAAACGAATCCGATCATCATAAACCCAACAGACCGTCCGTGAACCTCGAAACAATCCTCTTCTACTTTCTTGGCGCCATTTCGGTGGGTTCTGCTCTGATGATGGTGACCCGCAGAAATCCCGTGATCGCGGCGCTCTATCTCATCCTTAACTTTTTTGCGCTCGGAGGTCTGTACCTTACCCTCCATGCACAATTCATCGCATTCATCCAGATTCTCGTCTATGCCGGCGCGATCATGGTGCTTTTCCTCTTCGTCATCATGCTGCTGAATCTGGGCGACGAAAAGCAGCTGCGGGAGAGAATTTCGTACAAGAAGATCGTCGGCGCGGGACTCAGTTTTGGAGTCCTCATGGAACTGGTGTATGTGATTGGTTTCTCGGGAGCGACACTCCCGCCGTCGCAGTTTGAGAAGGCGGTTGAAGTCGGGACGGTGGAACATATCGGTCTGGAGTTGTTCACGACATTTCTCTTCCCCTTTGAGGTGACGTCAATTCTGCTCCTCGTGGCAATCGTCGGAGCCGTGGTCCTGGCCAAGAAAAAATTGAAATAATCCTATGGAACTACAATCCTATCTGATTCTGAGCGCAATTACCTTCGTCATCGGCGTCGTTGGGGTGCTCGCACGACGCAATGCGATTATCGTCTTCATGTCCATCGAGCTGATGTTGAATTCGGCCAATCTTTCGCTCGTAGCGTTTTCGTCCTTTCTTGGCGATGTGAGAGGCCAAATGCTCGTGTTTTTTGCCATGACGGTCGCAGCGGCGGAGGCAGCCGTCGGACTGGCTATCATCATCGCCATGTACCGTAACAAGCAAACCGTGAATCTTGAAGAGATCAATATTTTGAAGTGGTGAACGAATCGGGTCAAGTGGCGATCTCGCCATCGAGCCATCCTGAACAATCAGGAACTGACTTATTGACCCGATCACCTGATGACTCAATCACCCGATGCTCTATCATCTATACTCTTGAACTAACTCAATCCCAACGCCCATGTTCTCGATTACACCACTCATAGTTCTGTTTCCCCTGCTCGGGTTCCTCGTCCTTGGCCTCGTCGGCAGGAAGATAAAGAACGAAACGATCGTTGGCATCATCGGAAGCGGCGCGGTTGGCCTGTCGTTCCTCGTCGCTGCATCGATCTTTGCCGCGATGCTGGGAATGCAACCTGAAGAGCGAAAGCAGATCGTTGAGCTGTTTACATGGATATCCGCATTCACCGGCACGGCGTCGTCCTTCGATGCCTCTGTGGCATTTCAGGTCGATCAGCTCTCCATTCTCATGACGCTCATCGTGACCGGAGTGGGATTCCTGATTCACGTCTATTCGATTGGCTACATGCATGGCGATCCGGGATTCTGGAGATTCTTCGCGTACCTGAACCTCTTCATCTTCGCGATGCTGAACCTCGTGTTGGCGGACAACTTCCTCCTCATGTTTCTGGGTTGGGAAGGTGTGGGATTGTGCTCGTACCTTCTGATCGGATTCTGGTACGATCGTAAGTTCGAGACTGGCGGGTACAAGCCCGGAACGGCAACGACTGCAGATGCAGCAAAGAAGGCATTTGTCGTCAACCGGATCGGCGACTTCGGGTTCCTGCTTGGGATGTTTCTGATTTTCACTCAGTTTGGGAGCCTGAATTTTGAGACCGTCTTTGGCAGTGCGTCGGTGCTGGACGGAGAAAACACTACCATGATTTGGATCGGACTTCTGCTCTTCGTGGGTGCAACTGGAAAATCTGCACAGATACCGCTGTTCGTCTGGTTGCCCGATGCGATGGCTGGTCCTACTCCCGTGAGCGCATTGATTCACGCAGCCACAATGGTCACCGCCGGCGTCTACATGGTTGCCCGCTGTTCGATCCTATATGCCCTGGCTCCGACTGCGCTGGAAGTTGTGGCGATCATCGGCGGAGTGACCGCGATCGTTGCCGCCAGTATCGGACTTGTTCAGAATGACATCAAAAAGGTCCTTGCGTATTCTACTGTCAGCCAGCTCGGATACATGTTCCTCGGATTGGGCGTCGCAGCCTTCACGGCAGGAATTTTTCATGTCTTGACGCATGCCTTCTTCAAAGCGTTGCTCTTTCTCGGATCAGGCGCTGTGATCCACGCGATGCATGAAGAGCAGGATATCCAGAAGATGGGTGGACTGAAGCACCACCTCCCGACGACGTACAAGACGTTCCTCATTGGGGCGATCGCAATTGCCGGGATTCCTCCGTTTGCCGGCTTTTTCAGCAAGGATGAGATACTCTGGAAGGCGTTCAGCAGCGAGTATGGCTCCGTGATCTTGTGGGCTCTGGGCGTCGTTGGTGCGGCGCTAACGGCCTTCTACATGTTCCGGCTTGTGAGCCTCACGTTTGACGGCGAGAACCGATACTCAGCTGACATCCATCCGCACGAAGCCCCGAAAACGATGACCATCCCGCTCATGATTCTGGCCGGACTCTCAATCGTCGGCGGTTTCGTTGGTGTCCCGCAAAGCCTCCTTGGAGGTAATGCGATTGAGCACTGGCTGGAACCGATTTTTGCTCCAGCCTATGACAAGTTGAGGATTACTCCTCACGAGATCGAGATCACTGAGTATCTCCTCATGGCGCTCTCGGTTGCTGTTGCAGCCGGAGCAATCTATGCGGCCCGGACCGTCTATTTGCGCAGAACGGAATTGGCTGAGCAATGGAAGGGCAGATTCCCTGTGCTTTACCGCATCCTGTTCAACAAGTACTATGTTGACGAGGCGTATGATGCGCTTGTTGTGCGCCCG
>Ga0233423_10001638_pt1 | contig 11107 bp, 6 predicted proteins | sample Watercolumn_Mata_FD_180713 | JGI IMG/M metagenome (GOLD analysis project Ga0233423, IMG submission 180713) | Freshwater microbial communities from Lake Matano, South Sulawesi, Indonesia - Watercolumn_Matano_2014_112_MG | ecosystem: Environmental > Aquatic > Freshwater > Lake | place: Indonesia... | reverse complement strand
GGCCAGCGTTACGGGGACAGCGATCCGCGTTTCCGCGTTTATAAAATCGGGATTGCGGATAGCCTGCGTTCCGGGCCGGATTGGGACGAGTGGCCCGAGTATCAGGGCGCACCCGTGGACGGGGCGGGGCATCCCGTGTTGCTGGGGGATCAAACCCTCTTCTGCTGCTTCACCGATGCGCAAACTGTTCCGGACGGTTATCCTCCTTTTGACACGGATCCGCTCGGTGCAGAGGTGCATCTGACCGTATGGGGATGGGAGGATGTGGAGGACATGGTGTTCCTGAGATGGGAAATCGTCAATCGAAGCGCCCTTTCATGGAAGGATGCCTTTGTCGGTATCGGGGCGGATTGCGAACTGGGATGGGCGAATGACGACCAGGTTGGAAGCGACAGCACGCTGTCCCTGGTCTATGTATATAATAAGGATGATGTCGACGATCAATTCGGAGCCAGGCCTCCGTCCTTGGGATTCATGTTCCTGGAAACGCCGTCCGTGCCCTCTGCCGGCGACACGGCAGGCGCATGGCGGGAAGTTGTCCCGGGATACCGGAATCAGCCGGCACTGTCCCCGATGCTGCTGAAGATCGGAGATCTTTTCAGGGAAGATTGGAAGGGCGGGGGATCGGTTTACCTCCACATGCAGGGTCTGGACACGGAAGGAAGACCGATGATCGATCCTGTCACCGGAAGGCCTTCGCGGTGGGCTTTTTCCGGCGACCCGTTGACTGGCACGGGCTGGCTTGATTCGCGCGGCTACGACAGGAGATTCATGATTTGTTCAGGACCCTTCGACCTGGAGCCCGGCGAGGTCAATACCATGGCGGCTGCCATCTTGGTAGGAAGAGGACAGGACCGGCTGGACAGCGTGAGGAAATTGAAAAACCTGTGTCCCCTGGCAGCCGGTTTGTACGCTAGACCTGCGGTGATTGATGCGGCAGAGATCTCCGCGGATCCGGCTGCCTCCGCATTTCCCTTGCCTGTGGTCCTTGTCAATCCATCGGATCCTGTCCGGAACCTGGAGTTTACGGTGCGCACGGATCCATCCAAGGTGTTTTTCAGCGGCGCCTCTCCATCGGGCAGGGCCACGGAACTGCCGGTTCACGCGGAACATGAAGGACCCGGCTTATTGCGCGTAACAGTACAGGGTGAAATCCCCGCAGGAAACGGGCCTGTTGTCGATCTGTCGGGCGGATTCGGGCTTGATGAGACTTTCAGGTACACGGAGGTGGATCTTGAATACGCCTCCGCCTCGGTTCCCATCGGGACAGCATCCGGCGGGGTGACTGTGAATTCCCGTCCGACTCCCGCCAGGCTGCTCTCGCCGCAGGATGGAAGCGGGCTTGAATCCGTCTTGCAGACCTTCCGTTGGACGGGTTCCGGAGACGGGGATGGCGATTCGCTCCGCTACCGGTTTTACTGGATCGGCCAAACCGAACCGTTCTGCACGACTGCCGACACCCAGCTCGCGATCAACGGTTCCACCTTTTTCATGGGGGATTCCGCTTACCGCTGGACTGTGGCTGCATATGACGGTTTCCAGGAAATACTGAGCCCGGATACTTTTTCCATCCAGGTGCCTTCGCTTGAAAGCCTGGAGCGTGTTTTGAAGGCAGGCAGCTGGGATCCCCGGCAGGACCCTGAATACCTCTATGCATTGGATGCGGACGAAAATTATCTGTACGCCGTGACCGCTGTTCAGGAAGCGGATTCGTTCGGGATGTATTCACGGCATCGTATCGCCGCTTATTCCCTCAGGGATCCGGCGTCGCCTGCAGCCCTTGGAAAATCCGATATTCCGGAGGATTGTTGGCCTTATTGGATGATAGCCCGGAGCGGAGTCGTTTATATGGCCTCGGATATCATCTTGTTGGCTGTGGATTTCAGGGACCCCGCTCTTCCGGGACTTTGCTGGATGGGGAGCCTGGAAAATCCTCTGGAGCGAATCAGGGGGATTGATTTCTGGGGTGACCGGTTGGTGTTGATTCAGAATTACGGCGAGTTGCTGACCGTGTACAGGCTGGCAAATCCCGCTTGTCCGGCCAAGGCCGGGACGGTCAGCCTGCCTTTCGGCCCCTACCACAAGCTGGCTTTTTCCGGCACGGACCTTTTTTATCAGCTGGTGCAGGACAGCGGTGCCGGAGAAATCAGGATATTCAAGCTGATGGAGGACTGGAGCGTTCAAACAGCCGGCAGGTTGGACATCGGCCGTTCGATTCCCATCCCCGGCAGTCCCTTTCTCGTGAAGGACGGGCTTGCCTACTGGGTTGAGCAGGTTCTGGATGGGCCGGAATATGCGGCGGGTTCCTATACTCCGATGAGGCTCCGAATAGCGGATCTGCGGGACCCCATGCTTCCAGGGCTTGCCGGCGAGGTGCTGGTAACGGGTGAACCGGCAAAGCTGTTTCTCTTCAACGGATATCTGGTCTGCGGTCGGGAAATTTTCAGTGTTCTTGATCCGGACCGTCCTGTACAGGCCGGGTTCTCGAGGCACATTGAAAATCAGGTTGAGGTAAAATGGCCTTGGATTTATGCGGTGCAAAGCGACAGTAAAACCGTTGATATACTCAATTGCGGTTTGATTTCACGGGAAATCGTTTTTCAGGGGTGGCAAGGCATCGTTCGAACCGGCCCGGCCTTTCCCAATCCCTCGAACGGATCCACGTCTGCGTCATTCAACCTGTCCTCTCCATCCGAGGTCAGGCTGGATATTTTCAATATCAGGGGTCAGCGCGTGCAGAGCCAGGACCTGGGAAACAGGGATGCCGGCATTCATCTGGCAGTTTGGGACGGAAAGACCGCTAGAGGAATTCAGGCTGCGGCAGGAGTCTATGTCATGTGCATACGCGCAGGAAAGGATCAGGCAAGCATCAAGATCCTGCACATGCCATGAGCAAGGGAGGCCAAAGAGGAATTACGAACAAAGGATTCCTTCGCTGCATCTGATTCTTCGGAAAAAGACGAGAATATGCCCCTGATCCGAGGTCAGGGGACGACAATACCCTTGCGGGTCCTGATCTTTCGGCATGCGACCGGTTCACCCAGGCTCTCATTGCAGATACGGTGCAAGGACCTTTTTCCAGAGGCTGTAGCCGGCCGGGCTGAGATGCAGGCTGTCCGCCAGAAAATATTCCGGCCTGGGCCTGTTTCTTTCGAGCATCGGCGAGAAAACATCTATGAAATCGAGACGGGGACCGGTCAAGCAGTATTCTTGGACCAGGCCGTTCGCGATGCGGGCTTTTTCAACGAGATGCCACCTGGACGGGCTCGGCTTGACGGCGATGAAGGCCAGCCTGGCGTCCGGCAGTCTGGACAGCACCGTGTCCGCCAGGCGTTGAAAGTCCGCGAGCACGCGTTCCGGCGATTTGCCGCCCGCGATGTCGTTGTCTCCTGCATAGAGAAAGATGCGTCCCGGCCTGTAGGGGATGATCATCCGGTCTGCGTACCGGATGACGTCCTCGATCTGGCACCCTCCGATCCCGCGCTGAATCACTCTGGTTTGAGGGAAATACGAGGGCAGGTCCTTCCAGAGCCTGATCGACGAACTGCCGATGAACAGGGCAGCCCCAGAGGGGGGCGGCTGAAGCGAATCCGCCTTTTCGAATGCGCGGATGTCCGGCTCCCAGGGAGATTCGGGGGTGCCGGCTGTCTGCAGTACGGCTGTTCGTGAAGCGAAGATCAGCAAAAGGGTGAAGAGAACCCGGATTTCCTTTCGCAGCCTCATCCATTCCCTCCTATGCGGTTTCCGTGTCGAATCTGACAGCGAGCGCGTTCCCCGCGGCTTGCCGCGGGGTAAGCGAGCGAATCCAAATGCCCTTTTCCCTGCAGATCGAAGATTCCCCGCCGCTTGCGGCGGGGAGCTTCAATCTCCATGCGCCTGACCGGGTGGACGCTTCCGACCAACGTCCCTCATTTCAGCGGCGGCGGATTGCTGCGCAGCGCAGATGCGGAAAGCGTGCACATGTTGAACGCCTGCCATTCATTTCGCACGTACTTGAAACGGCCGATGCCGATGTCTCCGTTGGTTTTAAAATTGTCCCATACGGCGCTGAGCGTGGACCAGTAGTCGCCGCCTATGCTCAGCACATAACGGGCCTGGCCGCGGTCGTCCGCCTGGGTACTGTCGTCCGGAATCAGCCTGGCCTGGCAGGTCGTCAGGATTCCTCCGATATCTGCCGGATCAATAGCCGCCCTGCCCGTGGAAGGCCAGAAATGGAAATTGTATCCGCCGCCTGCGGTCACAGACACGCTTCCATCCGGTTCCCGGCGTATATCCGCAGGCTTGTTTGCGTCGCCTGCGAAATCCTCCCGATAAGCCGCGCCTTCAACCCGCAATGATCCCTGCAATTTGAGCCATTGCCTGTCTGTCTTGCTGAGCAAATACGCCTCCAGGTCGCGGATCTGAACCCGTGTGTTGGCTGCCGGATTGCCTTCCGCGGCTTCGTACAGCTGTCCCCACGCGGTCATGGCCTTGAAGCCGCCCGGATCATTCCCCATCCCGATGCGGGGCCTGAGCGCCCAATCGTAGTTTGACGGCACACCGTGCGGCTTTGCCTCGTGGATTTTGGACATGTCGTCGATGATGGTCTGCACCGAATTGACGGTCTGGGACTCCGCGGAAGGCGTTGCGGGATGTTTCTTCCTGCAGACGCTCGCAAGGATCATGAGAATGAAAAATCCCGCATATGCAGGGATCGTTCGTTTCATGGACGGGCCTCACGGGTGAATGAACGGAAACAGCTTCAGCATTTCAGCCTTGTCCGGCTGGCGGCCGTATTCGCATATCTCGAACGCCTCGGCGTACCGGATCCCCGCCGCCCTGTCCTTGCCGTACCATTCCGAAAGGACATCCCGGAAACGGTTCGCATAGTCCTGGAACTGGCCTTCGAAACGCTGGCGGACTTTTTCACGGCGGGCCTTGACGAGGGCTGGGTCCGTCGGGATCAGGTCCGCGGAACCGAGCGCGCCGCCTTCATAGAACTGCGAATCCATGCCCGCCAGGGCGTCGAGCTTCTTGGTGATCGCGGCGTCGATCGAGACGGCGATGTCGGCGCGGAACGGCTCAGGTTTCTGAAAATTGTCCGGATAGTACAGGAATACCGGATTCCACGGCAGCGCCGGCGTGTCCGGGCAGAAAAATGGCACGGACACCATGAACGCGGCGTCCTGCACCAGCACGCCGGTGTACCGGTGATCCGGGTGGTAGTCGTTCGGCCTGTGCGTCATCACGATGTCCGCCTCCCATTCGCGTATCAGCCGCGTGATGGTCCTGCGGTTTTCGAGCGTGGGTTCAAGCTCTCCGTCGTGAATGTCCAGTACTTGTACTGTATTCCCCAGGATTTTGGCCACTGCCTCCACCTCCGCTTTCCGGCGTAACGCCAGGGGGCCGCCCGCCTCCCTCCAGTGCCCGATGTCTCCGTTTGTCACGGATACAAATTTGACTGCATGGCCCAGGCCGGACCAGAGGGCGGCGGCTCCGCCTGCCTCGATCTCTGCATCGTCCGGGTGCGCGCCGAAGCAGATGATGCGGAGCTGCCTGTCCGCTGCAGGCGCAGAACCCTGCACCAGGGTGAAGGCTGCGAAGGCCATGATGATGCGCATTCCAGGTTTCATGGATTCCCTCCTCCGGGATCACTCCCCCTTGTATTCGAACCAGTCGAAATCCGCAGGATTTTTGCAAGGCCTGCCGTTTCCCGTGGCGTACATCGCGAAGTACATGCCGGTCCACACGGACGCGGTTTCCGTTGCCACCAACTGGCAGGAGGCATGGTCGAGCTCGATGAATTTTCCGTCCCTGACCAGCCCCAGATGATAATTGTACGGCTCTGCGGTCAACTCGAGCTCAATCTCATCCGAGTCAACCGGGATGACAGCCGTTTCGGTGCGTATGTCCGCCACTGTTTTGCGCACAACGAGGCAGGATTTTCCGCCGCGTACCGTTCTGAAGATATCGTAATGATACCGGTCACGCATGTAGCAGGTCAAGCCGGCCTCTTCGTTCTCTCCGGAAGGCAGAAAACGCATGCGGGCCGCGGCCGTACAATTGTAATGCTCCTGCCTGCGGCCCAGGAATGCAGGGGAGGCGATGCTGTCCAGGCTCATGGCATTGCCCCACAGACGGAGCAAGCCGGGTATTTCGGAAAGGCTCCACGATCCTTCCCCGGGATTGCGCAGGAAATTCCAGCAGAAGCGCAGGGCGTTCTGGTTAAAATCATCCCTGGCCGGTTCCGGCTCGAACGGATGGGGCGGGAGCAGGGGGGCTTCAGCATCGATGCGCGAACGGCCGTTTCCATTGACAACCGGCCATCCGTCCTTCCAGGTCACTGGGAGCAGGAAGGTTTCGCGTCCCATGACGCTCATGGCATTGTAGTTCGGATGCCGCGTGGCCAGGTGAACCATCCACCAGTTCCCGAGATGGTCCTGGAAAAGGTCTGCATGGCCTGTGGTGCGCACCTCGTTCCATCCGTCATGGTTTGCGAGAATCGGATTCCACGGGCAGGGCTCGAAAGGCCCCCAGGGGCTTTTGCTGCGGCCGATGGTCTCCATATGCGTAAAGCGCGAACCGCCCTCTGCAGCCATCAGGTGGTACATCCCGTTGATTTTGTACAGGTGCGGACCTTCCTGGTCCGTGGACACGAAACCGTCCGCGATTTTCTTCAAGGGTGCGAGCAGTTTCCCGGTCTTGACGTCGATTTCGGCCTGCTGGGTCCCGCCCAGCTCCCAGTCCGCGCGGCGCGTGTAATAAACCCTGCCGTCGTCGTCAAAGAACAGGGACGGATCGAACACATTTTTATCCACCCAGACCGGATCGGACCAGGGCCCTGCGGGATCGGTCGCAGTCACATAGAAATTGCCGTTGCCGCTCATGTTCGTGGTGATCATATAAAAAACGCCGTCGTGATGCCGGATGGTGGCGGCGAATATGCCGCCGCTGGATTCGGCCCGTGATACATCGAGCTGGCTCTTTCGCGTGAGCACATGCCCGATCTGGCGCCAGTGCACAAGGTCCTTCGAATGGAAAATCGGCACTCCGGGAAAGAATTCGAAAGAACTGGTGACCAGGTAATAGTCCTCACCCACGCGGCACACGCTGGGATCCGGATGGAATCCGGGGATGACGGGATTGCGGTACATGTCTTTCCCTGCGGATACGGCTGATTGAACGGACAGAAACAGGATCAGCGCGGCAGCCTTCCGTATCATCGAATGCCTCCTCTGCGCATGCAAGCGCCCGATGGGGTTTGTCAATCCGTTTTCACCGGATAGAAGCTCCCCGCAGCGAGCTGCCTGGGGATCTTCGATCTGCAGGGAAAAGGACTTTTATGTTCGCTCGCTTGCCCCTGGGTAAGCGGGCGCTGTCGGATTCAACTGCGCCTCCAGAACCTGCCCGCGGCGTATCTTGCGCACGACCACCCTCAGCCCGTGTTCCTCCAGATAATCGCCGCCCTCGACATGGCGCCCGAGACGCTTGACGACCCATTCCGTGAGCAGGCCGGAAGGCGGGCCGCCCGGCTCATGGGGCAGGTCGATCCCCGTGTTTTCCCTGATTTTTTCCAGGGCCGCGCCTCCGCCGATGACCCACCCGTTCCCGGAACGGATGATATGGGCCGGAAGCCTGTCGTATTCATCCCGGATGTCCCCGATGATCTCCTCCAGAATATCCTCGAGGGTGATCATGCCAGTGATTTTACCGGAGGGGTCCCGGATCAAAGAGATATGCGTATGCTCCTTCATCATGGTTTCCAGCGCGTCCCCGATGGAAGTGTTCTCAGGGACGGTCGGTATGGGGCGGAGAATCGCCCTGACTGACGGCTTGGTGGGGGAGAGGCGCATCAGCGAAATGATGTCCTTGAAATTGACATACCCGATGATGGACTGGGCATCATCCTCCTTTTCGGAAACCGGGAAACGGGTGTGGAGGTAGAGATGCGCGGCAACGAGGTAGTCCGCGAGGGAATCGTCCGCATGGATCATCTTGATGTTCTCCGCGGTCAGCATGATGTCCCGAACGGGCCTGTTCGAAAGGCCGGTGGCTCCCCGGATGATCGACTCCTCCCTTCCGCTGATCAACCGCGACGTGCGGGCCAGCTGCGCCAGTTCCCTCAATTCGGCAAGCTCGTCCGGAATCGTCATCTTGGAGAACCGCCCTGTCCTTTTTTGAATACGGTTCACGAACAGGTTCACGATCCATTCGAACACGGCCACGACCGGCCGGATCAGCACAGAGAACTGGCGTAGCGGCGGCGACAGAACAAGGCACAGCCATTCCCGGTTCCGGAGCGCAAACACTTTCGGGATCAATTCACCGAACAGGATGGAAGCCACGGTCAGGGGAACCACGACCAGCAGAATGGAAAATGCCTTGGCCAGGCTGGTCGAAACGCCCCAGCTCTGCTGAAGCAGCGGCGTCAGGTTTTCTTCGGCCCCCGCTCCGCCGACCGCTGCGGCGACCGCTCCGAAAAGCGTGATCCCGATCTGGATGACGGTCAGGCTGCGGGACATCTTTTCCTTCATGGTGATGGCGGCCTTGGCGCCGGCCTTCCCCTCCAGGTCCAGCACATGCAGCCTGGCCAGAGTCACGGTTGCGAGGGCAATCTCATAACCGGCGAACAGGCCGTTCATGGCGATCATGCCCAGCATGACCAGAAGTTCCATGGTCCACATTTTTCGAAAGCCCTTTTACTGAACCGTTCGAGTCCGACAGCGGGCGCATCCCCAGCGGCGTGCAGCGGGGGATGCGGGCGGATAGAGATGAAATGATCCCTGCAGGCCGCATGTCCCCCCGGCATTGAGCTGCGGGGGAATTCTTTCGGCTGGGGCCCCCTGGCAGGCCCATACGCCGGGACAGGAAGGGATTGGGCCGGGGAGCCGGCATCCGCCGGTCGGGTGCCTGCCCATGCAAAGCGCGCCGATTTCTTCAGGGCATGAGATCCTCGTCGTTTCTTTCCCCGTCCGTGTAGGAGGTCATCAGGCGGATGCGTGTATTCGCACGGATCGAGGAAACGAATTCGCAGGAAGGGACGTCGAGTATCAGTTCGTTCCCCTCCCTCGCGCCGCGGATGTTCACGTCGACCTTGCTGGCGCCGTCCGCTTCCAATTTCCAGAGGGTCACCTGGACGTTGTCCATCAGTTCTCCCGGACCGGTCGAGGCATCCGGTTCCTTGAAATGGACCATGCCCAGGCTGTATTCGTCGCGGCTGTCGTTCTGCAGGTCAAACAGGACGGACCATTGATACTCCAACTCGTTTTCCTGAACGCCGGCCTGGTTGAAAGTCAACTGCTCCGGGATGTCCGCGACGCGGATGCGCACGACCAGGCCGCTTTCGTCCCTCGAGACGGACGCTTTCAACAGGTCGATGAACGGATGCTCCGTATCGCCGGATGGATCCTTCATGTCGGCGATCGCCTCCAGTCCGATGCGGTCTTCGAGCCGGGGCGCATGCGGGTCCACGCTGCCTCCCTGCGTGTCCCAGCGATCCGCCTCCTTCATGGCCGCCTCGACCTCGCCGTAAACGGATTCCGGGTCCCATCCTTGAGCCGCCCCTTTGATCGTGCTCAACACGGCCTGGTATTCCGGTTTTTTCATCTCCATGTCGAGGAGTTCGTAAATCTCCATGAAATTCATGTGGCTCTTGTTCCGCCTGCCGGTATTGATGGTCAGCCTGTCGTTTTGCTCGGAGACTTTCCATCCGAATCCGCGGAGCCTTTCGAATATCTCGGGCTTTTTGTCGAAGTAAGCCTGCATGAGCCCCGATACGTTCCTGTCTACGGCCAGGAAGGCGGCACACCAGTCCTTGTTGTTCAGGATGCCCTGGTAGACTTCCGGATGGCGTTTTTTTGCGAACATCAGGTATTTGAGGATATAGTAGCGCATCTCCAGGCATCCGTAATAGGTGCTGTTCACGAGGGTGAAGAAATCGTGCCAGTCCGCCTCGGATCCTTTTTCCTCGAAGTATCCCAGCAGGTCGAAACCGGCCTTTGTTCCCTGATAATAGGAATTGAACTCGTCCAGGAGGCCGTATATGCCGAAGTGCTGCGTGCTCTGAAGGGTATCCCCGGTGTCGATGTAATCAAAACGGTAGGTTCTCATTCGCTCCGGGATCTCCGGCACCAGCTCGCGGGACATGAACACGGGCGTTTTCTTCAGGAGGATGAAGCGGCCGTCATTCAGATAATAATAATCGTAATGATAAAAGACATCGGAAAACCGCCCGAACCGCTGTTTCAGAACCTCACGGCCGATGAAGGTGTTGGCCCCATGGTTGTCCTCGTGCACGATGGTGTTGATGGACGTGACGCAGGCTCTTTCATCATTTCCGTCGATCAGGTTCGTGAAATCCGTATCCGAAACCTTGGGTTCCAGGTTGTCCATCGAACTCACAATGCGGTAGCCGTCCGGGCAGTAGGTTTCCAGGAGGTCCAGGGTGAACTGGCGCAGTTCCGGTTTTTCTTCAGGCAGGACGGAGGAAATGAAAAAGACCGATAATGCACAGATCCATGTTTTTCTAATGGGGGTAAAAACGGCGTTCATGGACGATTCTCCCTGTTCTGGAATCTGACGGCGGGCCCATTCCCCTCGGCAGGCTGCGGATGAAACGGGCGCGTAAAATCGAACTTTTCGATTCAGGCCGAAGATTCCCCGCCGCTCGCGGCGGGGAGCCTCAAGGATTATCTGGAGCTGTAATATCCGGTCATGTTTTCGATCCCGGCCTGGCACACCCGGCAGAATTCGTTCCTGGGGTGGGATATCATCAGGCAGTTGATCATCGGCCTGTACAGGCCGTTCGAGCTGTAACCCGCGCCCTCGAATGCGCCGACCTTGTCCTCCAGATCCGAATAACGGGCGCGCAGTTCGTCCAGCTTTTTGTTTAGTTTCTCCGATTTCTTTTTGAAGGAGTTTTCAACGGACCGGATCTCATCGGCTGCCGCATTCCGTTTCCGGGCCGCCTCCAGTGCCGCCCGCATCTCCTTCTTGTTCCTGCCCAGCCTGGCTGCCAGGCTGTCACGCTCCGCCTTGCCGTATTCAGTCGGTATCCGGATTCCTGGGGAAAGCAGGTCCGCCCATTTCACCTTTCCGCCCGGCAGCGCCGTGATGTTCGGCTCGAGGG
>Ga0233423_10001637_pt1 | contig 11111 bp, 8 predicted proteins | sample Watercolumn_Mata_FD_180713 | JGI IMG/M metagenome (GOLD analysis project Ga0233423, IMG submission 180713) | Freshwater microbial communities from Lake Matano, South Sulawesi, Indonesia - Watercolumn_Matano_2014_112_MG | ecosystem: Environmental > Aquatic > Freshwater > Lake | place: Indonesia... | reverse complement strand
TCGCTGGCGAGGCTACTCTCCAGGCAGTAGAAGAAATGGGCAGTCAGCTCATCTCCGCTGCCAACAAGATCCCCGACAACCAGTCGCTTGCTGCAGCCAATGTCGAAGGCAAGGTTGCCGATGTCACCGGCGGCCAGATCACCCTTAACGTCGGCAAAAACAATGGCCTGGCTGTTGGCGACAATCTCAAGGTAGATCGCCCCTTCAAGACCATCACCGATCCCGATACCGGCAAGGTAATCAAGACCATTTCCAATACCATTGCCGTCATCACCCTCGACTCGGTCGAAAAAGATAGCGCAACCGGCACCGTGACCAAGGGCAGTGGCGTCACCGTAGGTGATGCCGTCAAAAAAGTGAGCATGGATGTATCTGCCATAGTCGTCACGCCAGTGGCAGGAAAGGCAGCTACCACCACCTTGAGTACCACAGGCAAGGTCCTCAACCAAGCTGCAAAAAACGCACTCAACAATGCTCTGGACAAGGCAGCCCAGTCGATGAACAAAAATCAAAAGGCCAACTAAAGGAAGACCATGACCAAAGCAAGAGCTAACTCGGTCAAACTGGTCTTGACGGCCGCCATAGTAACGGCAAGTTTTGCCGGGCCTATGGCGGCTCTGGCCAAGGCCGACCCCAATAACGACGGCACACTCAAGACCGGCTATCAATTATTGGCACAGGGCGAAAGCGAGCGTGCTTACGCTTTTTTTGAGTCCAAGAGCAAAAAATACGCAAGCTCTGGTGCCTGCCTTACCGGCATGGGCAAGGCGCTCAAGCGCCTGGGCAAACTCGACCAGGCCAAAGAGCAGTTCAGGCGCTCCATCGAAGTCGACCCCAATTATGCCGACGGGTTTTATGAGATTGGTGTCTTGCTAGAGCAAGACAAAGATTGGAGTAACGCAGCCCAGGCTTTTCAAAGATACGTAGACCTCAAGCCCGATGCCGCCGAGCGCAAGACAGTGCTCGATCGTATCCAGTATTGCAAGGGCCAGGTTCAATAAAGGAGATCATCGTGACTCAAGACAATACCCTCGCTTTCTTCCAGGGCGATTTTGTGCCTCTCAAAGACGCAAATATCAGCATAATGAATCACTCATTTATGTATGGTACGGCCGTTTTTGAAGGCATTCGTGCTTACTGGAGCGAAAAAAACAACGAGATGTACGTCTTTCGTCTAAGAGAGCATTACGAACGCATGCTCGACTCGATGAAGATCATGTATCTGTCAGACATCAAGTATTCGCTGGATGACCTTTGCCGCATCACTGTAGAGCTGCTGCAAAAAAATGCCCCCAAGACCGATACATATATACGCCCGGCGGCCTATAAGACCGTGCACCGAGTAGGACCCTCTCTGGACAACAACCCCTCAGACATCTGCATGTTCACTGTGCCCTTTGGCGATTATTTTCACGGTCAGGCAGGTCTCAAGGTGCAGGTCTCGAGCTGGAGACGAGTCGAGGACAATGCCATCCCTGCTCGCGCCAAGATCGTCGGTGCCTATGCTAATACCTCACTGGCCAAGACCGATGCCTTGATGGCCGGATTTGACGAATGCATAGTCCTGTCCGAAGACGGTCACGTCTCCGAAGGCTCGGCGATGAACGTATTTATGGTCAAAAACGGTAAATTGATCACCACCAGCTCCACCGAAAACATCCTCGAAGGCGTTACCAGGCGCACAATTATCGAGATGGCAGCACAAGACCTGGGTATCCCGTGCGAATCCAGACAAATAGATAGATCCGAGCTATACATTGCTGATGAGCTTTTCTTTTGCGGTACAGGGGCACAGATCGCACCAATCATCGAAATCGATAAACGCCCTGTAGGCACTGGCACGGCCGGTCCCATATCGACAATGATCAAAGACAAATACATCAAGGTTTGCCGCGGCGAAGTGCCAAAATTTGCTCACTGGCTCACACCTGTTTATGCAGACCTCAAGACAGAGATAAAAAAATAAGATGCTAAGAGCTCTCTTTACCTTTTGCTGCCTGACAATCGTTTTTTTTGCCAATAGCGCTCAAGCCTATGACAGTCCAAGAGCAGAGGTCTTTTATCGCTATATCCGAGATGTCTACTATGCCAAAAATCTCAAGCAAGTAGCGGACTACTGGACTCAAGCCAATAGCACTCCTTTTAAAGACATGATGGGCGATCAGGCCACTGAGCAGCTCAAAAAACTCAAGAGAGGCTATATCGCCAATCCGCGCATTACAAGCGAACGCCAGCAGGGTGAGCAATGGATCATGTCCGGCACTGGCATAGCTGCCGACAACGGCACAACTATCCCAGCAAAGCTCAATCTAGTCATGCGCTTCGAAAATGGCAGGTGGCGCATCCAGTACTATGCCTGGAGCGGCTTGAGACAGGTAAACTTCCGCTAAGGCGCAGCCCACTTGACATTTAGCAAAGCTTGGCGCAAGAATACTTAAGTGAAGAAAACCCAACAAACCCAGCAAGATATCCAGCCAGACCTGCAGATAGTCGTACCGGAGTCGCCAAAGGATACCGAGCCGCCCAACAGGCTCTGCGCCATGCCCAAGGACGAGCAAAAGGCAGAGATCGGCAAACCGCTCTTTGCAATACTCGAGGAGCAAGGACGTTCTGCACAAGACATAGACCTAATCCGCAGGGCCTATGACTTTGCTTTCGAGTCTCATGACGGACAACTCCGCAAGTCCCAGGATCCATACATCATCCATCCGGTGGAGGTCGCTTGCATCCTCGCCGATATCAATGCAGACTGCGCTACCATTTGCTCATGCTTGCTGCATGATGTGCTCGAGGACTGCGATGTCTCTCCTAAGACCATGGAGGACAAGTTTGGTCCAGAGATCAGACGCATAGTCGAGGGCGTGACAAAGCTCGGCAAGTTTTCTTTTTCATCCAAAGAAGAGAGACAGGCAGAAAATTTTCGCAAACTGCTCATCGCTATGGCCGAAGATGTACGGGTGGTCTTGGTCAAATTGGCAGATCGTTTGCACAATATGCGCACCATGGAGCACATGGCACCGCACAAGCAAGCCGAAAAGGCCAAGGAGACACTGGAGATCTATGCTCCTCTGGCCAACCGTTTTGGTCTGGGACAGATGAAGTGGGAGCTAGAGGATCTGGGATTGCGATACCTGCATCCCGAAGAATACTTTGAAATCGAAAGACTAGTTGCAGATACCCGGCAGGATAGAGAAAAGCTGCTTGCTCAAATCAAGGACAAGCTACGCGGAGAGCTCGCCAATCGTGGCATCAAAGCCGAGATAGTAGGACGCCCCAAGCATCTCTTTGGTATCTGGAAAAAAATGCGCTCTCAGGAGAAAGCATTTCAGGAGCTCTACGACGTACTAGCGGTGCGGGTCATCATAGACTCCAACCCAGACAAAAACTTTTGCGAGCTCGAAGCAGACCCCGACACGCAACGCTGCTACGAGGTCATGGGGATAGTCCACGCAATCTTTAAACCGATCCCTGGCCGTTTCAAAGACTACATAGCCATGCCCAAGTTTAATGGCTATCAATCTCTACATACTGCAGTAATAGGCAACCAGGGCAAGCCTGTCGAGATCCAGATGCGCACCAAGCGCATGCATCATATCGCCGAATACGGTATCGCTGCTCACTGGGCCTATAAAGAGGCAGGAGACTCGGTCAAAGCCGAAGGCGACACGGCCAAAAAGCTTGCCTGGCTGAGACAGCTAGTCGACTGGCAGCAAGACCTCAAAGACGCATCCGAATACCTGGAAGAGGTCAAAATGGACCTCTTTGCCGATGAAGTCTTTGTCTTCAGTCCCAGGGGCGATGTCATAGATTTGCCCTCAGGCTCATGTCCGATCGACTTTGCCTATCGTATCCACACCGATGTCGGCCACAGATGTATTGGTGCGCGCATCAATGACCGCATCGTACCGCTCAATTCGGTGCTCAAAAATGGCGACATAGTCGAGATCATCACCAGCAAGAACACCCAGCCCAAGATGGACTGGCTCAATTTTGCCAATACGCATGGAGCCAAAAACCGCATCAGGCAGTGGTTTAAAAAGCACCACCGCGATGAGCACATCCAGCAAGGCAGGCAGATGCTCGAAGCCGACCTTGGACGGGCAACAGTCGACGAATTTTTAAAATCGGAAAAAGTCAAAGAAGTAGGCAAGCGTCTTCATCTCACCGATCCTCAGGACATTCTCGCAGCCATCGGTTATGGCGATCTATCAGTCTCTCAAGTCGTCAATCGAATTCGCGAAGTCGATCAAGCCGAGAAAATCGCCAAAAAAGGTTATGCGCTGCCAAGCCAGCCCAGCCAAAACAAAGATAAGCCTTCTAATATCTCGAGCCTGGGCGGATTGCTGCACCATCTTGCAAAATGCTGCCAACCCGTACCCGGCGAAGAGATCATTGGAGTCGTCACCAGGGGCAGTGGCATCGCCGTACACAGATTCGATTGCGGCAATCTGCAACGTATCGAAGAAGAAAGACGCATGGCGGTCGACTGGGCAAAGGAACGCACAACCACTTACCCTGCCGGTCTCCAGATAGAGTGTCTAGACCGAGTTGGTATCGCCGGCGATATCCTCAAAAAAGTCTCCGATCACAAAGTCAATCTCAAAGATCTGAGAGTGGATACGCACCGGGACAAAAAGACTGCAACTATCCTGCTCTTACTGGACGTAGTCGATATAGACCAGCTCAACAGAGTCTCGCAAGCCATCTCGCAAATCTCGGACGTCATCAGGGTGCATCGCAAGGACGTGCGTAGACGCTCCTGATATGACAAAGACAGTTACTAAGATAGTGCTGGCCAGTGGCAATCCCGGTAAGCTGAGAGAGCTAAAGGCTCTGCTCGACCAAAGCCTGTCGCATATCTCGTTCAGTCTGGCGCCAGAAGGTTTTGATCCCCAAGAAACAGGGTCGACTTTTGGCGAAAATGCCTTGATCAAAGCGCGCGCCGCAGCGCAGCTCACTGGTTGCATCAGCCTTGCCGACGACTCGGGTATATGTGTGTCGGCCTTAAATGGTGCGCCTGGTATCAGGTCGGCTCGATACGCTCCAGGCACCGATGCCGATCGCCGGATCAAGCTTTTGGAGGCTCTTGCAGATGTTCCAGACGATAAGCGGCAGGCATATTTTGCTTGCGCTCTGGCCGTAGTCGATGGCGAGGGCAAATTGCTTTATGCTGGCGAAAGCCACTGGCATGGCAAGATAGCCAAATCCGAAGCTGGTGCCAATGGATTTGGCTATGATTCGATTTTTATACCGGATAGCCTCGATGAAACATCGGCGCAGATAGATCCCGAGACAAAAAATCGTATGTCTCACCGGGGAATGGCTTTTGCTGAGCTCAAAAAGCACTTGCTGTTGTCACTGTAAAATAGCTCTATAAAAAATCTATTTGCTGAGCGACTCTTTACACATTGTAGTACAACATTTTTTCATGCAAAGCGGAGTGGCTGGCCTTAGACTAATTTGGATATATGCGTCTCACACGGGCAGCAACAAAGCATGGCTGAGTTTTTGACCAATCTCAATGTTTTGCACACACAAAGCGCAACTCTGACGAGTGCTCCATATAGCCAGGCCTCTGAGCCTGCAAATATAGTGCATCTAGCTGATGAGCGGCAGCAAGAGATCCTGCTCTGGCTTGCCGATCTAGTAAAGAGACTGAGCCCCTACGAAGAGTAGAGGCCCAGAATCACAACAAACCTATTGAATTATTGAATTAGCCGTGCGCTTTGCCTAAAGCTGGATTGCTTCGAAACGACCTGATTGCTCGAGTCCGAGATTGAAGATCCGGCGCAGTACTGCGCGGTCTCCATCAAATTGCCCGTTAGCCTGCAGACGCTTTACTGTCTTGATGGCTGCAGTGCAAATATAAGGATTGCTGTCATGGGCGAGTCGATTGAGTATCTCAAAGGGTGTACTCACTTCTTCGGCGACTGCCAGTCGTACAGAAGCATCAGAGTCGTGACTCAAAGCAAGCAATATATCCTTGGTGACGTTGGGATTGGAGACGATACAGGCCCTGACCTCGGGTGAGGCATCTTGAGTCAATTTTTCGAGTACAAATGCCGGCGACTTTGGATTTTCGGCTACCCTGATACGCACCTTATAATGTCCGTGACGAGCCAGTTCGCTAAGGCGGATTGGCGATGTGTTCTGCTTTCCGGCTTCGAGATAGTGCGGAAACACTTCGGGGTGAAAATGATTAAGCTGTTCGCTCATTTGGAGACCTCCTCCTGCTTTTCTTTAAATTGCTGGTTCTCCTAGGCTCGCCTGTCGTGTTCTAGGTCCCATCCTATATTTCTCACCATACTTCCTCCATACTTCTGTTCTAACTCTCAACGAGCGAGCGGTCAAGGGTTGTCAAGAGTTTGCAACGAAAACGCAAAGAATTCGCAGTTGTCAAGGATCATGAAAAACCCTATATTTTATTGTTCAGCCTTTAAGTATCTTTGCTGCATGAACAAATCCTGGATGACCCTAGCGACATTTTTTGTCCTGCCGCTTGTCGCGGCAGCGACGATCATCAAGGCAAGCGGCAAAAACTTTTACTTTTTCGAGACGCCCCTATCTGCGGTGGCGCCTCGGGATAGACCTTACCAGTGCGATTTTTCCATTGACTATGTCGATGATCTCCAACCTTTCATCACATCCATACACAAAAAATCACAGGCCTACAAAAATGGCTTGCGAGCCGGTCAAAAGGTGGACAAAATCGACGGCATCACAGCGGCCTTTCTCAATCGGCAACAGATCCTCAATCACCTCAGTGCAACCAAACCTACAGTGGTGCAATTGGCTGTTGCCGACGAAAAACAAAAGCTCCAGATCGAAGTACCTCTGCAAAAATCAAAAGGGCCGCTCGATCTCAATCTCGCTGATCTGGACTTGATGCAAAAACGCGATAAAACTAGGGCTGATATGCCCGACCCCCTGGCTACTATGCCGAGCTTTATCAAACATCAGGTCCAAGAGGGTCCCATCGTGATCGAGTTTTATAAAGGCAATACGAGCAAGTTTACGCCTTTGACTAGAGCCATCGCTCACATAAACAAAGAAAATGATCGTCACAAACTAGCATTGATTCAACTCATCCAGCTGGATTGCGAAAACCCGGACATAAGGCCTCTATTGGAGGCCATGGATCTAAGGCAAAATGATTATGCTCTTTTTTTGACAGCCAATGCCCAAGAATACATTAAAGGGCGAGACGTGATTAAACTGGGCTTTAGAGCCATGCCTTTGCAAATCATGCAAACACAATTAGAAAGAATAACGGGTGAAACCGAAATGAAGGCGTATGCTAGATGCGAGTAGAATGCACGAATTGGCAATCGTCACAAAAATATCTGGAAGATCATGCAAGCTAAAAAAAATGCGATTTTTACAGCGATCTGCGCCATACTGGCCCTGGCCTCGCTAAACAGCATCAGCGCTTGCGGTAAAAAATCCCTCGACCAAATGCAAAATCAGGGCGATACGGCTCAAAAGGCTTGCATCAAAGCCGATTTTGACATACAGGTAAAAGATCCCCTCCTCAAGCGGATTACGCAAGCTACCAGCGATTTCAAAATCAAAGCTTCTGGCACGTTTGCCAAAGGCGAATACCGCATCAATGGCAAGAGCGTGCGCATCGGAGAAGATACAAAATTTGCCATCGATCTCGATTTGCCGATAGATGACCCCTCATCTATCAGCACAAAAGATGCTACTGGATTGCTCACCACGAGTCATCCATTTGCCATTGCTGGCGTGACCATCCCGCAAAAAGTCGAATTAAAAAAAGGCACGGTCACAGCCGAGGTGGACCTCATGCGTTCGCTAGGGGCCTTTGTTGTAGAGATGATCGAGCAACCGATTTTAGCCAGCACCAAAAACGATGATGTGGCATCTCTTGTACAAAAACTGGTGATCCATTCGGCCACCATGCACCTCAGGCCGGGTGCCAAACTCGTTGTGCAGGATCAGTGCTTTCATGTAGGCAAAAATTCGCAAGTGATGCTCACCAGTCTCATAGTGGATGAAAATGCCGATTACCGGGGGGCCTGCCTCCTGGATATCGATTTTCTCCCTGGCAGTCACTTTGCTGCTCCCAAAGTAGATTGCACTTTTGATGGTGGCACCATGAAGGCCATGCTCAACATCCGGAGAAAAGGTCAGCAACTGTCCTTGAGTACACCTCGCGATCAGAGTATCCGTCTCAATGATTGCACCTTCAAGTTTGGCAAGTACAAGCAAAACCTGACACGCAGCAGGATTGTAGACATCGATCTCAAATCGTTCGACTGGGCCGAAGGCGATGAGACACACAAGGCTTATTTTGCAATGGAGGCAGTCATGGCTCTCCAAAATAGCGATGTGGAGATCAATGGCAAGACATTTAACGTCAAGGCTCACTTGCCCGCAAAAGAACCTGCCGAGCTATCGATCCAGGTCGGCGACCAGATAGCCGAGACCTTTTTTAAGACCCACGACAAGGCCATGGCAGATAAGGCTCACGTCACTATAGTCAGACCGTCGACCAATCTCCAGCTCCATCTGTCAAACGTCAATCTCGGAACAATCCAGCTATTAAGGACTGGAGACATCGATTTTAAGATCACTCAAGGCAAGTCAAACCTGGACAAGGTCGTTTGGGAGAGCGCCAAAAACTCCTTTGATCTGGTTTGCGACCAAGGCTCACAGCTCAACATCGCCAAAGGCATGGAACTTGGCGTGATCAAAGAAAACGGGCAGCTCAAGGCAAGCTATCCTCTCGTCATCAATTCGCGCAAGGCAACGCTCAAGTCACAGGACGACGAGCTCGTATTGACTAATCTCAAAGGCAATCTCAACGTCATTGTCGATCAAGAAATCTCGCTCGACTCCAATCTGGATTTGAGTATCCCTCAACTCGCAGAGCTGGGCAATGAGGCGGCCGACATAGCAGTACGAGGATTGCAGATTGCCAACCAAAAAAACCAGACTCAGGTCTTTCTCAAAAAATGTACTATCCTCATCAAGAGCCACGAATTGAGCGATGTCCTGGCTCAGGACCTGCCAAAATCAAAAAGCTGGGAACTCGATCAGATGATCCTCAAAAACCAGACCTGGCGCTATCGCAACGGTAAACTCAAAGAGATCACTGTACAAAATCCGACCCTGGACAATATCAAATTTGATACCGCCAACCAGGCAGATTTTACCGCCACTGCCGATGTCAAAATCTCAGGCGAAGTGGAGAAAGGTGGCATTGGAGCTATTTTTAAAAAGGATACAAAATGGAAGCCACTGCCCTGGTCGGCAAGCGCCACCGTATCCGGTACTGGCACCGTCAGCTACAAGTTTGAGCCGCGGCATTCTCTCAATTGCAGTGTGCTCCAATACGAATTATCCATGCACTTTAAACAACCCAAAGACCTCGATCTCGACTGGAGTAAAGTCAATACAGGCATCTTGCAAAAGGCAGAACGCAGCATCATCATCGCTGAAATCAAAAAGTCTCAAATCTTTGATGAAAAAAAAGGCCAGCCTCTCGTAATCAAAGACAAGATCAGACTCTTTGACCGAGCTGACAAAAAAAGCCTCGTCAAGCGCATGAAAATCAAACAATTTGCCACTAAGCCTACCCTGCAGGGCACACAGATCGACTTTGTCGCCGAAGCTACCCTATAGCCGTGTAAACCACCTTAAAGATCAAGCACAGGGACCAAATGTCGAGCTGAGGCAGATGAAACCAAGACAACAGGCCATGAGTATGCACAGTATGCAAAAAAATCCCTGTCTGCCGTTGAGAAAATGCATAATGGGCCTCCTTTTTTTGCTCTAATCACAAGATATCATTATTTGCAGACATAAACTAAGGGAAGACCATGGCTTATCAAGATCTACGCGAATTTATCAATGTGCTTGAGAAGAAAGGCCACTTGATGCGGATCAAGTGCGAAGTCTCGGCCGATCTGGAAATTGCTGAGATTACCGATCGCGTGAGCAAATTGCCTGGATCACAAAACAAAGCCTTGCTCTTTGAGAACGTCAAAGGCTACGACATGCCGGTCTTGATCAATGCCTTTGGCTCCATGGAAAGGATGAATCTCGCCTTGGAGGTCGACGACCTCAATAGCATCGCCGATCGCATAAGAGGATTTATCAAACCGAAGGTGCCTGAGTCCTTTATGGATAAGCTCTCCTTTTTGCCTACCATCATGGAGGTGGGAAAATTCCCCCCAAAGATCGTATCTGGCTCTGCACCATGCCAGGAAGTCGTTTTGATCGATCCAGAACGCCCCATGCTCGACAAGATACCGATCCTCAAGTGCTGGCCAGAAGACGGCGGTCCATTTGTCACCATGGGCGCCATCATTACCAAAGATCCGCGCCACGGCAATCGCAATGTCGGCATGTATCGCCTGCAAAAATACGACAACTGCACCACTGGCATGCACTGGCACAAGCACCATGACGGTGCTCGCAATTTTGAAGAGACCAGACGAAGCGTATTAGAGCAAAAACAAGCCCAAAATCTCAGCCAAGGCCAGTCCCAACCGACCGAGCCACCAAACTATGGGACCTTTTTTAAAAAAGAAGAATACGAAAAATCTCCCAACAAATTGGAAGTAGCAGTGGTCCTCGGTGCCGACCCCGCCGTTACTTATGCAGCCACCGCGCCCCTACCCCCCGAGATCGACGAATTGATCTTTGCTGGTTTTCTCAGGCAGAGTCCAGTCAGACTAGTAAAATGCAAAACTATCGACCTCGAGGTGCCTGCCAACGCCGAGATCATCATCGAAGGCTATGTAGATCAGAACGAACTGCGTACAGAGGGCCCCTTTGGCGATCACACTGGTTTTTACAGCCTCGCCGGTCTATTTCCCATATTTCACGTCACTGCCGTCACCCATCGCAAAAACCCGATATATCAGACGACCATCGTCGGTCAACCTCCTCAAGAAGACTGCTACCTGGGCAAGGCGACCGAACGCATTTTTATGCCCATGGTGCAGATGCTAGTGCCCGAGATAGTCGATATGAATCTCCCTTTTGAAGGTGTTTTTCACAATTGTGTGATCGTATCCATCGATAAGAGATACCCAGGTCATGCAAAAAAAGTGATGAGTGCTTTTTGGGGCCTTGGACAG
>Ga0233423_10001633_pt1 | contig 11133 bp, 10 predicted proteins | sample Watercolumn_Mata_FD_180713 | JGI IMG/M metagenome (GOLD analysis project Ga0233423, IMG submission 180713) | Freshwater microbial communities from Lake Matano, South Sulawesi, Indonesia - Watercolumn_Matano_2014_112_MG | ecosystem: Environmental > Aquatic > Freshwater > Lake | place: Indonesia... | reverse complement strand
TTCTCCTACAGTTTGACCGTAACCTCTCCTTGAGCCTCTGTTCCACTGGTGATGGCATTTGACGATTGAGGTCCTGTCTTGGGTTACCCCAATCCCGCTCCGAAATCTCTTTGGCCCGTTCCTCACAGGAGGCCTTGAGACCCTCCCCATATCTTGCGATTTTTTGTTCTTGACAAACAACTCCCTTTTTTGTATTGTTAACCCATCCCAAAGCGAGTTCTTATCAAAGACGAGAAAGTCATCAATTATCTTAAAGGGAGAACGACAAAAAGGTATGACGTTGTCCACGGCGATCATGATGCAAGGTATGAACGAGTTGTTAAGATAGATGCTTCCGATATTGATGAACCCTTGATTGCCGCGCCATGGAACCCGGCAAATGTGAAGAAGGTCTCTGAGTTGGAGGGTACAAGAATCAATCAGGCATTTGTTGGTTCGTGTACTAACGGGAGATTTGAAGACCTTCAGGTAGTGGCAGATATTCTCAAACGCCGCACCGTTGCGCCTCATTGCAGAATGGTTATTATTCCGGCCTCCCAGGAAGTATATCAACAGGCGGCAGAGAAGGGGTTGCTTAAAGTATTTGTTGAATCCAATGCTTTTGTGTCGGGTCCTACCTTTGGGCCGTGTATGGAAACCCACATGGGTATTTTGGGCCCGGACGACGTGATGATCAGCAGCGCAAATCGTAATTTCAGGGGCAGGGCGGGTCATCATACTGCGAGAATCTTTCTGGCTTCTCCTGCTACTGTCGCGGCTTCCGCTGTTGCCGGTTACATCACAGATCCAAGGAAGTATCAATCATCATAGATGGAGAGAGGCCCATGTCAGTGATTGTTGAAGGTAGAGTTTGGCGATTCGGGGATGGTATCGATACGGATGAACTTTTTGCTGGACGTTTCATCATGACTGGAGACGAGAGAAATTCGGATGCGTATAAAGAGAGCATCATTCGCGGAGTGTTTGAGAGTCTCTCCACGATAGGGCAAGAGAATAGAAATGTTCCTGAAGGATTCGTTGACACTGTCTCATGCATCGTATCAGGATACGAGAAAGGGAACCAGAGAGACAAAGACGCGCTGAGGGGAGATATCATCGTTGCCGGCGAGAATTTTGGAATAGGGTCGAGCCGCCAGCAGGCCGCTGAGGCGTTGCGTTTTCTTGGTATATCCGCTTGTCTGGCAGAAGCCATTCATCGCATATTCTTCCGCAATTTTTGGAATCTTGGTGGTATTGCGGTGGATCAGAAGGGAGTCTCATCCATATTTGTGACAGGAGATATGGCTAAAATCGATTTAGATCAACGTGTCGTCTATAACTTATCAAACAACAAGAGAATCGAACTTAAGATTAAACTGCCTCAAGAAGTTATTGCAATGTACACGGAAGGAGGCTTAATTCCTTATCATAAGAACCGGTGATCACCTTTGTGCCCTGAACAAGACCCCACTTGACAAGAGCATACCGTTCTGAATCGAGCGCGATGGTTATGTCGATTCCATGAAGGCTTTCATGGACGTTTTTCAGCTCTGATGGTTATAATACAATTACGCCTCTCGGATAGTTGCTACAGATCGCATGTGTACTTTTGTTTCGCCGTTTTCCAATCGAAATACGATATTCTTCAACCATTTCTCATCCTGTTGAGGGTAATCTTCCCTGTAATGGGCTCCTCGCGTTTCCGTTCTCATCAGAGCCGCAGAGGTCACCAGATTCCCAACCAAGGCCAGGTTCTCCACTTCTAATAGAGCCGCCATCCTCCTTAGCGTCTTGTCGCGGCCCAGACACAACTTCCCGATTTTTCCGCGTCTGATCTTTTCAATCATGTCGACTGCCTTGTCAAGATACTCTTTATTCCTGATTACCCCCACATGCATGCTCATAATCTCGGTCAATTGAGCTTTGACCTCGATGGGATCCGCCCCCTCTTTCCGTTCCATAATCCTCGTGAGCCGGCCAATGGCCGTGCCCGCTTGCTCGGGCGACACAGGTCTGCGCATTCCTGCCTGAGCACGCTTTGCCGCCTCGGCCCCTGCGATGGCCCCAAAAACCTGGGTTTCAGTCAGAGCATTGCCTGCCAACCGATTGGCTCCATGCACCCCTGCGGCGACTTCCCCTGCCGCATAGAGTCCTGGCACGTCGGTCTCACATCTTGTGTTGATGACGATCCCTCCCATGAAGTGGTGCACGCCGGGCGCCCACTGATAGGGCTGCCAGAAAGGATTGAAATTCTCGGCAGCAGAGGCATCTAAGAATTTCTTGAACTTTGATAACTCTTCATTAGGGACACCGGACAAATCACCGTAAACACCACCTCCGGGAGTACCCCGTCCGGCCTGAATCTCTTTCTGAGCACAGATGGCCATCTGAGCCCGAGTCACAATTTCCAATTTATCGGGGAAATAGTTCTTCATGTAACGTTCGCACAGGGCATTGTAGAACCTTCCTCCCAATGTCACCAGGCCGTCTCCCGGAGGCGGGGTACCGCGCATCCCTTTAGGAATGATCATACAGACCCGGTCTTGGACAAATTCCATATCAGCCAGCTCAGCCCCTGTCTTAAAGGCAAGGGCATAACCGTCGCCCGTCGTGCCGACAGGGTTTGTGGTCAGGCGGTGGAGCTCTCCTGCCCCGCCTGTGGCGAGGATTACGGCCCCGGCACTTATCATCAGCAGGGAATTACCATCTAACTCTAGGCCGGCCGCGCCCACAACCTTCTCGCCTTCCTTCAGCAGATCGCTGATCATCACGTGAGTCAGCACCGTGATCCCTCGCCTCTTGACTTCCGCCGTCAAACCTCTGATATACCCGCCGCGATAAGGCTCATCAGCCAACACAGCACGGGCAACGGAGCTTCCCGTATAGGGGAATAGCTTATAGTGCTCCGCCTCTTTATCAAACTTCGTTCCGAATCGTTCAAGATCGAAGACCCTTTGGCATGCGTGATCCACGAGCAGTCTTACCAGGTCAGGATTGTTGATATAGCTGCCGCCTTCGAGAGTATCCCGGAGGTGTTGGCTCGTACTATCCTTCGGGTCAAATGCGGCGAGCATACCTCCCATGGAGATGGCCGTGCAGCCGGATGGAAACTCACCCTTGGACACCACAAGGACGCGGGCTCCAAGTTCGGTAGCCTCAATGGCGGCCCGCAACCCCGCACCCCCGGCACCTACAATCAGAACGTCTGTCTCCAGAAACCTTTTCTCAAAATTGCCTCTCGTTTTCGCCATGGTGTTACTCCTCTACCTCATTATTCCCCAAAGCGGTTACTAAAACATGGAGAATGCCCCGTTCTGTGAACGGGGCATGAATGGCGTTTTAAGATTAGAATTTGAAAGTTGCCGGTTTTCGGTGAGGCCGTAAAGCCCCGCCTTGTAGGCGGGGCTAGGTCTCCCGGGGCAACTTTGTTTACTTATACATGGTTCCTGGCAACCACAGAGCGAAGGCCGGAAAGGCCACGAAGAGTGCCAGACAACAACACTCAACAAAGACATAAGGCAGTGCTCCATAGATAATATCCTTCATCGAGACCTCAGGAGGGGCAATTCCTTTGATGGTATATAGATTTAGCCCCACAGGCGGTGTAATCACCGCCATCTCGAGGGTAATGCACATAATTATGGCAAACCATAGTCCGCTATAACCCAGAGCTTTAACAGCAGGAAGAAGCAGAGGAGTGCTGATGGTAACTACCGATATCGCATCTACAAAAACCCCAGCAGAATGAGCCATATCATAATAGCCGACAAGCTCAACCAAGTAATTGGCAAAGGCAACTTTCCCCCATCATAGCACTGTCTTCTCAATGTTCAAGGCATTCTTGTAGTTGAGGGGCAGGCTGGGGTATCCGCTGTAAGATTTTCTCCGGCACCCCTGCCCCATCCCGGAAAGGTTCCACGGGAGAGTGAGGCGTTCCCATTTGGGTAGACCATCCTGCCTAACCCTGCCGGGCCGCCTATTCTCCCATATATTTCTTCTTAACTTCTTCATTATCCCTCAGACGCTTCGATTCACCCTCGAGAGCAATTTCGCCGACTTGGAGGATATAGGCTCGATTTGAAATCTCCAGTGCCATATAGGCATTCTGTTCCACCAACAGGAATGTAATCTCTCTTTCGTTTAGCTCTTCTATAATTCTAAAGATCTCTTGCACGATGATAGGTGCTAAACCTAAGGACGGTTCGTCTAACAACATGATCTGTGGAGAAGCCATAAGGCCCCTGGCCATGGCCAGCATCTGTTGCTCTCCGCCGCTGAGGGTCCCTGCCAATTGGTTCGCCCGGTCTCGCAAAACCGGAAAGTAGGTGAATGCTCTCTCCATGTTCTCTTTGTATTGGTGCGTTTTACGCAACCGATATCCACCGGCCTTTAAATTTTCAATCACTGTAAATTTTGCAAAAACTTGCCGCCCTTCGGGAACCTGTGAAACACCTCTTTCAACAATTCTATAAGGAGGAAGATTCGCAATATCATTACCTTCTAAAAGGATTTTACCCTGCCGGGTTTTCAGAATACCCGAGATGGTATTTAGCAAGGTTGTTTTTCCGGCTCCGTTTGAGCCAATCAAAGCGACAATTTCTCCCCTGGCCACCTCTATCGAAATGCCCTTAAGCGCTTTGATATTCCCGTAGAAGGTTTCAATCTTTTGAACCTTAAGCAACTTTATACCTCAGATCTTTTTTCCCTAAGTAAGCTTCGATGACTTTTTCATCGTTGCAAATTTCTTCAGGGTTCCCTTCAGCAATCTTCTGACCGCTATTAAGGACCATGATACGTTCCGCTACACCCATTACCAGTCTCATATTATGTTCGATGAGGAGAATGGTGATGCCGAGATCCTTTAATTTTCTGATGGTCGTGAGCATTGTCATCGTTTCCGTGATATTCATTCCTGCCGTTGGCTCATCCAATGAGATCAGGCGGGGTTCTGCGCAGAGAGCCCTTGCCAGCTCAACGAGTCTTTGACTTCCATAGGGAAGGCTAGAAGACTTGATCTTCAGATCTCCCTCAAAACCTACCAGACCTAACATCTGGACCGCTTTCTCCTCACAATGCTGTTCTTCAGTACTTATGCCTCTCAATCTTAACCCCGAGGCCCAAAGACCTGCTTTCATTCGGCAATGGTTTCCAACCATTACGTTTTCCAAAACAGTCATTTGTGGGAAGAGCCTGATGTTTTGGAAGGTTCGGGCGATTCCAATACTCACAATTTTAAAGGCGGGCAGGGAGGTAATATCCTCGCCTTCGAAAGACACCTGGCCCGAAGAAGGCTGGTGCGCCCCTGTTATAATATTGAACAAAGTAGTCTTCCCCGATCCATTCGGTCCGATGATCGCCGTGATGCATCCAGGGTTCACTCGAAAATTTATCTTATCGAGAGCCATTAGTCCTCCGAAACGCATCGAGAGGTCTTTCGTTTCCAAAATTGGATGCTTGGGAATGTTGCTCAAATTCATTTCTGAAAGCTCCTCTTCATAAAAGAAAATACACCCATTCCAACTCCAAGTAACCCTTTTGGTATGAAAATAGAGATGACGACAATTAAAATCCCATAGACCACCATTTGAAACTGTTCAAGGGGCCTCAAAAGCTCAAAGCTCACGGTGAGCAGCGCAGCCCCCAAAACCCCTCCCGAGATACTGCCCATTCCACCCAGGACTACCATCATGAGGGAAAGGATAGAAAAATCCAAACCGAAGACTTCTGGGAAAATGCATTTTGCAGAATACAGATAGAGGCAACCTCCAATCCCTCCATAACACGCACTCATGACAAAGGCATAGAGTTTATATCTCGGAACATTTATCCCCGAGAGATTTGCGGCCAATTGGTCATCCCGTATCGCCATAAATGCCCGTCCGAGCCTTGTGTGGACTATATTGTAAGCAAAAAGAAGAAGTAAAATGGCAATTAACGATATGACATATAATAAATCCCCTTCGCCACCGAGGGATAGGGAACCCACTATCCTTGGATATGCGATATCCCGAAGACCATCTGACCCTCGGGTCAGCTTTGCCCAGCCGAAGAGGATTACTTCTACGATGGCCCCAAATCCAAGAGTCGTCATGGCAATGTAAATGCCAGCAAGTCGGAGGCAAGAAATTCCTACCAGAAGGCCGATGATGCCGGTGACCACGATTGAAGCCGCAAGGTGAACTGGGAGGTAGGAGGAGATGTGAAGAGTTAACAGAGCAGTGGTGTAAGCACCGACAGCACAAAATCCTCCTTGGCCGATATTAATCTGTCCACAATATCCAGTGATGATGTTTAACCCAGTAGCGATAATGATATAAATCCCTATTAAATTGAGAAGGTTAATGTAATATTTACTTTTTGGGAAGAAGGTGGGAATCATGCAACTGATGACCAGGGCTATCAATCCGTAGAGGAGAAGTTTCTTATATGGGATTCCCATTTCTTTAAACCTTTTCGATCCTTCTTTCTCCCAAAAGCCCTGCAGGCAAAAATATCATCATGATGATCATGATGACGAACGCGATAGAGTCCTTGTAAGTACTGGAGACGATTCCACCACCGATCGTCTCCAAAACCCCCAAGATTAGGCCTCCCAGAAAGGCGCCGGGGAGATTCCCGAATCCTCCGATGACGGCCGCAACAAATCCTTTTATTCCAATCATTGATCCCATATCGTAAGTAATGAAGAGGATTTTGCCGGCTAATAACCCGGCTATCCCGGCCAGAGCACTCCCAATTGCAAAGGAGAGGGAGTGCGTGACGGATGTGTTCATCCCCATGAGGCTTGCTAAGCTGGGATTATAAGCAGTTGCCCTGATGGCCAGCCAGATATTGGTATACTTAAGAGAGACGGATAAGGTGATCACCACTATTGTCACTACGATGAAGATCCAGTAGTAAACGGGTTGTACAGCGTATCCAAAGAGGTTGAATGGAGATCCCCCCAATACGCTCTTGGGAAAAGCATAGGCCTCGCTTCCCCACAAGATGATCACGAGATTGGGGATGGTAATGTTTACACCCAATGTGGAAATGACGCCCACAGTTGGTGACCCTTTCACGTTACGGTAAATGAATCTTTCGAGAAGAAAGCCAACGCACGCGAGAATGAAAGCAACAACAGGGACCAATCCGGAAAAGGGAAGCTTCAAACGAGCCATTAGGATGAGGCCTATGACCCCGCTAATGGTTAGTAGTGATCCCTGGGCGAGATGAAGGAGTGAAATGGAGGCGAAGATCAATGAATAGCCGATGCCTACAAGGGCATATATGCAACCAATGGATAACCCTGATATAATTTGATCAAGAATCATAAGCAATATTCCCTCTTTCCCTCACGGGAGAGGGAAAGAGGGCGAGGATGTTGAAAGACTATTTTCAGATTTTACAGCCAAGGATCCAGGCACAAATGATGAATGTTTGGTAAAGAAATATTTCTATCTCACCCAAGCAAGGACTTAATGGGCCCTATTGGATCCTGACTATTCGACCACCTTCTTTGAATTGGAGCAGCATGACATCTTTTAGACCGTCTCTACAGTCCGGAGTGGAGTCTTTACAGAAACTAAAGACGCCGCTGACTCCATCATATTTTTTTATCATCGCAATGGCATCTCTAATGGCCAAGCGGTCCGATTCGAGTTTGTCCTCTTTCAATGATAGCTTGGGAACATTAGGATCCTTATTCATAACATCTGTGAAGGCATGAAGAAAATCCCAAGTCTGGGGACCTGCGAAATTGGGCTGTTCCACTTCTGTCCTTTTTTTGAATTCTTTGATAAAATTCTGGACCTTTGGGGCCGGGTCTTTAGTCCAAAACCCAAAAGAGAAAATTGTCCCAACTCCTGCAGACTCAGCAAGCCTTCCATATTCTTCATCTAATCCCGTGCCTCCCACAATTTGGGATTTGATCCCCATGTCCCTTGCTTGGGTTGATATCCTCGCTGATTCTGTTGAAAAGCCGTAGATGGCCAGTACATCGGGCGAAGCAGCCTTAACCTTGAGGAGCTGAGAAGAAAAGTCCATGTCCTTATCCTTGAACCTCTCCATGACAAGCAACTTCTGTTTTAACCCCTTTTTCTCAAGGGTTTGAGTAAAATTCTCCATGAGACCCTGGCCATGGGCACTGGTTGCAGCGAGAAGGGCAAAGGTCTTCGCCTTCAATACATCCAGACAGTAATTGACTAATCTCTCTGATTGAAAACGGGCAGCGAGAGAGAATCTGAAGAACCACTCTTTCTCGCTCTGGGTCAAGATATCAGCGCTTCCCACTGTAGCCACATAAGGCACCTTTGAGCGTTCTGTAATCTGTTGGATCACAGAACTATTTGAGCTGGAGGTCGGACCCACGATGAGATGGACCTGGTCCTTGGTGATTACTTTGTAGGCTCCTGTGCTGGCTTTTTGAGTATCCGTGGCAGTATTTTCCGAAAACATTTCTATCTTATGCCCTTGGATCCCTCCCTTATTGTTAATCTCTCCCACAGCCCAGTCACAAGCCCATTTCCCTTGCCTTCCGTGAGTAGCCAGTGTCCCAGTGCCATCGTAGAGCACTCCTAAGCGAAATACCTCAGCCCCGTGAACATTAAACGACAGAAATAAGAAAACCATTAGGGTCATGCCCGCCATCTTTTTCATCTTTTACCCTCCTTTCAGGACAGAATAATATTTTTCCATTTATTCCTTAGAAATAATGCCCGCTCCTCTCCGGCGGGGTCTAATGCCCCGCTGGAATTTCTAACGGGGTTATTACCAGGAGCATGAAATAGTTTGCATCTTAAACCGCTGCATAACGGACTGATTTTGCTTCAAAATATTTTTTGACGAGCTGAGGCCTCCGTTGGCGACCATACAAATAAGACCGAACGTGCCGGATCATTTGCTTTTGATCACGGGGGCGACGCCGGCCCACCGCATTGCTCTTCACATCCTGATTCAGATTCTCATCGGGATTCAGATCCGGGCTGTAGCTCGGGAGATAAAAAGCTTGGATTCGATCCTCATGCTTCTTGAGCCACTTCTTCACCTTGGCCGCGATATGAACGGGATGCTGGTCAATAATCAGAAAGACATACCGGGAGATTTGCCGGACCAAACGTCTCAAAAACTGCGTAAACACCTCGCCCTGAAACCGTTGCTTGAAAATCATAAAGTACAACCGCCCCCGGTTCGTAATCGCCGAAACCATATTACATCCAAAACGCTTACCCGTCCCAGGGATGACGGGCGTCTCTCCACAACGCCCATACGAACGACCACAGACATGGTCCGATCGAAGTCCCATCTCATCTCCCCAATAAATCTCAGCCTTCTTCTGTCTGGCCAACCTTCGAATCTCCGGATACTTCTCTTCCAACCACCGACGCACCTGCTCCGGATCTTGCTCGAAGGCTTTGCGCATGGGCTTCTGAGGAGTGAACCCCCATTGCGCCAAATAACGCCCCACCGTCCACCTCGACAGACGAATCGAAAATTTTCGTTCAATCAACTCCGCCACCGCCTCCCGAGTCCAAAGATAGAACGGCAGCTTCAATTGTTCAGGATATCGGTGAACTACAGCCTTCGCAATCTGAGCCGCCTGCCAGGGCAGAAGGGAACTCTTAGAAGGTCTTCCTCTCTTTCCCGCTCGAAGAGCCCTCGCACCCCCTTCCCGATATTTCTTGACCCACTTTCCCACTGCCTGGCGAGTCACGCCGAAGAGTTGCGCCGCTTCAACCTGTTTTTCCCCCTTCACGATCGCCCTCAAGACTTTCCGACGAAGATCTTCCTGGGCTACGGAGGGAAGCGTTCGGGCATCTCGCATTTTCATACTCTAAGCATAGCATTTCTCGTCACAAAATGCAAACTATTTTATGCTCCGATTAATACCTCGGCCCTGGGCGGACGGCACATACATAGACTAATATACAAATTGCGTGCCAGGCCAGGACAACCTGTTTTGCTGTGTTATTCCAATAAGTTTGTCTAATGTAATGGGGAAAAGGGCTATGCATTTTGTTATGAGAGTGGTGGTAATGCAGGTCAGCGGATGGCCCACAATGGCTCGCCAGCTGTACTTTGGTTTCTATTTTAGAGGGGTATGGGTTATGCATTTATTTATGAGGGTTCGGCTAATGGCACATAAGAACGGGATTTTAACCATCGGCTAAGGGCCGGCTGGCTAATTCCCAGCAATCTCGCGGCAATGGTTTGACTCCCCTTGCTTCGCTTCATCGCTTCGGCTACGAGAGCCTCTCTTGCTTGATTCAACGTCGGGAGAATTTTGTTGGAAGAGAAAATTGCGGCGGCTGGATCATCCCAAGTTGGCCAGTTACCTTTTGGGTCTCTTTTAAAAATGCGCTCTTTGAAGCTTTCTAATGAAAGCATTCGGGAAGAGCCTTTGCTCACCGCATCAAAAATGATGGCCTCCAGTTCCCGAACGTTTCCTGGAAAGTTGTAACAGCTCAGCAAAACAGAAAGCTCTCCTGGATAACTGGGTATTTTTTTCCCCAGTTTATAGCTCGCCTTTTTTACAAAATGCTCGATTAATAGTGGAATATCCTCTTTACGGTCTCTGAGGGGTGGCAGGTGTACATGATGGGTCTGGAGCCGATAGAAAAGATCTCTTCGAAAATTCTCACTCTTTTCGTCGGCTATATTATGGTTGGTAGCAGCGATGATCCGAGCATCCCCCTTTTGGGGTACGTCAGCGCCCAACGGGAAATATTCTCTTTCCTGAAGCAGCCGGAGCAGTTTGATTTGAGAGGACGGGTCAAGTTGGCCTATCTCATCGAGAAACAGTGTACCACCCGCGGCTTTTTGAATCAGCCCTTCTCGGCGGGACAGAGCGCCTGTAAAGGCGCCCTTGAGGTGACCGAATAGCGTATCGCTGAAAAGCACATCGTCCAATCCAGCGATGGAAACTGCGACGAATTCTCCCTTTCTTCCGCTGATCTTATGAATGGCTCGGGCGATCAACTCTTTTCCCACACCCGTTTCGCCGGTTACCAACACAGCTTCTGGAGAAGGGGAGATTGCTTCCACATACTGAAAAATGGATAGCATTCTTGCGTTTCGGGTGATCATGGCCTCAAACGCTTCCGGATGGGTAAGAGTCTCGTTCAGCAGTCGCTCCTTCAGCGCCCGATTTTCTCTGGCCATTTCCAGTCTGTCCAG
>Ga0233423_10001632_pt1 | contig 11134 bp, 4 predicted proteins | sample Watercolumn_Mata_FD_180713 | JGI IMG/M metagenome (GOLD analysis project Ga0233423, IMG submission 180713) | Freshwater microbial communities from Lake Matano, South Sulawesi, Indonesia - Watercolumn_Matano_2014_112_MG | ecosystem: Environmental > Aquatic > Freshwater > Lake | place: Indonesia... | reverse complement strand
GTCAAGCTTAATCCCACCATCACCAGCGTCAATAAGATTGATTATATGGACGTGGCTTCCAATCAGATTGTTTCGGTGGCCACTTCGCTGATTCCTTTTTTGGAGCACGACGACGCCATTCGCGCGCTGATGGGCACCAACATGCAACGGCAGGCCGTTTCCTGCGTGCGGCCGCAAGCGCCGCTGGTGGGCACGGGCATGGAATTTCGAGCGGCTTATGATTCCGGGCACTTAATTATTGCCAAGGAAGAAGGCGAAGTTATCAATATTAGCGGCGACAAGATAGAAATTTTGAACAAGCACAATAAAATTGACACTTATCATTTAAATAAATTTATCCGTTCCAATGCCAGCACCTGCATTAATCAGAAGCCGCTGGTGGAAAAAGGGCAGAAAGTGAAAAAAGGCGCGGTGCTTTCTGACGGCCCGGCCACGGATCATGGCGAATTGTCTTTGGGGCAGAATGTTTTAGTGGCTTTTATGCCCTGGCAGGGCTATAACTACGAAGACGCCATTATTATTTCCGAAAGATTGATTCACCAGGACAGGTATTCTTCCATTCATATTGAAAATTATGTTTGCGAAGTGCGCGAAACCAAGCTGGGTCCGGAAGTGGTGACTTCCGACATTCCCAATATTTCCGAAGAAAAATTAAAGGATTTGGATGAAGAGGGAATTGTGCGCATTGGCGCCACGGTCAGGTCGGGCGACATTCTGGTGGGCAAAATCACACCCAAAGGCGAAACCGAGCTGTCGGCCGAAGAAAAACTATTGCGCGCTATTTTTGGCGAGAAGGCCAGAGACGTCCGCGACTCCTCATTGTATTTAGAACATGGCTCCTCCGGCAAAGTGATAGACATAAAAATTTTTTCCCGCGAGAACGGCGACAAGCTGGCTTCGGGCATGATTAAGGTGGTGCAGGTGACGGTGGCCTCATTGCGCAAAGTGCAGGTGGGCGACAAGCTGGCCGGCCGACATGGCAATAAAGGCGTGATTTCCAAGGTGGTGCCAGTGGAGGATTTGCCGCATTTAGCCGATGGCACGCCGGTAGACATTATTCTTTCTCCTTTGGGCGTAGTTTCCCGCATGAACTTGGGACAAATTTTAGAGACCCATTTGGGTTTGGCCGCCAAGGCCTTGGGTTATCAGGTGATGACGCCGGTGTTTAATGGTGTCGGCGAAGAACAAATCAAAGAAGAATTAGCCAAAGCCGGTTTTGAGTCTGACGGTCGTATTCAACTTTATGACGGCCGCAGCGGCGAACCGTTCGACCGCAAGAGCACCGTGGGTTATATTTATATGTTGAAATTGAATCACTTAGTGGAAGACAAAATCCACCAACGCTCCATTGGGCCATATTCGCTCATTACCCAGCAACCTTTGGGCGGCAAAGCGCAATTCGGCGGCCAGAGATTCGGCGAGATGGAAGTCTGGGCGCTGGAGGGCTATGGCGCGGCGCATACTTTGCAGGAGATTTTGACCATTAAATCCGACGATGTTTTGGGACGCTCCAAAACTTACGAGTCAATCATCAAAGGCGAACCAATAGATAATTTGAATATTCCCGAAAGCTTTAATGTCTTAGTGCGCGAACTTAAAGGTTTGTGTTTGAATGTTGATTTATTGCAAGACGGCCAGAAGGTTGATTTGGCCGAGGAAGAAGGCCAGAAAAAATCCAGCTAATTTTTAAATTATGTTCAATAATCAAAAAGAAGAAGCCAGTTTAATTTTTGACGCCATTAAACTGCGTCTGGCCTCGCCGGCAGACATTCATCAATGGTCTTATGGCGAAGTGACGCGGCCGGAGACCATCAACTATCGCACCCAGAAGCCGGAGAAGGACGGTTTGTTTTGCGAAAGAATTTTCGGTCCGGTCAAGGACTGGGAATGTTATTGCGGCAAATACAAAAAAATTCGTTATAAAGGAATTATCTGCGACAAATGCGGTGTGGAAGTGACCCGGGCCGTGGTGCGGCGCCAGCGGATGGGTCATATTGATCTGGCGGTGCCGGTGTCCCATATTTGGTTTTTGCGCGGTGTGCCGAGTCGCATTGGCCTGGCTTTAGATTTGTCGGTGCAGTCCTTGGAAAAGATTTTGTATTTTGCCAGCTTTATTATTACTAAGGTCAATGAAGAATTGCGGGTCGAGACCATGGCGCAGCTTAAAACCGAATACAAGCAATACCGCAAGCAAATTGAAAATGAATACGAGAAGAAAATTAAAACGCTCCAGTCGACCGGCGGCGCGGCCGCGGCGGAGGAGACGGCCAGTCTGGTCAGTCAGCAAGAGGAGAAATTGAAAGAGCTGGAAAATACTTTGCTGGTGGCGGAAAACGAACTGAAAGAGCTGCGGCCGCTGAAAATTATTTCCGAGCACGTCTTTCATGATTTGTCTTTAAAATACGGACATATTTTTGAAGCCAACACCGGAGCCGAAGCCGTCCGCGATTTACTGGGCGCGATTGATTTGGAAAAAACCAAAGAAGTTTTGGAAAAAGAAATTATCGAAGCCGCCGGCGTCAAAAGGGAGCGCATGATTCGCCGCACTAAGTTTTTCAGCCAGCTAATTAAAAACAAGATTCGGCCCGAATGGATGATTTTGACCGTGATTCCGGTGATTCCGCCGGATTTGCGGCCAATGGTGCCCTTGGACGGCGGGCGCTTTGCCACTTCTGACTTAAATGATTTATACCGCCGCGTGATTAACCGTAACAACCGCTTAAAGCAGTTGTTGGATTTGAACGCGCCGGAAGTGATCACCAGAAACGAAAAGAGAATGTTGCAAGAAGCGGTGGACGCGCTGATAGACAATAATGCCCGCCACGGCAAGACCGTGGTGGCTTCCACCGGCCAGAAGCGGATGCTTAAAAGCATCGCGGATATGCTGAAAGGCAAACAAGGGCGGTTTCGCCAGAATTTGCTGGGCAAAAGAATTGATTACAGCGGTCGCAGCGTGATTGTTGTGGGCCCGGAGTTGAGAATGGACCAGTGTGGTATTCCCAAAATCATGGCTTTGGAATTATTTAAGCCGTTTATTATTGCCAAGCTGATTGGGCGGGGCATTGTCCATAATGTTAGAAGCGCTAATCGTTATATTGAAGCCGGTCACGATGAGATTTGGGATTTGTTGGAAGAGGTGGTCTCGGGCGCTTATGTCTTGCTTAATCGCGCTCCGACTTTGCACCGTTTGGGTATCCAGGCTTTCAAACCGATTTTGATTGAAGGCCGGGCGATTCAAATCCATCCCTTGGTCTGCACGGCTTTTAACGCCGATTTTGACGGCGACCAAATGGCCGTACACGTGCCGCTGACTGGCGGTGCCATCAAAGAAGCCGAGGAAATAATTTTATCCACCAATAATTTACTTAAGCCGGCTGATGGCAAACCAGTGGTGACGCCGCAGCAGGATATTATCTGGGGCTGTTATTATCTCACCTCTATCAAAGAAAAAGACCAGCCCCGGGGGTTTTCTTCGGTCAACGAAGCGTTATTGGCTTATGATCGAGGCGTGATTTCTTTTCAGGATAAAATCAAGGTTCGCTACAGCAAGAGTTTAAAACCCAAAGGCAAGGATAAGGCGCAGCTGGTGGAGACCTCGCTGGGTAGAATTATGTTTAATTCCATTTTGCCGGAGAACTATGAGTTTATCAACAATCGTGTGGGTAAAAAAGAATTGAGAAAAATCTTGGGCGATATTTTGCGCAAATTCGGCAATGAAGTCACGGTCAAGCTTTTAGATGATTTAAAAAAGCTGGGGTTTTATCATTTGACCAGTTCGGGCCAATCGCTGGGCATGGGCGATTTGGCTAATATTATTGAGAGGGAAGAGTTGATTAAAAAAGGCGATAAGGACTTGGATACCATTGAACAACAATACCAAATGGGACTGTTGACCGATGACGAGCGTCATGAAAAAATCGTGGAGTTGTGGCTTAACGTCAATACCGCGGTTTTAAACAGAGTTAAAGGATCGCTATCTGAAGACAATACTATTTTTGGCATGATTGATTCCGGCGCTCGCGGCTCCTGGGGGCAATTGTCGCAGATGATTGGCATGAAAGGCCCGGTGGTCAACCCGGCTTATGAGGTTATTGAATTGCCGGTCAAAGGAAATTTTAAAAAAGGTTTTGACGTGTTGGAATTTTTTATTTCCACTCATGGCGCCAGGAAAGGCCTGACTGATATCGCCTTGCGTACTTCCTCGGCCGGTTATCTGACCCGCCGCTTGGTTGACGTCTCGCAAGACGCGGTGATTGCCAGCGAGGATTGCGGCGATAAAGACGGCATCACTTTGACTAAAGCGGAAAGCGAAAATATGAATGTCAATTTAATAGATAGAATAACCGGCCGTTACTTGGCACAAGAAGTCAAAGACCCCAAGACCGGCAAAACCATTTTAGCCAAAGGCGATTTAATCGGCGAAGAGGTGGTAGAAAAATTAAAAAACTTGGATTTGGCGGAAATAAAAATCAGGTCGGTTTTGGCTTGCAAAAACCAGCGCGGCGTTTGCCAAAAGTGCTATGGCTATGACTTGGGTTCTAATCAGCCGGTGAGATTGGGTACGGCAGTGGGCATTATCGCGGCCCAGAGCGTGGGCGAGCCGGGCACGCAGTTGACCATGAGAACTTTTCATACCGGCGGCGTGGCTTCCGAGGGCGATATCACCCAAGGCTTGCCGCGCGTGGAAGAATTATTTGAAGCGCGTTCGCCTAAGGCCAAGGCCATTATGGCCGAAGTAGCGGGAGTGGTGTCCATTAAAGAAGGCCAGCGACAAGTAAAAAACGCCAGCGGCAAAACAATCATGACCACTTCCAACAAGGAAAGAATCATTCAAATCAGCTATGCGGATAAAGTGGAGCAAAAAATTTCTTTCAAAGCCAAAGATGAATTAAAAGTTCAGGATGGCGATGAGATTAAATTCGGTCAAGTATTGCTAATTGGCGGCGGCAAAGAGGTAACCAGCCCGGTTGATGGCACGGTTAAGCTGGGCAAAAACCATCTGTTGTTGATAAAAGACGAATTGGCCGTCAAAGAGTATATTATTCCGGCGGCCCGGGCGATTTTGGTGAAAGACGGCGTTCGGGTGGAAATGGGCGATCAGTTGACCGAGGGCAGCTTGGATTTGCATCAGCTATTTACTCTTAAAGGCCAGGAAGTCACGGAAAAATATATTATCAGAGAAATCCAGCATGTTTACTCTTCCCAGGGACAAAATCTCAATGACAAGCACGTGGAGATAATCGTCAAACAGATGTTTTCCAAGGCCTACATTAAAGACGCTGGCGACAGTGATTTTATGCCCGGCGAAGTGGCGGAATACGTGGAAATAGAAAAGATCAACCAAGAACTCAAAAAACAAAATAAGAAGGAAATTGTTTTTGAACGCTTGCTCCTGGGCATCACCAAAGTTTCTTTATCCACCAAAAGTTGGCTGGCCGCGGCCTCTTTCCAAGAGACGGCCAAGGTTTTAATTGATGCCGCCATTACCGGCAAGACCGATGATTTGGCCGGGCTTAAAGAGAACATCATTATCGGCCGCCTAATTCCGGCTGGCACCGGTTTTATCAAAAAATAATTTTTTTAAAATACCCCCTCGCAGCAGGCGAGGGGGTATTTTTTATAAACTAGTATATATGATATTATAAGACATAGAAAGACATAAAGATATAGTATGAAAAAAATAATTATTTTTATTTTATTCGTCAGCTGGCTGTGGCCGCTGAATTTATTGGAGGCGGCCATGAGTTCCAATAATTATCAAATTTGGGCCGATGTGGTGTCAGTGGGCGGCATAGAACAGGGCTCTTCCACTAATTATCGTTTGCGGGAGACGCTGGGTGAGGCCGGTATTGGCCGGTCGTCTTCAACTAATTATTCGGCGCGTATTGGTTTTCGGGAAATGGAGGGCCATGACCAGCCCACCAATCAGAGCTTAACTTTGAATTTGGGTGCCAGCGCTGTCAGTTTGGGCATTTTAAGCGAGACGGAAGCGCGCACGGCCAGCCATTCGCTGGAAGTGGGCACTAATTCCAACTTGGGAGTCAGTGTAGCTTTTACTGGCAACACTTTGACGTGCAGTGCCTGCGTCAGCAACAACACTATCGCCGCTATTGGCGCCACGGCCGTCGCGTCAGCGGTGGGCACTAGCCAGTTTGGTTTTAACGTGGCTTATCAGAGCGGCGTGGCGCCAGTGGCCTCGGCCGTGGCGCCTTACAACAACTTAAGTCAATACGCCTTCAACAGCGGCGACCAGATTATCAGCGCCAGCGGCGGCATCAATAATACGATTTTCAGCGTGGTTTATCTGGCCAATATTAGCGGTACGGAAGCGGCCGGCAGTTATGTCGCCTCCATTACTTACACGGCCACGGCCAATTTTTAATAATATGAAAAATAAATTGTTAATTTTTTTGCTGGTTTTGGCCGGGGTGATAATTAACTGGCCCTCGGCCAGTCGGGCCATGACTATTTCGCCGCTGACTTGGGAAGTGGAAATTGAGCCGGGCCAGACCGAGCAAAACTTTATTAATTTGACCAATGAAAATGCCAGCGAGGATTTGTATGTAAACGGTTATGTGGAAGTGTTTAAGCCCAAAGGAACCAGAGGTGAGGCGCAAGTGGCAGCGCCGGCAGTGGCTGACCAGGCGGTGGCCTGGGTGCGCTTGCCGCAGAACTCCTTAAAAATCAAGCCGCAAGAAACGGCGCGGGTGCCGTTGATTATCAGCGTTCCCGAGACGGCTAGCGCCGGAGGTTATTATTTGGCTATTATGTGGGAGACGGCCGCCAGTCCCAGACAAAATATCAATCAGGTGCGAGTAAGCGGCCGGGTGGGGCTGTTGGTTTTCTTACAGGTGGCAGGTTCGGCCAAGGAGGAACTAACCCTAGAATCTTTTGGATTTTTGTCAGAACAGAGGATATTTAATTATTTGCCGGTGGGTTTTACCAGCCGCTTGGTTAACAGCGGCAACGTTCATCTTAAACCGCAGGGGCTGATTATTATTAAAAATATTTTTGGCGTGGCCGAAGTGTTGCCTTTCAATCCGGAAAAAAACAATATTTTGCCTAGTAGCACCAGAGAATGGGATAATGTGTGGCAAAAAAAAGCGGCTATTAGTGGCACGGGTTTTTGGTCGGAGCTGAAAAGAGAAATTAATAATTTTGCCGGCGGCCGGTATAGCGCGCAACTGGTGGTGGAATATGGTCAAAGCCGGCAAAGCTGGGAATCGGAAAAAATATTTTTTTGGGTTTGGCCTTGGCGTTTGAGCGCGGTGGCCATAGGAGCGGTTTTGCTAATGGTAATTTCAGGGATATTTAGAAAAAAGAAGAGTTAATTTTTAATGAAAAAAATAGTTATAATTTTGCTGGTTGGCTTGGCGGCTTTAAGTTCGTCGGCTTTGGCTATTACTCAAAGCGGCAGTGTTGATATTGGCGCCACGATTTCCGGCGGCGGTCCGCCGCCGGGCTGTCCGCCCCACTGCCCGCCGCCACTAGACACTTTAGCTATCAATCAAGTCAGCAGCGCCGGTTTTTGCACCAGCGCGACGGTGGCCTGGCACACTTATTTGAATCCCGGCGGCGGCGGGGCGGCCAGCACCGGCTATGTCACTTATTGGCCGCAGGGCGACAGCGGGAATAAGCTAAAGGCGGAAGATAACGTAGCCGCCGAAAATCATGCCGTAAATTTAAGCGGACTAAATCCTTTAACCACTTATGATTTTACGATTGACGCCAATGCCGCGGCCGGCCACGCTTTTGTTGGCACATTGCAGTTTACTACTGCCTGCCAAATCAGCAATGCCGCGCTTAGCGCCACGCCCAGTGAGCGGGGCGTCAGAATTGATGTGACTTATCCCGACGATAGTGATATCTCCAGAGTGATAATCAGAAAAGCGCTGGGCGCTCCGCCGTCAAGTCAAACAGAAGGCGAAGAATTTTACAGCGACAACGGTTCGCGCCAGCCATTGGAGCAGGAAAGTTTTTTTGACCCGCATATAGCCGGTGACACCCACCAGCGCGACTATGGCCAGCATACCGCCAAGGACCAAAGTTACTGCTACACTGTTTTTATTTGCAACAGCTATAATATCTGCTCGAGCGGCGCTTTTGATTGCGCCCAAAGAACAGTGCCAGAAGCCAGCAATGTTTTGGCCGCCAGCGGCAATGGCTGGGTTAATTTGTCCTGGACTAATCCGGCCAGCGATAGCGGCCGGGATTTTACTTTTACGGCGGCTAGATTGGTGCGCACAGACAATAGCTGCCAAGCCAACGGGGAATTGCTTCGGGAAGATAATTTTTCCAGCTGGCGCGACGACCAGCTGGAAAATAATCAGACCTATTATTATAAAGTTTTAATCAAGAATGCTTACGGCGAATATTCTGTGGGCAGCTGCCTCTTTGCCACGCCGACCGTGGCGGCCCAGACCCGCTGCTTTACCGGCGTCGACGCGCAGGCCGGCGACAGGCAAATTGCGGTTAGCTGGGTTAATCCCATTAGCGAGCCGGGTGTTTTTACTTTTAACGATGTTTTATGGCGAAGAAGCGGCGCTTGCGTTAATAATCCAAGCGAAGGTAATGGTGTTTATCAAGGCACGGGACAAAATTTTATTGATAGCGTGGCCAATAAAATAGTTTATTTTTATTCTGGCTTTGTTAATTATAACAATAATCAGGTCGTCAATTGCGGCTGTATCAGCGCTATGGCCGATACGGCGCAAAAGCCGCCGCCGCTGTGCCCGGATTGTGTCAGTAGCGACCAAATTCCGCCATTTAAATTTTTTGTCAATGGCGGCGCTTTAGAAATTTTTTCCGTCCAGGGAAAATTAAAAATTTTGGCCGGTTACAATCTTAAGGTTGCCGTGGAGCGCCAGTCGCTGGAGAAGGAAGTGGCGCTTGTAGTGGCGCAATTGGGGTCAAATAATTATTTCTTGACGCTGGATGGCCGACAAGAAAATTATCAAACCGAATTTAAGGTGCCAATTGAGGTCAAAGAATATCCTCTGCAACTGGTCACGATTTATACTGATAAGACGCAAGCTATTTACGAGTTATTTTTACAGGTGGTTCCTTGGGGTTATGTTTATGACACGGCCGACAATCGCCGAATTCCCGCGGCTGAAATTTCTTTGTGGCGGGCTGACCAACTGGTGGCCGGTTTTGGCCTAGCCAACCCCCAAGACGGCAATGAGCAGGGCGAGTATGGTCTAATGGCTCCCAGTGGTAATTACCGCCTCAAAGTCAGTAAAAATAATTATCAGGAAAAGTGGCTAGAGGTGATGGTGGCCGATAATATTATCAATTCCAATGTCGGCCTGTTAAAAGCAAAAAATTTACGGAATTTTCTTTTAGATATGGCTTTGCCAGCCGCCAGAAAAGCCGTTGTTTATTTGGCGCCGGCTTTGGCGGCTCTGGCGCTGATAAATGTAATCGTCGGTGTGCCCTGGTGGAGCTTTGCTCATTATTTACAGTATTTGTTTACCGAGCCATTGGCATGGTTGTTTAGACGGCGCAAGAAAGGTTGGGGCGTGGTTTATAATTCCGTTACCAAAAAGCCGGTTGATTTGGCGGTGGTGCGTCTGTATGACTTTAACGGCAAAAAATTGTTGCGTTCGCGGGTTACTAACAAAGAAGGCCGTTATAATTTTTTGGTGGAAGAAGGAAATTATTATTTGGAAGTGGTCAAGCCGGGATTTGTTTTTCCTTCGGTGATTTTGGTCAATACCGAACACGATCATGGATTTACTGATATTTATCACGGCCAGGAGATAAAAATCAAAGCCGGACAGCAGGGGCTTATCGCCGCCAACATTCCCTTAGATCAAGAGATAGAAGAGCTGAGTGATAAGCAGGTGATAGGCCGCGACTGGTGGCGAGGCATCAGAGAAAATGTCAGTATTGTCAGCCCGATTTTAGCCGTAGTCTCTTTTATTCTCTCTCCGGTGTTGATTATCGGACTGCTTACGTCGCTGCATTTAGTCTTATATTTATTTTTCAAGCGGCTGGCCAGAAGGAGCAAGGCCAAGCCCTGGGGTTTGGTATTTGATTTGGCCAAAAAGAAATCTTTGCCCAAGGCCGTGGTCAGAATATTTTCTTCCCAATATAACCGCATGTTAGAAGCGCAAGTGACAGACGGTTATGGACGCTATGGGTTTTTGGTTGATAATAATTTGTATTATCTGACAGCCAGTAAAGACGGTTATGTGGCGCAGAAAACAGAAAATATAGATTTGAATAACAAGAGAGCCGAAGAAGTGATCGATCAAAATATCGGTTTGGTGTCCAGCCAAGAAACTAAGCCGGTAGAAAATAATTTGCAAAATATCGAAATTCAGACAACGGAAAATTCTGTCCAGACAACAAATCAATCAGAGCCGACTCAAAAAGAGGCGAGTGAGGCAGAATCAAAAACAGCAGATATCCACAGAGCGGAGGAATCAATTTCTGTTGTGTCTTTGGAAAATAAAAATGCAGCTGTTGATAAACCAATAGAAGAACATTCGGCAGATAATCAGGCAGAAACAGACAAATTAGACGGTTGATAAAAAAATACGATTTTTTAGCTTAAAATAGCCATTTAATGGCTATTTTTAATTGCCAATTATTTTGTCAATTAAGAACAATTAAGTATATATTAGTTATAAATAAGTATATATTATATACAAATATCTATTGTTGATAACTTATTATTGACAATTAAGGACATAAACTTTTATAATAGACTTATGATTATGGTTTAAAAAACAGCAAAATGACGTTGACTTATTTAACCTGAAACAAACCAAGCTAAAAACCAAAACGGTTTTTAGCTTTTTATTTATTTAAATGTCCAACCAAATCCTGACAATTGAAGAGGTCGCCAAGACGATGAAGGTCAGTTTGAAGACCGTCTACCGCTGGATTAGCGGCGGTGATTTGGCGGCCGCGCGCATCGGCTATAAAACCTATCGCGTGTTTGAGGCGGATTTGATCAGGTTTTTAAGAAAAAATATGGCTCGCTCCCGGCGGCGTCGACGTTAAAAAAATATATATGCCCTTCCTTACCATAGAAAAATTCACCCCTCACTACCGAACCAGAATCATCAAGAAATTGGTGCTAAGTTTAATCGTGCTTGTCGTGCCCTTTATCATACTAGCGGCT
>Ga0233423_10001631_pt1 | contig 11139 bp, 9 predicted proteins | sample Watercolumn_Mata_FD_180713 | JGI IMG/M metagenome (GOLD analysis project Ga0233423, IMG submission 180713) | Freshwater microbial communities from Lake Matano, South Sulawesi, Indonesia - Watercolumn_Matano_2014_112_MG | ecosystem: Environmental > Aquatic > Freshwater > Lake | place: Indonesia... | reverse complement strand
ATTCTGGTGTGGGCCAGAGACGCCTAGTGGGAAGCGAAGACCTTGTGGACCTTTACTGCAACTTGTTGTTGTGTTTTATTGAAAAGTACAAAGCGTAGCTAGGAGAGTCGAAGCCAAGTTCCGGCTTGGTGGATCAACAATGTAACACTAGCTATTTTTTACTAAGATACTTACTCTCGCGAAAGTGGGAGGACAGCAGCTGGCAGGCAGTTTGGCTGGGGTGGCACCCTGCAGAAAATGTATCTGTAGGGCCCAAAGGTGAGCTCATCATAGTTGGAAACTATGAGTAGAGTGCAGAGGCAAAAGCTCGCCTGACTGTGTTCCGCCTAGAGAGGAATGCAGATACGAAAGTAAGGCTCAGCGAACCTTTGAGGCTTTTTAGTGGGGCCCAAAGATGACAGAAAAGGTACCCCAAGGATAATAGGCTTGTCGCGCCCGATAGTCCATATTGACGGCGCGGTTTGGTACTCCGCTGTCGGCTCTTCCTATCCTGGTAGTGTAGAAGCTACCAAGGGTGTCGGGGTTCACGCATTAAAAGGGATCGTTAGCTGGGTTAAATACGTCGTGAGACAGTATGTTTGATATCTACTAGGCGTGTTGTTGTCTGAGTGGAAGAAATCTTTAGTACGAGAGGAACGGGATTTCGGAGCCTCTGGTGTAGCGATTGTCCTCATAGGGCAGGTCGCATAGCTACGCTCTCGCTGATAAGGACTGAAGGCATCTAAGTTCGAAGCAGCCCGCGAAAATAGACAACTTAGGCCGTTGTAAAAGACAACGTTGATAGAGTTGGCGTGTACGCACCAAGCCTCGGCGAGGTGTTCATCGCACAACAACTAAAAGCCACATTTAAATTTGCTTTATCAAAAAGATTAAGTTTAATTTAAAATTTCAACTCAACACGTGTGTTGCTTTCTATGATGTTTTATATTGATTTAAGAGGGATAGGAAAATAAATGAAACTATCAAAAGGACTAGAAAAGTTAATGGGGTTTGTTGAAAAAGTTCTTCTTGGAGATACCTTACAAAAAGAGTGGGAAGAATATCAAAGAATCTGGGAAGGAACACCTGAACAAACAGCGATAAGGCTACAAGCATGGAATTATACCCGCAACATGACAAGAGACTCTAGTCATTACAGATAAACAATTTTTTCTTATATTCTCTGTAATTTATTGAAATATATTGATTAATTAATTCACTTGTTCACCATTTTATTTTTTGAAACAATCTGTATGATTCATGGATTAACACTTACCGAGATATATACAATTTAATACAAATGCTTTTAACTTAATTCTCATTATATTAATAATGAAACAAGATAGACCCACTATAGGCCAAAGAATCGACAATATTGTTGATGCTGCAAAAAAAGTTCTTGAGCCAAAAGAAGATCCAAGAATTGCCTATTATGAAGCAAAAAAAGCAAGAGAAAAGGAAGATGAGGAATTGGATATATTTGTCAATGCATCATCTGCATATCTTTCTCCAACTATTCTTGAATTGATCAGACAAAATCCAAGAGAAACACAAGTTTTTGATCAACAAAGGAGATATCTTTATTCTCGACCTTTCTATCTAGGATGATTATTTCAAAAATCTTTCTGATTTTTTTATAGTGCCAGAAACACCAACACACTTCATTGAAACATCTTTGCCTTTAAATAATGTAAAGCTTGCCTTGACATAATCGACGTATTTTGTCAATACACTCAATGTAACTAAATATTTTTCTTTAGAAAATTTTATCTTTACAAAGATTGGGCCAGCACTTGCAAGTCCTAAAGAACCGATAAAATGCTTTATTGATGATTCAATTTTATTCTTGACATCTTGTTCATTTAATTTTTCTTTACTTGTCAGTTCAATGATTAAGTAATGCCTTTTTTCTTTCAATGTTGGCCTTAATTTTAATTTGTCTTTTCTTGATTTCATGCTTATAATTATAACTTCGTACTTAAAAAACTTCTTAAAATTACATTCCGCAATCCCTAAAAGATTGTTCTATAGCATCATCAGGCCAGCCAGCTTCTTGCAGCTTCATCTTGATATCTGGTTTTCCAGCACCTGCCGCTACAGCATCCCTTATATAAGAAACAACTTCAGGATATTGTGGATTTGCATTCTGTACAGGTTGTCCGCCAAAACCCTGGCCCATAGAAGATGTTTGAGAATAATCTACTTGTGGCTTTTTCTTTTTCAAGACCAAAAGTAAGATAACCACAATCACGATGATTATTCCTGCTGCAATCACGATTATTATCCATGGGAATTTTGGTCCAGTGCCGCAATTGTTACTGCAAATTCCTCCACATCCATCAGGGTCATTGCATTTTGCATTAAAACAATTTGGCGTGCAAGGAGTATAACAACCACCTTGAGCAGCATCACAAGATTGTCCCTGAGTAGAACAATCATTTAGTGTATTCCAAGTAAGACCATCTGCAGAACACTGCTGATATATGCTTCCAGAACACTGATACGAATTAGGAGCGCATGTTGTTCCTGTGCCACAAGATTGAGTTACATTGATAAGATAAGAAGGTCCATTCTGTGGACACTGGCTTTGATCTCTTCTTGTCATCCACTGGAATCTATTCTCGCAAGTGCTCCAGTTGCTCACATCAACCCAATTTTCAGTACAATTTGAAACACTACCGACTGTAAATCCAGTAATCTCTTCAAAAATCAAGCAAGGTATTTCTTTTTCAGGATCTTCAGGATCTGGGCAATAATCTAGTCCCATGACTGGCTTGTAATCAAATCTCCATTTCAATACATAAGAGCCATTTTTATTTGGCGCTTTTAGATTGATTCCATTTGTTGAGAAATTAACTCGATAAGTATTATCCCAATTCAAACAAGTGCCACTGTTAGTCACTAAACAAGCAGTATATCCTCTTCCAACACCATCAGGAGTATAACAAGGATCTTTTAGACCAATTATCTGGCCATCAACAATTGCCTGGCATTCATCGCCCGATGTTCTGTTATATTTGCTACTTGAACCTGATTTTGATATGAAAGAACTTAATTTCATTGAAACAGAATCTGTACATTTTCCCCAACACTCATATCCTGTTGAACAATTAAGTTGTCTTCCAAGATAACTGTCTAATCCAGTTCCTTCTAAACAACATGTTTTATTTAATACAGTACAATTATTTGAAGGTTCTGCATAATCTGGTTTTTCTATTTTAATATAATCTAGCCAAACTTTTTGTCCATAAGAATAATCCCCAGAGACTTTAGCAGATGAAATAAGATAAATATCCGTTATATTATCATTAACACTTCCACTGCCAAATTGATTTGATGAAGTCCAATTAGAATAAATATCAATTGCTTGAATATCCCAGTTCATAGGGCTGCCCTCAGAACTCTCTCCTATAGACATCTCAATATATTGCTCTGAATTATTTTCAGGACCATGATTACATATAGGATCTAACTGATAGAAATAGTGCAAGCTTCTAGGAACTCCGCTTGATTCTCCCTTAACGACTATCTCAAAAGAGCAAGGTGCATCTCTAATGTTTTGCCACGCAACCTTGTATTTAAAATAACCACGAGCAGCTAAAGATGACTGTTGAATACAACTATCGTTCCCTTTTTGAGTACCATTTTCAGAACAAGTTCCTTTAATGGTCGTGATATTTCCGCCATCACTATCAGAACAAGCTGGCGGATCAATAGCATACCCAGTTATACTTCCTACAGTTATACCTCCTATAAATATAGCGCCACCAGTAATTAAAGATGATTGAGGAGAAATAACTGCTGGTGGTTGGTAACCTGCCATAACCGGACTAGTGCATGCCCCGTTTGAACAAACTGATGGACATACAGTGCTATAATTCTGACACTTGTTTGTAACATTATTACAATACCATTCAGACAAGACTGTTTTTGTTTGTAATCCTACTCTATACAGACTTCCAACACTGATTTTCCTTGTTCCAAGAGCTTGTTTCAAAGAATAATTTGTATTTCTTGTTGCAGAGCTTGAATCTTCAACAGCAACATCTAATGAAATAGGATTTCCCTCATAATCATAATCTGTAAATGATTCTGTCCTGATGCCCCCACTCGAAGTTGGAATTCCAATCCAGCTATCTAATCCACCGCTAAAATCCTTATTCAATATAATCTGTCCACATTTTGTAACATTCTTCAAACAACAAGCACCCTCAGGATCAGGCTCTTTGATTTCACACTCTCCAGTTGTTGCATTGATTATATGCCAATCAACCATCAAGCCACCAGGGCAAACATATTTTGTGGGACATTTTGAAGCATCAGTTAAAATAGAAAAAGTCATTGTAGCATTTCCTGGAATAATATCTTGCTGATCCATCTTAAGAGAAACAGTTCCTTTCAACATCTCAGAACCATTATAAGAAGCCTTGTTCAAAGAAACAGTTTTTGTTAAAAAACCAGTAATTGCATTATTAATTTTATTCTGGGGAATTATATTCGAAACAGCTAAAACAGAGACAACTATAAAAATTGTGAATAATACAAGCAGAATTCTCTCATAGAACTTATGTTTTTTGACTTTTCTAGAATTCTTGGTACCTTTCTTATTTCTCTTAAGATTTTTTTTCTTCACCATCTTTTCAATTTTCAGCACTTACTTATAGTAATAAAAATCACTTTAAATATCTTGTGATAAAATCCCTCAATAAGACAGATAAATTGCTATCTTTGATTCTTACAAAAATTTAAAAAACATGCTTTCTTAATCCAATATATAAAAAAGAAGGTTCAAGAAGATAGTTGAAAAAATGAATAAAAAAGAAAAAAAAGAACCTAAACAAGATATTACTAAAAAAGAGAACAAAAAACCAGACAATGGTTCATTGATTCCTCAATATAATTTTAAGGAAATCGAGAAAAAATGGCTTGAATTCTGGCAATCAAATAACATTTATAAGTTCGACCCAAAAGATTCTGGCGAGATCTTCTCTATTGACACACCACCACCTACAGTTTCTGGAGTCATGCACTTAGGGCATGCTGCATCTTACTCACATCACGATTTTATCGCAAGATTCAAGAGGATGCAGGGATTCAATGTATTCTTTCCATGGGGATTTGATGACAACGGACTACCAACAGAAAGATATGTGGAAAACAAAACAGGAAAAAAAGCCCAAGATATGTCAAGAATAGAGTTCATAGATTTATGCTTGCAAGAAACTAAGGAAGTTGAAGAGCAATTAAAAAAACAGTGGATGTCTATCGGATATAGCGCAGATTTTTCTATATACTATCAGACAATCAACGAGATATCAAGAAAATTATCTCAAAAAAGCTTTATTGATCTGTATGAAGATGGTAGAGCTTACAGAAAAGAAGGCCCTGTTTTATGGTGTCCAGAATGTAAGACTGCAATAGCCCAAGTAGAATTGAAAGATAAAGAACAATCAACACTGTTCAATGATATTACCTTTCAACTTAAAGATGAAAAAAAAGGCACTTGCGGAGAGATAACAATTTCAACAACAAGGCCAGAATTCTTGCCTGCATGCGTAGCAATATTTTACAATCCACAAGACAATAGATACAAATCATTTAAGCATAAGAGGGCAATAGTTCCCTTATTTGAATTTGATGTTCCTATAATGGAAGATGAACGAGTCGACATAAACAAGGGAACAGGACTAGTGATGTGCTGCACATTCGGTGATCAAACAGATATGGAATGTTGGAAAGCATATGGACTTCCTTACAAGAAACTGCTGACAAGCGAAGGAAAATTAAATGATACAGCAGGAAAATATGCTGGCTTGACAATAAAAGATGCCAGAGATAAGATAATCAAGGACTTGAAAGAAAAGAAAATAATCACCAAACAACAGAAAATAAAACACATGGTCAATGTGCATGAAAGATGCAATACTGAAGTAGAATTCCTAATAGAAAAGCAGTGGTATATCAGATATCTTGATCTAAAAGAAAAATTCCTAAAAATAGGAAAGGAAATAAATTGGCATCCAGAATTCATGAAATCTAGATATGATAACTGGATAAACGGACTACAATGGGATTGGTGCATTTCAAGACAGAGACATTTTGGAGTTCCTTTTCCAGTATGGTACTGCAAACAGTGTGATGAAATCATTCTGGCAAAAGAGAAAAATCTGCCTGTAGATCCTTTCACTTATCTTCCACCAGTCAAACAATGCCCAAAATGCAAAAGCAAAGAATTTATTCCTGAAGAGGATGTAATAGATACTTGGGCAACTTCAAGCCTAAGCCCAGATATAGCTATTGAAACAGCAGAAAGTCTTCTAAAAACAAGTTTAAAGAAAATCTATCCTTTTTCACTAAGACCTCAAGCTCATGACATCATAACATTCTGGGCATTCAACACAATAGTCAAAGCACATTTCCACCATAACTCAAAACCCTGGAATGACATAATGATCTCAGGATATGTTTTATTCGGAAAAGAGAAGATGTCAAAAAGCAAGGGAAATTCAATAGAACCAGAAAAAATCCTAGAGAAATATGGTGTTGATTGCCTCAGGTACTGGACCTCAACATCCAAGTTAGGAGAAGACATCACACTAGACGAAAAAGAGCTAGTTGCAGCTGAAAGGCTAATAAAGAAAATTTGGAATGCATACAATTTCATAAAAATGCATCTTCCTCATGATTTATCAACCCCAAAAAAAGTCGAAGAAATTGATTCCTTCTTACTATTAAAATTAGAAGAACTAGTAAGAGATGTGACAGGACACCTAGAAAATTATGAATACTCTCATGCCAGGGCTTTAACAGAAAAGTTCTTTTGGCAGACATTCTGCGATAATTATCTAGAGATAATCAAAAAGAGAATCTATGGAGAAAATATTGATAAGAAAAAATCAGCACAGCATGTATTAGGAAAATCGCTCTTGACAATTTTAAAATTATTCGCTCCAATAATGCCTTGCATAACCGAAGAGATATATCAAGAATTTTTCAAGGATAAGGAAAAATCAGAATCTATCCATGTAAGCAAGTGGCCTGAAACCAATTTCAAGAAATTCACCAAACAGCAAGAAGAGCTTGACAAAAAAGGAACAAAATTCTTTGAAATTCTTGGAAAGGTCAGGCAAGAAAAATCAAAAGCACAAAAATCAATGAAGTCTGAGATAAATTTGACTATAAAGAAAGAAGATAAGTTATTTTTAAAGAACATGCTAGAAGATCTTAAAGCAGTCACAAATTCTAAAGAGATAAAAGAAGGGGAATTCAAAGTTGAATTCTTATAAGTCAAATTTTATTGCATTGAAAGAGTGCAGATCTATTCCATACTTCAAATAAATGTCTTTAATGCTTAAGTTCCCAGAATCCTTTCCTTCTAAACCCAAAAGCCTCAATCCCTCAAGAACTTTTTCCTCACTAAAAGACTCAACTTCAAGATGCGAAGGTATTTTTGGCCACGTATCAATACAGAATTCAATGGCATTTAATTTAAAAAAATGTCTTTTGTTTTCTTGATAATATGAGTTCTTGAAACCGATTTTTGAAAGAATTTCCGCAGTTTTATCAAAATCATCAACAATAACTTCAATCTCTTCAGTTTCAGAGATGTCCTGGCCAGTTTTTTTCTTATGCGCCAAGGTCGTATTTTTTCCGTTATGCCTCAATCTAATCCAATCATACTCTACGCCCATCCCAAAAACCCATCTTTTCATCAAGACTTCTGGTTCTTCTTCAGCACCTAGGTCTCTTAACTTTTTCTTAATATCTTCAACATCGATATCAAGAACATGAGCTTCAAATTCTTTTGTCATTTTAATAAAAATTATTTTTCGATATTTATTTTTATGCAGCAAGTCCGTATTTTTCTAGGACTTCGGGTTTATCCGAGAATAATAGTTGAGCATCTCTTGCCAATTCATCCATTTTAGGCCTGTGAACATGATTCAAAAAAGCAACTCTGTCCTTATGCACAGGGTCTGCCCTGTATTGCAAAGCCAATTCTGGACTTATTTGTCTATACAAACCAGAATCTGTCTTATAATAAAATCTCCCAGCAAAAAGTCTTCTTAAACAATCTCTACTCATGAAATCTTCGGGCATTGTCGGTCCAACAAGATTACTTAAACTTTCTACAGTATTTCCATAAACACTTGAAACAACATAAGCTATTGCCCTATTGCTGATTAGGTGTGGTTTTTCCTTTATCACCTGTGTTCTTAATCCCTTTATTGTTTCTCTGAATCCTGCTTTGCTCTCCTCTGGATATAGCCTGTCTACTAAACCTAAAAAATTAAGTTCATTTGATCTATCAAAAATTTCAAAGCACTCTCCATGAAGAACAGCTCTTACAGCTTCTTCTAGCATAGCTCCTCCAAACCTCTCATCTGGAACCATGTAAGTTTTGCTTGGATCAACAACTAAGAGAATACTTACATCAGCCTTTTCTTTTACCAAATCCCCACTAGCCATGAAAATTAATACTACTCTTACTTTTTAAAGTTTATTACAGAAGAATTACTTTTTTTCTAAATCTGATTAATTGCCAGTATCAAGACGTTCTTGTAAGTACTTTGCAGCACCTAATTTATCAAATGCTTTCTGTAAATGAGAACCGACAACAACATAGTGAGGATAAACAGGAGCAACATATCCTATAGTCTCGGGTTTTATTCCGCCATCAATTCCCAAGGTTCCTTTAAAACCTGCTCTTCTTAATTGATTAAGTTTCACTAAAGGATCATTCTGAAATTTAGCGCCATAAGCACCTATGTCTACTGTCATGACAACAACTTCATCAACATACTCTAAAAATTCTGGAAAATCCCTAAATACTTGCTCAACACTTGTTTCTACTTTTATGGCTAACCCAAATCTTTTTCCCATTTCTTTGATACGCCTTGCAGAATCTCTCAATTCCTTTCCATCAATCTCATAATGAACAATCACCGTATCTGTTCTGTCTAACAAATCTTTAGGAAAAAAAACATCAAGAAAATTTATAGGATGTTCACCCATAATATGCAATCCGAACCTTACTTCTGTTTCACATTCATCTAGCACACCACCTAAATCCCTAGAATTTAAAGAATTATTCTCAACATACGGAGGAATCATGGCATCTAAATGGCAGTATTTGAATCCAGTTAAAAACCATCCCATCCTTGTTTGAAATTGCTGTCTGTCAACAGCGATTATTGAAGGTTGGACTTTTGTTATCAATGTCATAATACACTCAAGACAACAACTTTAAAAAGATTATTATGGTTAAGAGTATATGGACTTGAAAAAGAAGTTTGAAGAAAAAATATTTGCATATGCACTAAAAAATGCAATTGAACATGAAGGAAAAGCCCAAGCAGGAAGCATTCTCAGCCCACTATTTCATGAAGGTCTGGAAAAAAACCAAGTCAAGGAGATAATGCCCTTAATTAATGAAACTCTTAAGAAAGTAAACTCAATGTCATTAGAAGAACAACAAAAACTATTTTCAAAAGAAGAGAAATTCACAAGCCACAGAGAAGTCAGAGAAGAAGGCGAGTTGCCTGAATTGCCAAATGCAGTTCAAGGAAAAGTTATCTTGAGGCTTGCTCCATTTCCTTCAGGTGCACTGCATATTGGAAATTCCAAAACCTATTTACTAAATGCGCTATATGCTGAAAAATACAAGGGAAAACTTTTATTTATAATGGATGATACAATAGGCTCAGAGCAGAAAATGATTGCTCCAGAAGCATATCAACTAATTCCAGAAGCATTTGATTGGCTAAACGTTAAGTACAAAAAACCAATTATCTACAAATCAGATAGATTGGAAATTTATTATAAATATGCCGAAGAATTGATAAAAAAAGATAAGGCCTATGTCTGTTTCTGCAATCCTGAAAAACTAAGGGACAACCGAGCTAATGGAAAAGAATGTTCTTGCAGAAATAAAAAACCAGAAGAAACTCTTAAATTATGGAAAGATATGTTCAAGGCAAAACAAGGTTCTTGTGCTTTAAGGATAAAAACTTCGATGCAGCACCCAAATCCTGCTTTTCGCGATAGGGTTTTATTCAAAATAGTAGACAGAGAACATCCAAAAGTTGGAAAAAAATATCGTGTTTGGCCAACTCTTGAAATGTCATGGGGAATCGATGATCATATCCTTGAGATTACCCACATAATAAGGGGAAAAGAATTGATGATAGAAACGGATATGGAAAAATACATTATGGACATATTTAAGTGGAAACATCCTGAATTTATTCATGTTGGCTGGATCAAACTTGAAGGTATAGGCGCAAAGATTAGCAAAAGCAAGGCACAACAAGAAATCAAGTCAGGAAAATTCTTTGGATGGCATGATCCGCGATCCTGGAGTGTTCAGAGTTTGATGATGCGAGGTATTCAACCAGAAGCTATAAAAACATTTGTTGAGAACATGGGATTAAAATTAAGTGACGCTTCAATCCCAGTTGATGTTTTATATGCTTTAAACCGAAAATTGCTCTTTGACAAATCAATAAAGGCAAGTTTTGAAAAAACAAACAAAAAAGAAAAAGACAAAGCGCAAATCGAAATTCTCATGTCCGATGCTTCAATTGTTAAGGGAAATTCTGATTTAAATGTAAATAAGATCAAAGATAAACAGATAATCTATTTTGCAGGTTTTGGTTATGCAAGATATAATGAAAAAGAAAAAGTTAAGTTCTGGTTCAGCCACTCTTAACCAAATAAAGAAGCAAGCACAGATTTTTTCTTGACAGATTCAACTTCACCTGTTTCAGCACTTACTTCTGCTTCAATATCTCTCTTTACAGGGAAAAACAAAAATTTAGCATCCTCTTGGAATTTGATAGAGTAGACTAATTTGCCATCTTTTTTCTTTATTGTAATAAAGATTTCTTCACCCTCTTTCAAGTTTTCTGAAATCATCCTTACCGCTTCTTCTGGAGTTATCTCTACTTTATTATTATCCAAATAAAGCTCATTGTTTATCAGTTCTACAGGCATCTCCTTGTCAGCTGTAGCGACAATCTCTCCATTGCTTATCTCCACATTCTGATTATCGATTCCGACTTGAACGACTTTCTCATTATTATCAGAATCATAGAATGTGACATCCTCCCACGCCCTAAAGGGTTGCCCTGAGGGGCAACTTTTTGCTTCGCAAAAAGC
>Ga0233423_10001630_pt1 | contig 11148 bp, 10 predicted proteins | sample Watercolumn_Mata_FD_180713 | JGI IMG/M metagenome (GOLD analysis project Ga0233423, IMG submission 180713) | Freshwater microbial communities from Lake Matano, South Sulawesi, Indonesia - Watercolumn_Matano_2014_112_MG | ecosystem: Environmental > Aquatic > Freshwater > Lake | place: Indonesia... | reverse complement strand
ATTGAGCGGCATCGAGCACTGGAGCAATTGGCTCGCATTTTCAAGGACAAAGACATCGAGCGTTTTCAAAGCAAATACGATGGCTTTGCTGTCCTGCGTCTCGTTCCTAGACTCGCCTCTAAACAAGATAAAGTGCATGCAGATCTTGATCGAGGCAAGCCCTTCTTGATAGTGGCCAGGCTCAAAGGGGATTATAAAAATCCGCTCTGGCACGTCGCCAAAAGCGAAAGATTTGAAAGTTACTTATTGCGCACGCGTCCACCACGGGCGATACCAATTTCCGTGAGCCATACAGTCAAATGCTTTACTAGCGGTACGGTCACCCTGCAGAGATATTTTGGTCAGCCACGAGCTGAAAGAATGCGCCTGATGATGACCGTGGCGGACTTGTTTCACCGGACTCAGCCGGCCAAAAATGCCCCGGTCAAGCCCAATCATCGTGAGATGCCGATCTACAAATCAGCAATGGCGCTAAGGATCTTTGAGGCTCCTGCAAAGATAAAAGTACAATTACCACACAAGGCCGACTATGGTCCAGGACAAGTCTCTGGGGGCGAGATTAGGATTGCTGACTCTAGATCTCAATCCAGTGCTAAAGCTAATTCTGCAAAAGCCTTTGACGTCAGGTTTTCGCAGGCATCTGGCGACAAGGTCTCCCAAAATACGGTAAAGCAGTATTTTGCAGCGCAATGCAATCGCATCAAGAGCGACCGCTACATTGGCAGCGCCGATGTGACCTTTGTCTTGGTTTTTGCCCTGGCTGTGGCTGCCAAAAACCGGCTCAATGACGATGAATCCGGCTCCAATCTAAATATTTATCAGAGACTTGAGTCGCAATATACCCTTGCAGATGGACAGGCAATGCGACCGGTGCTTCGCGTGCGCGAGGGTGATACTATTGACGGTATCGCGCGCGAGCTCTTTAACAATGCCTCCGTCGCTCATTTGATCGCTGACCTCAATATGGCGGCAATCCAAGAAGAATACCTCGAGGGCAAGCGCATAATCAGACTAAAGGAGCGACAACAGCTGCGCTTGCCATTGTTAGAGGATATCAATGCCTATTTTGCGGGCAAGTATCACAAGATCGCCGATAAGGCCGAGCTAGTCACCATAGTAGAATCATCGCAAATCGATGACGAGGCCGTATACGAGCATCTAGCCCGCATACTGTCCGGTGCTGATAAAAATATCAAACAAGTAGTCCAAACTATACCAGGCGAAAGCAGTACAAAAAAAGACAAAGAATGGTTTGATAGTCCGGCGATATATCGAAAGGCCCTCATAAAAAACGATCTGATCTCTACAGTAGCGGAGGACGATAATCATTTTGAGATCCAGGATGGAGATCGGATCGTGGATTATAAGCAAAAACCAAAAGGAAACCGGGATTGATCGCAAACAAATTGATATTTTCAAAGGCAGTGTGCTTGGCAGTGGTATCGATCTCGCCCTTTTGTCTCTCCTCGTGCAGCCAGAACGAGGTTGCGACGCCGCCCAAACCTGCTCATCCGGCAGTTGGACTAGCCAGCCGTATCTTTGTCACTGAGCCCTTGATGGGGCATCCCCCTGTATCAGAGGCCAGTCGTACAGCCATTGCGCAAGCAGTTGAAACTCTGCCTTCACAAATGCGCAAAAAGCTCGACGCCAGTCAAGCTCGCATCACGATTTCTCCTAATCTCATCGATCGCTGGCCAGATGCCATCAAAAATAATGATCTCCCCGAAGATACTCCTGCTCTCAATCTTGCCGAATTACCCGGACGCATCTACGGGCAAGATATGAACATCTACGAAAGGCCCAAATTGCGCAAAACGACCGAACTGGGCGCCGCGAGACCGCCACAATTTATCAAATTGCAAGCACTCAATATGTGCTTTCAAGTCTTTGACGACATGGAGACTATCAGCAAGAGCCCTCAGCTGAGAGCTGCTCACGACCGCGACAAAATGGCATTGCCTCCAGAGCTACGCGACAAGCTCTGGACCTTCTGCAAACAAGATGACTGGGGGCCTCGCGAGACATGTGCCGAGACCTTTGCAGCCCTGCTAGGCGGTAAAGACCAATATTCGGACGATCTTATGCGATACTTTCCAAACACCCGAGACTATCTCGAGCAAAGACTGTCTATCAGTCCTGTTGGGCACTCTCAAAACCAAACTCAGTAAACAACCATTGTGTCAAAGCCGCCTCTCTCTCGGCTATGGCATCCTGTGTAATCAGGCCTCGCTTGAAGGCCTCCAGTATTAGCCTGGCGCGTGGATTATAGACTTCCATGCCTGCCGACTCTTTTACATGGTCTATTTGTGGACTGAGTTTTTGCAAGAGTGTTGCCATACGATTTTGGGCTCCTCGGTAGGAGACATGCTCTTTAAGAGCGATTGCCTTATCCGTTAGGCCAGTACAAATATCCATCAAAGTCTCGTATTCGCTGTCAGAGATGGCCGCACCACGAGTTGTTGTGCGCTCGCGGATTTTTTCTAGTCGCGGATTGATATAAGGCAAGTCCTGCACCAGCATCAATTGCAGTGCCTCAGCAAATACCTCATCTGCCTGAGACTTGAGCAGATATCCATGGATGGCCTCGTCCGGAACGATCTTGCCGATTTCACGGATATAGGCCTCATGGTCGTATTGAGACCAAAAAAGAATCTTTGTCCCTGGATATTTATGCCAGATATTTTTGGCCGTCTTGATACCAGTTTGATCTTGCATTGAAATGTCCAATACAATGAGACCAAATGTTCCACTCCTGTCGGTGCAGGCCTTTTCGGCGGCAGCCCCGCTTTGAGCTTCGTAAAACACCGGTTGTGCGTCATCGATGCACCTGGCAAAAAATGCCTGGATGACGTCTCTGGCATGTTTGCGCATTGACGCAAGATCATCGGCAATTAGTATGCTTGTCGTCTTATCAACCATCTACCCGATCTGCTCCTCTGAGAGGCACCATAAGCGATACCACAGTCCCTGGACCTTGCGCTGGTCGCTCGATTGCAAATACCGCATCGAGCAGGTCGGCCTTCATCTGCATATATGCCATCCCTCGACTGTTTTTCCTCGCTTCGGGCGCTTCCGGCAGACCGCATCCATCATCTTTTATTTCTACCCGCATCATTTGACCAAGCGCGGATGACTTATCGCTGACAGTGAGGATGATGGTCGAAGCACCGCTATGCCTCAGGGCGTTGGCTATTGCTTCCTGAGCAAAACGGTAGACAAATAGCTCCTGGTAATCTTTGAGTTGGTCGTATCGATCAAACTCTCGTGTGTCGAGTCGCATGCGTACCTGCCCCTTGCGATCTAGACTGGCACTGTGATGGACGAGAGCATCCAGAGCTGCTCTCAAGCCTAAATTGGTGAGGGTCGACGGATAGAGATGCTCCATGATATTGCGGATCTCCCCATCGATTTTGTTTACCGACTCAAGTACCTGGGCTGAGTCTCGATCGGCAACTATGCTGTCCTTTAGATCCTTGATTTGATTGAGTACATGATCGTGTAGGTGCATTGCAAACATCCTGCGCTCTTCTTCGGCCTGGCGGACCATTTGCAAGTGAGCTGTCGTAAGTTGCCTTTGTTTTAACTGCAAGGGTATATCGTTCCTATGGAGCTCTAGTCTTTGGACTAGCAGATAGGCTGCGAGAGTGCCGAGAGAAAAGCCCAAATATGGTGCGCCCCAATGAAAAATTTCATTGCAGATGATCAATACAATCAAAAGCAAGCTGGCGGCGGCGACAGCATGTCTGGTGCCAGCAGCCATGATGACCGCAAAAGCAATGATGATAGCGTAAAAATCGAGGTTGCCTGCTGGCGCGCTCATGGCTTGCTCAGATATTTGGCCAACCAGTATTCGACACTATTGACGGTGCCATGCCTGGTGACAAAAGAGAGTTTTTCTCTTGCCCTGGCCTTATCACCCTTGTTGAGCAAGTCTATGGCAAGAAAAGCCTGAGCCTGGGTCAGATCATAAGTGCTATCAGCCGAAGCTTCTAGCACATCTTCTTCTTTTGCCTTGCCCAGGAGATACTTGCAGACAGGATAGGGCCAGTGCAGACGATCGAGTTTATTTAAAGCCTTTTGCATCAATGCTCTGGCCTTATCGGGTTGCTTACCCGCATTGTACGTGAGGGCAGTCAAAACAGCTGCATGACCGGCCAGATCTATGCGCCAGTTTGTTGCATCCAACAATTTTTCGGTATTTTGAGCGAGTATGGCTGCTTTGCTTGCAGGCAACATCATGTATGCGCCTGCCCGGTTGACCATAGCATATTGATCGTTGCCATTGATTAGGAGGGCCCGATCAAAATCGGCGATAGCCTTGTCTGCTTGCCCTGTCCTAAAGTAGACGACGCCACGATTGACATGGGCCAGCCCAAAATCGGGCGACATCCTGATCGCCTGATCGAGATCGGCGAGTGCTTCTTGGTATTTGCCCATCTCTGAGCGGCAAGTGCCACGATCGACTAAGGCCTTTGGGGTGACTTTTTGCTTGAGCGAGAGGTCAAATTCCTTGACCGCAAGCTGATATTGCTGGCGATCCAAAAAGTCCTTACCGACATCGTAATGCCTTTGCCAATCATCACCAGCGGCGAAAGCCTGTGGTTGAAGAGCAAGGCTGATTGATGCCAAAAAAGTCAAGATGCGCATGTTTTTCATCGCTAGATTATATCTGATAATTTTTAAGAAAAATAAGCCGGGAAGGCTAAGCAGCGCTTCAATTTGCCTGGATCGGGTATAGCACATAAGGCGTGGTTTATATTTGGAAAATACAGTGCAAGGCAATTGGAGCAATGCGGATGGTGATTGGCAGCTCAAGAGGCTCCAACAAGACTCCGTCAAGACAGTCGAAAAAATAATCGAAGTTGTACGCGAAACGCTGCAACAAGATGTAATGCGGATCGACAGAGAGTATGAGCAGATGTTTGGCCCATCCTCGGCGCAATTTTCCGAATACCTCAACATGATCATGGAGCGGATGGCACAGTCCGGTATTACCAGTCACGGCATAATCGAATGGCTTGGCAATGCGGCAGCCAATGGCACGGTTGCAGATGAAAAGCAGGCTTTTGCGCGTCACATGCAATCGCAGACAATCCCTCATATTGCTGGTGGCATCACCACCAAGGAGGCATTGCCGGTCATACAGGCAGAAGAAGCTCTGACTTACAATCCCTGGCAGCCTGATATACCGCTTGTCACCAAGTCAGCAAAAAACGGATCGCTTGCAGGAGCTATCTCAGGCTCATATGCTGGATCTGGAGCAGCAGCTGCTGCTAGCACTGCAAGTCAAACTAATAATTCTAATAGTTCTAATCATTCTAATTTTGCAAGTCCCGTGATATCTCAATTTGACGAGCCATTGGCGCCAGTGCAGCCTGTGCCCCCAGTACAGCCTGTCACGCCAGTCCAAGTGCCTCCATCCATGCCAGCTGCTTCTCAAGATTCGACAAATGTGCCGTATTCCGCTTATACAGCCTGGGGTGCACCAATACCAGAGGCTCCTAAGCCAAACAATATCTCCTCCTCTATGCCATTGCCTACCCCTAGTACAGCAACCACCCCAGCTACCCTAACGCCCCCTGCCCCAGTCCCACAACAAAATCCTGTTGCACCACCAGTTCCTGTTGCGCCGCCAGTTCCGGCTGCACCGCCAGTTCCAGTTGCGCCTCCAGCCATGGCAGCGCCTCTTGCGCCCACAGGAGGATTTCAGTATCAAGATCCTGGCCACATCCCTATGCCGACAATGCCTGCACTAAACAACCAGTTGCAGGTGCAGATCCCTTTGCCACAGACTTATGGCAACGGCCATGCTCCAGCTATGCCAAATACGCAAGTCCAGCAGCAGCCCATGCCACAGGTCGTTCAAGCAAATCAATTACAACCTCAAGGACAGCAGCAGCCACAGCAAGGCAATTTGCGCAACATACCCATACCTGTCGGCACGGGCACTGCACAAGCCGAGGCTGAACGCGAAATGGCCCGCAAAAAAGAAGAAAGCTACAGCTTTGACCTCTCTACGGCCTGGGATTGAGCCAATCCAGCCCGTCGACAAATGCTCTAGTCCTGAGGAACGCCTGCTAGATCTGTCTCTACCCAGCCTTTTAGATTGGCAAGACGCCTCATAATGTCTTTGAGAGTGGATTTTGCAGAGATCTCTTTAGAAAAAGGTACCCAGATCTTGGGCTCGGTAAAGGTGCTCAATTTTACTTGAGTCGTCCCATCAGGCAAGGGAGTCAGCTCCCAGCAACCTTCAAATGTTTTGAGCTTATCGCTCGATACCATGTGAAAATCAATTCTGGACGATGGTGTCTCGAGCTCTTGATAGGTTACTTCTGCAGAGCCTATTACAGGGCAATCCAATAGTTTTTCCTGGATCAAAGCTGCATTTTTGTCATACTTGAGCAGCTTGCGACGATCAGGTTCTCGCTTGCGAGATTGCATAATAGCCTTAAAGACCACGTCCGGCTCTGCCTTAATCACGATTGTCGAACTGGTCATGGCTGCTTTGTCAGATACAGCAGCATGCGCACTAGTCTTGGCGGCCAGAGCCGATATGCATGGCATATAAAAAGCGGTCAGTCCATAAGCAAAGACAATCAAGCCATAACTCAGACCCAAACGCAGGCCTGGAGCGACGAACGGAAAGTAGGAGACTGACTTTTGCATGCATCAATAGATAAACAACTGCAAATTATTGTTCCACATTCCAGTATAATTGGGCCTGTTTTTGTCGGTACTTAATCGAGAATTATCGTGCTAAAGATCACCAAATCGCTCGTATTGTCGTTGTCTCTGTTTGCAATGAGCTCTTCAGCGTACGCAGAAGACAAAAAAGTCAAACAATATGAAATGCAAAGCCCGCCTGCAAAAACGCAATCAGCACCAACAGCTGCCAGTCAAATGCCAGTAGGAGAGCCGATCAAGGTCGAAGGGCCGAGAGCAGCTCAATTATTACGCCAAGGTGCATCAGAAGAAGTAAAGATCGATGCGTCTGAGTCAGGGCCTGATCCGCTTTTTATCGGCATATTTTCTTTGCTAAATACCCTCGTCCCATTTGCTGCTCTGGTGGCGGTAGTCTGCGGTATCATCATCATCCGAGGTCGCAACAAAGTCGCTGAGCAGGCCAAGTCTACTGTCGTCTCCGATAACAATAACAATGCTGCGAGCGAATCATCACCGACTACAGAGCCACAGCCCGAGAGCAAATCCTAGATAAAGCGGATCGAAATTGCCACCATCTCACCGCCATCGGCTGGCATAGTGGTAATCCGCAACTCCACGTCGTCTTCTTCGACACGAGTGACAAATTTTTTGTCTTGAGGTTTGTCGCGCACATTGGGATCTAAACCAGCGATGATCTTGTAAGAGCTGACCAATCCATCATGGATTTGACCAGGCAAGATGCAATCGGCGAGTAGGTCGCCATGCAAAAAATATCTCAATGAGACGCCAGCTGGATCAGGCTCCAGATGTATATCCGAGCATTTTTTTAGTGTGGCCTTGCCGACTATCTCATGTGCCAGCAACATAACGGATGCGTCCTGTGCTTCTTTCATCCGTCTGAAGTCAATTTCTTCGAGATTGCCGAGTTCGTTCTCGACTACGTCTTCGAGAAATTTTTGCTGTGACTCGCCATGTAAAAGAGCATGCCCTTGAGAATGCGCATGTTCGCTTAATTCGTTAGCGACAGAGCTAAACAGACTGTCTATATCACCTTCTATTAGTGCAGCAGGTAGTGCAGCAGGTAGTGCATTAGGTAAGGTCTCAGGTAATGCGGCGGGCACAAGACCTTGCAATTGTTCCTGAGGCGCTTTTGTCAGGTTTTGATCAATAGGCTCTGATGGCGCTGTCCGACTGGGCAAATCCATCAAGTCCTCGTCATCATCATCTCCAAAGGAAAATGCCTTGCGCAAAACCTTGGCTGGAGACTTAAATGCAGCTGGGCTGGGAGCAGAACTAGAAGCAGGACTAGAAGCAGGACTGGGAGCAGTAATAGTCTCAGTGTCAGGTTCAACGGGCATCGATACGGCTGGAGACTGTGCAGGCTGGCTGACTGGCTTCTCAAAATCGTCTAGTTCATCGTCATCGCCAAAAAGCGATTGTAGATGCTTTTTGCCCAGCATCTTGGCCGGAGGGGGTGTCACTACCAGTGGTGCCTGCTCTGGATCTGACTCTATGGCAGGCTCCGGCATAGCATTGTCGACTGACTCTAAGCCTGGCTCTCCGCTTTGGGCGGATACAGGCGCGTATAGTCTGTCCAGAGTGTATTCGAGGTCGTCCTCAGTGCAAACGAGTTTTTTAAAATGTCCAGTCTTGAGCTGCGATCTGACCTGATCAAGGGCAATGGCATCGTCAGGATCGACCATGGCGACAGTATAGTGGGTGCCTTGCTGTTGCATTGGTAAAATCTTGTATTTGCGAGCGATCTCTTGCGGGATTGCACGTGCTATATCAGGGTCTGGAGCAGTCCGACTAAATGACACAAAGTTGACGCCAAACTGCAACTCTAAAGTGTCCTTGAGTTGGTTATATGTGATATAGCCCAATTGTTCGAGCACGACAGTGAGACGTTCTCCAGTCCGAGTCTGCTCGTTCTGCGCCGTCATTAGCTGCTCTTCGGAGATCAACTCGAGATCGAGCAATTGTTGGCCGATTGCGCTGACTGTGGAGGACATTTGTTTGCGTCTCTTTTCTCTCTATATAGCAATTATAATCTGGTCGCTAAAGATCTTTTGCCACTGCTCTCAATCTACTAAACTCAATGCAGAGGCGCGAAAACCTCCAGGGGCACATGCCCGCCTGTCCCATCGCTTATGAGCTTAGCTTGAGGCATCCACTTGCGCATTTCGACCATTTGCCTGGCAGTGACAGGCAAGCGGACCAGGCTCAATTTTTTCAGGGTCGTTCTGCATTTTGCATTTTTGAGAGATTTGAGCCCACTGAAAGTCACCGAGGTATCGTCAAGAAAAAGCTCATTCAGAACAGGAAGTCTGGCGATCAATGGCATAGATTTATCGGTCACGCCCTTGTTGCTGGCAATTTGCAGGCACTCCAGGTCTTTCAACTTATCTACTTGCGCAAGCTCTGTGTCGCCAATCTGAGCCGATTCGATACGCAGATCTCTGAGACCATGCAATCTGCCAATTAGCGATGGATCAGCCCCCTTGAGCTGGTTATAGCCGAGATTGAGCCTGTACAGTGCAGGCATGGTGGCGAGGGTTTCAAAACACCTACCTGTCACGTTTCCATGCGAAAGATTTAAAACACTGAGCTCAGGAGCCCCGCGCAAGAACATGATCCCTCGATCGGTCAGATCGGAGTCTTCAGCTGTAAATTGATGTAGATTTGGCGCAAATGGTCTTAGATATTTGACCTTACTATCATCAAATGGCACCCTTTTGATATACAGACCAGTAACTCGGTGTGCAATCTGCGGCAAAAACTCCGGATGTTCTACGCCTTCCCAATTAAGCTCCAACCTGACCGTCTCTCGAGGCCGCAATTGCACGTCTCCACGGGCAAAGATGCGTCGCTCGGACTTTGTGCCCTTAACCGGATCGGGAGTGAGCAGGCGCAGGGTCCCGACACTTTTATCTGCGGGGAAATGCAGGAGGTTTTTGTCGGCAGCATGGACGATCTGAGCATTTAGGATGGCAAGCATACTAGCAGAAAGCATAAAAGCGCAAAGCGCAAAACGCCGACTCAGATTATGAGTCGGCGCCTGCTTTGGACAGTTTAGACTATTTTTCGATACCAAGTAGTTCGACATCAAAAATCAAAGTGGCATTTGGAGGAATAACTCCGCCTGCACCACGGGCACCATAGCCGAGCGACGGAGGGATTGTCAGCTTGCGTTTGCCGCCAACTTTCATAGTGGCTACGCCTTCGTCCCAGCCTTTGATCACGCGACCAGCTCCAAGAGGAAACTTGAAGGGATCGCCACGATCGACCGAACTGTCAAATTTGGTGCCGTCAGTCAACCAGCCAGTGTAATGAACGACCACTGTTTGACCGGCTCTGGGAGATTCGCCCTGGCCGACTTTGATGTCTTCGATTTTGAGGCCGGACGGTGTGGTAGTACCGGCTCCGGTGTGAGGTTGTTGCATTGAATGTGCTCCAGCTTTGGTATAGGTCATATCGCTCGATGCGCCACTATTTGTAGTGGCATTTGGGTTGACGGCTTGAGAAGCCGAACAAGCACCCAAAAAAGTGACCGCTGTGCCGATCATCAAGATGAGCGAAAGCTTTGATTGTGTATTACGCAAGTTGGACTCCTGTAAGCTTGCCTTGTTCTACGGGCTAATTTATAGCAGAACTGGACGATTCTGCCATTAATGCTTCGTATTAGCCCCATTTACTGTGTTTCGGGTTTTTGTCAGACTAATCCCATGACCGATAGCCATTACAAAGAGACTCAGGCCCAAGTAGACCACAGTGGCAGCGATGCCACGGTTCGCTTGCTCTCTGATGCTTTGCAAGGAGCATCTCCTCAAGCTCTGACCACGGGTGAAAAAAGCTCATTGCTAATCCGCTCGGCAATAGAAGGCACCGTGACAAACGGCCTCGACGAGCTCAAGCACAATCCACAGAGATTTTTGCTGGAAACAGGCGGCGCGGTGGCCATGAGCCTGGCTTTAAAGGGCCCGGCATGGGTCAAATTACCGGCTCTGGGACTAGCAACGGTTGGTACGGCAGCATTTGCAAGTCACATCGTAGATACGGTCCGCGAAACTAGCATCGTTCTGGACAAAGCCAATCATGGCAACCTAGATGATTCAGCTCAAAGGTTGAGAGCGACTCTAGGGCCTCTTATCGTGGACAGTGCATTTATGGCAGCTTCCGGACATGCTGCCGGCAAATTGGCAACGAGGCTTCCTGCCAATTTTAGCGATCTTGTACCTCTTCAGATAAGCGGACCGAGGCTTGCTATGGCAGGTGGCATGCAGGTAGAGCTCGGTCCACGACCATTTGAACCGATGCGTATGACTGCTCACAACGAATCCCGAGTGATCGGAGGTCGCGGGGGTAATAACGAGACAATTCGCCGTATTGAACGCCTGGCGCCTGATGAAAAAGCCGTTTTGACTCACAACGATGGCTCGGTCATCGAGATTGGCGGCAAAGGGCAGATTTCAGTCGGCTTTCCTT
>Ga0233423_10001629_pt1 | contig 11149 bp, 10 predicted proteins | sample Watercolumn_Mata_FD_180713 | JGI IMG/M metagenome (GOLD analysis project Ga0233423, IMG submission 180713) | Freshwater microbial communities from Lake Matano, South Sulawesi, Indonesia - Watercolumn_Matano_2014_112_MG | ecosystem: Environmental > Aquatic > Freshwater > Lake | place: Indonesia... | reverse complement strand
ACTTAAGTTACCTTCAGGATTATACATCCATCTGTTGAATATATTCACCTGACTCATCATTGGCAGATCCATGAATGTGTCTTTATTACGGTCTATTTTAGTTTGCATGGCAGATACATGCCCCATGATCATCGAACTCCATTTATCATTTAACCTGAATGCCGAAAGTATGTTTGCTTCACCCCTGCCGGATGAATTACCAAATAAGTTGATAAACAGCGGATCACTGTTCTGAGGTTTGTGATATTCAAGGTTAATCTGGCCTGTTGTTGACTCATAACCATTGATAACTGAAGCTGCCCCTTTTGATATTTGGATTGATTCCATCCATGGACCTGGAACATAATTCAATCCAAATGAAGACTCAAGCCCTCGTAAAAACGGAATATTTTCAAATAACAGTTGGCTGTATGTACCAGCTAAACCAAGCATTTTAATGTATCGGGCACCAGTAAGAGCATCTGAATATCCTGCATCGATAGTAGCACTGTTCTCAAAACTCTCAGATAAATTACAGCATGGTAGTTTTTGTAATCCGCTGATTGTTATGACTTCTGTCTTTACAGGCTGCAACTTGGATATATATGATCCACCAAGATCTTTAGAAATGGTTACTTCCTTGAGTTCCTGGGTTGTGGTGAGAACAATATTCAGTTCTTTCGTATCATCTGTAACTTCAATAGTATCATTAGAATAACCTACAAAACTGAAAACAAGATTTTTATCATTATTTTCATTTTTATTAATGCTGAATTGTCCCTTATCATTAGTAATGGTCCCTTGATTTGTTCCGCTCCAATAAACATTCACAAATTCGATTGGGAGTTTGTTCGACTGTTCATCCAGTTCATATACTATCCCTGTAACTACCTGGCCATTAATTTGAAGGGAGATACTGATTATCCAGAGAAAATGAATTACTGCTATTTTTTTCATGATGTCTTCCCTTTAATGATTGATCATAATGAAAATGGATGTCATGTAATAATTTGAGAAGAATCATAAATTCAGAATACAAAATTACTATTATCCAATAGGAACAATTATATGGAATTATTATTTAACTCAATTTTAACCTTATGAATTCCAGGCATAACGGTCTGTTCAAGAATCTGAATATTCCAAAGTCATGTGTCCCAAACTGAAAATAATTGTATATTTACCATAATTAATAATCTTTCAATTACTTATGGGAGAAATTAATGAAGAAATAATGGTGGATAAGGTATCTCCACCGCCTGTTAAGCGTCGACGCCTGATCATTTCCTTGTTAATGATTTTGATTATTATTCTGGCAGGAGTTCTTGGTTATCTTATATATGAAAATCAACAGCTTTATAAAGTTTACCTTGAATCGCAGCAAGATAAAGCCGAATTGGAACGGATTAAAAACAACCTTGAATCTGAATTAAGGAATATTTATGATCAATACGACTCTCTTAAGACAGAAAATGATACAATCAATAAACTTTTAGCTGCAGAACAGCAAAAAATAGATCAGCTGCTAAAAATAAATGCAGATAACAGGTATAAGATACACCTGTATGAAAAAGAACTTGAAACTATCCGTGAAGTACTTAAGAGTTATGTAATACAGATTGATTCATTGAATCAGGCTAATATTGTACTACGTTCAGAAAATGTTGAGGTTCGAAAGCAACTAAAAAAAGTTCAGAAAGAGAGTGAATCATTGGCAAAGGAAAAAGATGCTCTTACAGAAAAAGTTGAAATTGCCTCAGTCCTGAGTGCAAAGAATATTACAATAACAGGATTAAATGATAAAGGAAAGGAAAGAGAAAAGTTGAAAGGAATAGCAAAGTTGCGTGTTTGTTTTACACTGCGCGAGAATGCAATCCTGACTCCTGGCAATAAGATAGTATATATAAGAATTGCAAGACCTGACGAAGTGATTTTGACTTCAGGTCTAAATTTTTTCGAATACGAAGGAGAACAGATCGTTTATACTGCAAGCCGTGAAGTGGATTATCAGAATAAAGATATAGATATGTGTATCTTCTGGACCAATGATGGTCAGCTGATTGCCGGTACTTATCAGGTAAATATTTTTACCGATGCTAATAATATTGGTAGTACGTCTTTTTCCCTGAAATAAATTCTTATCGGTCAACAAATAAATAGGTCCTGGATTATTGAATCTGCTAAAAACATACCTTTCCCGGAGAGTATAATTCTATTTTTTTCACATATTAAGTTCTTATGAATTAAGTGTTTTTCTGTTTTCTTTAACAGTTCATCAAGATATACATTGCCAAAATCACATTTGACTTTTTCAACCTCTATGCCCCATTTGGTTCTCAGAGATGTTAGTAAATATTCATTAAAGCGAGTTCTCTCATCAATAAGCTCCTTTTCATAATATTCCTCTCCTGCCTTTACTTTTTTGCAATAAGATATAATACCATTTACATTCCACTGTCTTTCAATTCCATTATAGGAGTGTGCAGAAGGTCCAAGCCCAATATATTTCTTGCCAGTCCAGTATCCCGTATTATGTTTTGATATTTTATCTTCTGCAGCAAAATTGGAAATTTCATACTGATGAAATCCGTTTTGTTCACTTAGCTTGAGTAGCTGATTAAATTGTTGAATACTCTTTTCTTCAGGTATCTGTTGAATCTTATTTCTCTGTAACCTGTAATATAGTTCTGTTCCAGGTTCATAAGTCAGATGATAGGCCGATAAGTGACTAATTCCTAAATTGAATGCCTTCTCCAGATTTTCAATCCATGAAACAAGTTTTAGTCCTGGTATGCCATAGATCAGATCAATACTGATATTGCTGAATCCACCTTTTATTGCATTTGTGACAGCTGTCTGTGCATCTTTACCTGAATGTCTCCTGTTTAATAATCTCAAATCATCATCATTGAAGGACTGAACTCCTATACTGAGACGATTGATTCCCATTTGCTGATAATTATAGATTTTCGAAGTTGTGATATCATCAGGATTCGCTTCCAGGGTAATTTCAGGGTGGCTGTTAATAGGATATAGATTTTTTATTTTAATAAGAATTTGTCTTATTGCATCCTCCGGAACAGCGGAAGGTGTTCCACCTCCAAAATAGATGGTCTCAATAATTTCATCTTTCAAATAATCTCTTTTCTGATCAGCTTCCAGAATTATTGCATCTATAGTTTGTTTAATCCTGCCAAAATATATTGTGAAATGAAAATCACAATAACTGCAAGCCTGAATACAATATGGTATATGTACGTAAACTCCCGCCATTTCAGGCCATTATGATGATAAATAAGATTTGCCCTTTCCTGAAAATATTTCTGTATGTTTGTACCTGTTATGAAAATGCTTCGATCATTTTGGAAAGTGGGATTCTGGTTAGTTGCAATTACTGTTCTCAGCTGTATGCCTGCACATGATTTTATAAAACCTTCCTTTCTTAATATTCCTAATCTCGACAAATTTGTTCATTTTCTCATGTATTCCATTTTTTCATACTTATTGATACAGGGTCTATTAAGGCAAATTCCAACCGGTAAACATGAATTTCTAATAATTATTGCTTTTGTTATATCCTCTATTTATGGATTGCTGATGGAGATTGCCCAACTTTGGATTTTCACTTCGCGTGAAGCGGATATTTTGGATATGGCTTTCAATATTACCGGAGCAATTGCCGGCATAATAATATTCGAAAATATTTTCCTGACTGGGAAGAAAAACCGATTTTAAAGATTACTCTTTTTTGTTTTAATTTCATCAACAAGCTCGGCAAACTTTTGCTTTTCAAACAGGTTTAACAAATCCATTCTTATCTCTGCATATTTTGAATGCATGGAGCAAGGTGCATTAGAATTACAATCATCAAGTCTTACAAGGCACCTGGTGAAAAGATCCCTACCGTCAATAATATCTACTATATCAATTAATGATATATCCGATGCCTTTTTATTCATTCCGAACCCTCCATGAGGACCCTTTGTTGACGAAAGTATCTTATGTTTGGCTAAAGTCTGAAGTATTTTCCCAAGAAATGGTGTAGGTATGCCCAGATCTTTAGAAATTTGTTTTATTCCAATTTTTTTATTCTGCTCTGAGTTTAAAGCCAGGTATATTACCGCCCTTACGGCATATTTTGAAGTATTGGATAACATCCTTGCAGGTATTATTTTCTTAAATATATAACAAATTAATTAAAATGTATTTTAATACCTATAACTACTTAATTTATAAGCTAAAATTTTCGTTTTATAAATGTGTTTAATGGATGTTAACTTCTTATTAGTAATATTTTTTGTCTTCATAAGTTCTATATCTGTTTAATATTATAAAATAACTTAAACATTATTTTAACACTCTGTACAATGAAAAATAGGAGAATTTTATCAATACCAACCTGTATTAACATATTGTTAATTTAATCATAAATCCTTGTAATTTAATGTCCTTTTAATGAAAAAGATGTTAATTGTATGTTCCTTGGTTTTTAATATTTTATTTTGCAAATATTATTATAAAAAAGAAGTAACATATTTAACAGGATATATTCAATAAATGTTATAATTAATCATTTATGTATAATGGTGATTTGTTAATAAAAGGATTTATTGATTTAGAAGTTGACAGCAATATTGATATGGTTGCTGAAATTAACCGTATGAGGAAGGAAAAAAATGCTGTTTTGCTGGCACATTACTATCAGGAAGGAAGCATTCAGGATATTGCTGATTTTGTTGGAGATAGCCTTGCTTTATCACAGGAAGCTGCTGAAACAAAAGCTGATATTATTGTATTTGCTGGTGTACATTTTATGGCAGAAACAGCTAAAATTCTTTCTCCCGATAAGAAAGTACTTATACCTGATTTAAATGCAAAGTGCTCACTAGCAGATTCATGTCCTGCAGATAAATTTGAACAATTCAAAAACAGATACCCTGAGCATCTAGTTATTTCGTATGTAAATACTTCTGCAGAAATTAAAGCATTAACAGATATTGTTTGTACTTCTTCGAATGCATTAGAAATTGTACAAAGTTTACCTGAAAATCAAAAAATCATTTTTGCACCAGATAAGAATCTTGGAAACTATATAAAGAGTTTGACAGGAAGAGATATGATTATATGGGATGGATCATGTCATGTCCATGAGGAATTTTCAGTAGAAAGAATACTTGATATAAAAAAAGAACATCCGGATGCTAGAATTATTGCCCACCCTGAATGTAAAAAAACGGTCTTACTTATTGCTGATCACATAGGATCTACATCTTCATTATTAAAATTTACGACAGAAGATAAGGCAATGAAATACATCGTTGCCACCGAATCGGGTATTATACACCAGATGAAGAAAGCAAGTCCTGATAAATTATTTATCCCGGCACCACCCGCTGATACATCCTGTTCGTGCAGCGACTGTAATTTTATGAAACTGATTACAATAAAAAAAATATATAATTCTCTCAAGCTGGAAATGCCAGAAGTTATTGTAAATGAAGAAATTAGAAAGAAAGCTGTACACTCAATAAGAAGAATGCTGGAACTTTCAAAGCACCATCCGCAAAAAAAATGAAGTACAAAATCTTGTCGGGTTATATATTAGGTTTTATTTTCTCGATCAATACTACTGCACAGGAAGTGAGCAATAACGGTTATGTTGTCTTTTATCATCCAAATAGTAAAATATCAAGCGAAGGTATGATGCTAAATGGTAAACCAGAAGGATACTGGAAAACCTATGATATTACTGGAGTACTACTTTCAGAAGGAAAAAGAACCAGCCATTTGCTCGATAGTATATGGACTTTCTATAATAGCAACGGACAAATAGCTCAGAGAATCAGTTACATGTATGGTAAGAAAAATGGATATTCAATTAGCTATGGACATAATAACTTTAATGTAGATGCTGATACTGGTATCATTTTGGCTAAAGAACTGTACATTGATGACAAAAAAGAGGGAATATCCTATTATTATTATGATAACGGACAAGTAAAAAGTGAAATAAGTTATGTTGGGGGAAAACAACAAGGTCTTACGAAATCATTTGATAATTCGGGAATGCTGATCAGTTTAGTTCAATACCATAATGGTTATATTACTGATATGGAAGAAATTAACAGAACTGACAATCAAGGCATGAAACAGGGAATTTGGAGAGAATATTATCCTGATGGTAAGATAAAACTGGAACGATCTTATAAAAATGACCAGTTGAATGGTCTGTATAAAGAATTTAATCCCAAAGGTCAGTTGGTTCTGGTCCTAAGGTATGATGAAGGAAAACTTAACCAGGATAATGTTCTTGATGAAGAAAATGTGGAAATACGCGAAGTTTTTGATAATAAGAACCATTTGGTAGAAAGTGGATCATACAGGAATAACCTTCCAATAGGCATTCACAGGAAATATGATGAGGAAGGTAAAGTAATATCCTCTATAATATTCAATGAATTAGGTCAGAAAGTGTACGATGGAATAGTGAATGAGAATGGAATAAGAACTGGTGCTTGGACGGAATACTACCTTACTGGGGAAGTTAAATCAGAAGGTAATTATTCAAATAACCTGAGAACAGGGTCGTGGACCTTTTATTACAGGAACCATAAGATTGAGCAACAAGGAAAATATATAAATGGTAAAACTGATGGTTTATGGAGATGGTTTTATGAAGATGGAACAATTGAAAGAGAAGAATATTTCTTTAATGGCAAAGAAGACGGTTCTATAGCGGAATATGCGAAAAATGGTACATTAATAACCTCAGGAGAATATGTTGAAGGCGAAAAAGAAGGTACTTGGTACTATAAAGTTGGTGATCAAATTGAAACAGGTAATTATATTAACGGTCTTAGAGACGGCATGTGGAGATACTTTTATGCTGATAGCACCTTAAAATTTGAAGGAAATTTTATACAAGGAAATCCTGATGGAAAGCAGAAATTATACTATGAGGACGGTAAGCTGAAGGAAGAAAGATATTATGTTATGGGAATCAGGGAAAAAACTTGGAAAAAATACAATCCTGATGGGGAAGTATTCATGATTATCAGTTACAAAGATGACCTGGAAGATAGAGTTAATGGTATTAAGGTAAACTTGCCAGAAAGAAATATCAAATTGATTCGATAGATGATACGTATATGGATAAAAATTTTAATATAAACACGGGTCAAATTAACGAGAAAGACAGGGAATATGAAGGAAAGTTAAGACCGATCGATTTTACTGAATTTAAAGGTCAGCGAAAAGTTGTTGAAAATCTTCAGGTCTTTGTAACCGCAGCAAGACAACGTAAAGAAGCACTGGATCATGTCCTTCTTCATGGACCTCCCGGACTAGGTAAAACAACTTTGGCGTACATTATTGCCAACGAACTAAAAGTGAATATTAAAGTTACTTCAGGTCCTGTCCTGGATAAAGCTGGAGATCTTGCTGGGATACTTACCAGTCTCGAGCCCCATGATGTGCTGTTTATTGATGAAATACACAGATTATCACCTGTTGTTGAGGAATATCTTTACTCAGCTATGGAAGATTTTAATATTGACCTGCTTATCGACAAAGGACCAAGTGCTAGATCAATCAGGCTGGAAATAAATCCATTTACACTTGTTGGAGCAACCACCCGATCAGGTTTGTTGACAAGTCCGTTAAGGGCAAGATTCGGTATTAAATTTCTGCTAGAATATTATGATGTTGTAACTATGGAAACTATAGTTACAAGATCGGCACAAATTCTTAATATTCATATAGATGACGATGCAGCATATGAACTTGCAGCACGAAGTAGAGGAACCCCGAGGATCTCCAATGCCCTTTTAAGAAGGGTTAGAGACTTTGCACAGGTTAAGGGAACGGGAAAAATAGATATTGCGATAACCAGAATGGCGTTGGAAGCATTGAATATAGATAAACATGGACTGGACGAAATGGACAACAGAATATTACTTACTATAATGGAAAAGTTTAGTGGCGGGCCAGTCGGTATTTCAACAATTGCTACTGCTGTTGGTGAAGATAGCGGCACTATTGAAGAAGTATATGAACCGTTCCTGATTAAAGAAGGGTATATAAAGAGAACAACCCGGGGACGACAACTTACTGAAACAGCATATAAACATTTTGGAAAAGTGCCGGGTAAAAACAGGCAGGATTCTTTATTTTAAAAATTTATAGAAATGAAAGAGACGGTTAAAATTACGTGGTTAGACGGAATGTCATTTGAAGCTGATGTTTCAGGATATAAAATTACACTTGATGCTGATCCTGACTCAGGAGGTCAGAAAAAAGGCCCTAAACCAAAACCATTAATGCTTGTTGCATTGGCTGGATGCACAGGTATGGATATTGTTTCTTTACTGAACAAAATGAGGGTTAATTTCGAGAAACTTAACATTACAGTTGAAGGAAATACCGCCGATGATCATCCTAAAAAGTTTCTTAATGCAAAGATTATATATGAATTGACGGGCAAAAATATTGATAGAAGTAAAGTTGATAAAGCAGTTAGTTTAAGTCAGGAAAAATATTGCAGCGTCAGTGCATCTTACAGGGCTTCAATGGCTATAACATATGAGATAAGAATAAAGGAAGAATAGTAAAAACAGTTGTATAATTAGGTATCTCAGATATATCAAGGCAGATAAGACACAAATTGGTCTAGAAAACGTTTATCGTTTTCAAAAAGTATCCTGATATCATTAATCCGGAATTTTCTCATAGATATCCTGTCAATACCCATTCCAAAAGCATAGCCAGTAAACCTCCTGCTATCTATATTACAAAATTCGAGAACATTAGGATCGACCATCCCACAACCGAGGATTTCAAGCCAACCACTGTATTTACAAACATTACAACCATTTCCATGGCATATACTGCATGAAATATCCATTTCAGCTGAAGGTTCTGTGAAAGGGAAATATGATGGTCTTAGACGAATGCGCGTATCTGGACCAAACATTTCCTGTGCAAAAAATAACAGGGTTTGCTTTAGATCAGCAAAAGAGACGTTATCATCGATATAAAGACCCTCCACCTGATGGAAAAAACAGTGTGAACGAGCGGAAACAGCTTCATTACGGAAAACCCGACCTGGAGATATGGTACGGATGGGAGGTTTTTGTTTTTCCATCACACGTACCTGCACAGATGAAGTATGGGTTCTGAGTAAAATATCAGGATCTTTGTTTATGAAAAGTGTATCCTGCATGTCTCTTGCAGGATGATTTAAGGGGAAATTAAAAGCGGTAAAAACATGCCAATCATCCTCAATTTCAGGACCTTCGGATATAACGAAACCTAGTCGGAGAAAAATATCAATTATTTCCTTCCTGACAATTGAAACAGGATGACGACTTCCTAAAAAAATTGAATCGCCAGGCAATGTTGGATCAATGATGTCGCTGCTCTTGCTGGACTTATCACTAAAATTACAAAGTGCCAGGTATTTATTCTGGGCAAGCACTTTAAGTTCGTTGATTTTTTGCCCAAGAAATCTTTTCTGATCAGCTGGACTAGATTTAAAATCACTGAATAACTGAGTAATAATACCTTTCTTGCTTAGATATTTTAACTTGAACTGTTCGGGATCATTATCGCCTGTAACAGGATAATTATTGATTTCTTCTATTAAGTATGTAATCTTGTCAAGCATTAAAGTATCGTGTAATTTATTCAATTATCCTGATTTTGATTATCCGGATATCTTCGATAGGACGATCTTTCTGATCAGTTGGAACCGAGGCAATTTTATCAATAACATCGAGTCCTTCAATTACCTGACCGAAAACTGTATAAGCATAATCAAGATGAGGCGTACCACCCACTTCAGTATAAATTTTACGTTGTTCAGGAGTAAATTTAATATGCATTTGCTTTTGCTCCAACTGATCTAATTGGTCTTTGGTGAATTTAGTTCCTTGAACAATATAAAATTGTGAACCTGAGGAGGCGCGCGTAGGATTAACATTATCACCCTGTCGGGCTGCTGCAATAGCACCTTTTTTGTGATACAGTGCAGGATAAAATTCTGCAGGAATTGTATATGTAATATCCCTTGTACCTTGTGCCTGTTTAATCGGATCATATCTTGTACTAAGATCACCTGACTGTATCATAAAATTGTTTATAATCCGGTGAAATATTACTCCATCATAAAGACCTTTTTGGATAAGATCTATGAAATTATCAGAATGCAATGGTGTTTCCTTGTATAGAACTAATGTCATCGAACCCATATTGGTTTCAATGCGTGCTTTTTTGTATACAGTTTGTCCGGAAATATCAGAAAACATTAATGGTAAAATTAAAAGTATTAAGAATCTTCTTATACTGATAAATAAAATTGCATTATACATATTTTAAATTAAAATTTGCTGGTTCAATATTACGGTGGCAAAAATAGAAAATAAATAGCGACTTAATAATTTTTGCCCAGATGGTAGCATGATATGAATCCGATAAGACAACTGTTTGGACAAACTGCAATTTATGGCTTGGGAACTGTATTACCAAGATTGCTGAACTATCTTTTATTAACACCTTTCTTTACTAGGATTTTTCTGTTAGGAGAATATGGAATTATTACTGAGTTATATGCCTACGTAGTATTCCTGATGATAATTCTCACATATGGAATGGAAACAGGATTTTTCAGATTTGCTTCAGAGAAACATGACTGGAAGCGAATTTACAGCACAACACTTCTATCAGTATTTGTAACATCGGGCGTTTTTGTTGTTTGTGTTTATATTTTTTCAAAATCTATTGCATATGGTCTTGACTATTCAACACACCCGGAATATATCAGGTGGATTGCATTAATAGTCAGTATAGATGCATTTACAGCAATACCTTTTGCAAGACTTAGACTAAAAGAAAGAGCCTTAAAATTTGCAATTATTAAGATACTTAGTGTTGTGCTGAATATATTCTTGAATTTCATTTTCTTATGGTTTATACCAAATCACTATGAACGATGGGATTGGGATATAATTGGACTGATCTATAATAAAAATATCGGAGTTGGATATGTATTTATTTCAAATCTAATAGCTAGTATTTTTACTTTAATAATGCTTACTGGGGAAATAATTAATGTAAAAATACTTTTTTACCGGTTACTCTGGCTAAAAATGATTAATTATTCTTTTCCTGTTTT
>Ga0233423_10001628_pt1 | contig 11158 bp, 6 predicted proteins | sample Watercolumn_Mata_FD_180713 | JGI IMG/M metagenome (GOLD analysis project Ga0233423, IMG submission 180713) | Freshwater microbial communities from Lake Matano, South Sulawesi, Indonesia - Watercolumn_Matano_2014_112_MG | ecosystem: Environmental > Aquatic > Freshwater > Lake | place: Indonesia... | reverse complement strand
GATAGGGGAATTCCGATATTAAATTACGCCATTCCAGTAGAAGAAGATTATCTTAAAAAGAATTGAATTCTCAAAAGCCCTAGTTAATTTTATAAATAGACTTGAATAACTCTTGATATGAGAATTATTACTCTGCATTGCGATTACATAAGATTCAAACCAGTAAAAAAAGCAATAAAAGAGCCAGAAAAGCTTTCTGAAGAAAGGCAGAAAGAAATAGAAGTCAAAGACCCTCTAGTGGTTCTAACAGCTGTTGAAAGAGGCGACAATGACGCGATTGTCAAACAGCTGGTTGATTCTGTGAAAAAAACAGCTGAAGATGTCAAAGCAAAAAAGATTGTTCTCTACCCATATGCCCACCTCTCAGCAGACCTCTCAGACCCAGATACAGCTTTGGAATATCTAACAGAAGCAGAGCATACTTTGCAAAAAGAGGGCTTTGAAGTTACGCGCGCCCCGTTCGGATATTACAAGGAATTTGAGCTAAAATGCAAGGGCCACCCTCTTTCTGAATTAAGCAAAGAATTCAAAGTAGGGGGAGCAGAAAGCATAACTGCAAAAAAAGTTTCAAAAGAGGCAAAAATTAAAGCAGGCAAATTTATTGAAAAAGATGAAGAAGTAGATTTAAACAAACTTCTTAGAAGTATTACCCAAACAAAATTAGATACTTCGAAATTAAAGGAAAACGACCACAGAATTTTAGGTCAGAAGCTTGGATTGTTTATGTTTAATGAAACAGCTCCTGGCGCCCCTTATTGGCTTCCCAATGGCCTAATTGTTTATAATGAACTTATAAATTTTTGGAGAGAAGAACACACTAAGTTAGATTATAAGGAGACAATGACTCCATTAATAAATAAGAAAGAGCTTTACAAAGTCTCTGGTCATTGGGACCATTATAAGGAAAATATGTTCATCACAGACATGGGCGAGGATGGAATCTATTGCGCAAAGCCTATGAATTGTCCGAATGCTATGGTGATATTCAAATCTCAAACAAGAAGTTACAAAGACCTTCCCTTGAGATTGTCTGACTGCGATAGATTGCATCGGTTTGAATTATCTGGAACATTAAATGGCCTATTAAGAGTTAGATCATTTCAACAGGATGATTCTCATAATTTTATAAGCGAAGAACTGATTGGTGATGAGTATGAGAGTATATTTCAAATTTGCGAGAAGTTTTATAGCATATTTGGCATGGAATACACTTTTAGGTTAGGGACAAGGCCTAAAAATTTTATGGGAGAGACCGCAGTATGGAATAAAGCTGAAAAAGTTTTAAAAGAAGTTCTCCAAAAATCAAAGAAAAAATTTGTAATCCAAGAAGAAGACGGAGCTTTTTATGGCCCTAAAGTAGACATATTAATGAAAGATTCAATGGGCAGAGAATGGCAAATGGGGACAATTCAATTGGATTTCCAGCTTCCAGAAAGATTTGGTCTGAAATATACTGATAAAAATGGAAAAGAAAAAACTCCGGTCGTAGTGCATCGAGTTATTTACGGCTCTCTTGAACGATTTATTGGAATTTTGCTTGAACATACAAATGGAGCGCTTCCGCTCTGGCTCTCTCCTGTTCAAGTTAGAGTTTTAGACTTCACAGATAGAAATACAAAGGCTGCCCAAAAGATTATTGATGAACTGAAAACAACAATTCCAGGGCTAAGAATCGACTCTGACTTTAGAAGCACAACGATAAATGATAAAATCCGAGATGCTGAAATGCAGAAAATTCCTTATACAATCGTTTTAGGAGATAAAGAAGAGCAGACAAACACTCTTGCAATTAGAGAAAGAGGACAAAAGCCAGAGTTTGGTGTAAAATTTGAGAGGTTTATAAAGGAATTGAAAGAGAAACTGGAAAAAAGAGCATAATAAGATACTCTGATTCTGCAAAACTCTATTCAAATAAATGGGGCAGCTGGGATTCGCACCCAGGTCGCCAACCCCCGAAGCTGGAATACTAGCTAAGCTATACTACTGCCCCTTAAAAATAGATAATTAATCAAGTTTTAAATATTCTTACAAATCAGAATCATCATCTTCGTCTTCTTCTGCAGAAGTCACGATAATCTGAATTGGTTTTCTGCAATGCGGGCAGATATATTCACCAAATTGTTCTTCTGTTATTCCTATGCTCTCTTCTTCATCGCTCTCTTCATCTTCTTCGTCCTCTTCATCTTCGTCGTCCGCATCATCAAAATCATCATATTCTGCCATGTTAACTAAAAATCAAACAAGTATTTATATTTTAGCTAAACTTTCCTAGATGTCAAAAACATATTTTAGAGTAAAATAATTTATTTAAACAGCTCTAAATAAGCAAATATATGAAAATAGGGATTATCGGCGGTTCTGGCTTAGATGACCCGAGATTGTTACAAGACTGCAGAGAGTTGTATCTTGATACGCCCTACGGTTCGCCTTCATCTTCAATTACTTCTGGAAAAATAGGAGAGATTGAGGTGTTCATTCTCTCCAGACATGGCAAAAAGCACGAAATAACTCCAACAAACGTAAATAACAGGGCTAATATATTTGCTTTGAAAAAATTGGGCTGTACACACATCATTGCAACTACCGCTGTCGGTTCTTTAAGGCAAGAAATAGGCAGAGGGCATTTTGTAGTCCTTTCTGATATAATAGATTTTACTCGGCATAGGATAATCACCTTCCATGATAATTTTGAAAAGGGTATAGAACATGCAAGCTTGTCCAATCCTTTTTCAGAATTTTTAAGAGGCAAGGCTATTGAAGCATGCAGGAACTTAAATCTTAATTTTCATGAGAAAGGCACAGTAATTACAATAGAAGGGCCAAGATTTTCAACAAAAGCAGAAAGCTGCATGTTTAGAGCATGGGGGGCAGATGTTATAAATATGTCAATAGCGCCAGAAGCCGCCCTTGCCCGCGAAGCAGGTATTGATTATTGTGCTATCGGTATGTCTACTGATTATGATTGCTGGAAAGACGACGAGCCGCCCGTTTCTTGGGAAGCTCTCCTTAGAACATTCAAAGAGAATTCTGAGAAAATGAAATCTCTTTTAATCAAAATAATTGAAAAAATAGCTGAAGGGGAAGCACTTGAAAAAGACAAGGATTTCATAAAAAGCAAAATAAGAACTGTGCCAAACTGGCCTAAAAACGGCGTGATGTTCAGGGATATAACAACTCTTCTAAAAGATCCAGAAGGATTCGCCAAAACAATTCAGATTTTTGAGAACAGGTATAAAAGCAAAGACATAGATTTAATTGCAGGCATAGAATCCCGAGGATTTGTCATTGCCTCTGCTCTTGCTTCTCGTCTTGGCAGGGGAATAATCTTAATAAGAAAACCAGGTAAACTCCCGGGCGAGACAATAAAAGAAGAGTATGAATTGGAGTACGGGAAAAACGCAGTTGAGATTCACAAAGATGCAATATCAAAAGGCCAAAAAATCCTGCTAGTAGATGACCTTATAGCTACAGGAGGGACTGTTTCAGCCGCTGGAAACTTGATTGAAAAACTAGGCGGCGAAGTTATAGAGTGTGCGTTCATAGTAGAACTTCCAGAACTCGGGGGCCGGGCGAAGATAAGATGGCCGATCTTTAAGTTGATTGATTTTGAAGGTGAATAAAAGTCGCAGACAACTTTTAAATATCCCAAAAATATCGATATTGTATGGTTTTTATAAAAAAGATGGTGATGCATGGCTTTAAGTCATTTGCTAGAAAAACCGAAGTAATATTCGATAAAGGGACTAATATAATAATTGGCCCAAACGGCAGCGGAAAATCAAATATATCGGATGCACTCTGTTTTGTTTTAGGCAGGCTTTCTATTAAATCGATAAGAGCTGCCAAATCCAAAAATCTTTTGTTTATGGGCTCAAAATATATTAAACCTGCCAGAGAGGCATGGGTAGAACTAACCTTTGATAACAGCGACAGATCTTTTTCAATAGACCGAGACGAAGTCACAATAAAGAGAGTTGTTAGGTTTAATGGGCAAAGTGTTTATAAGATAAATGACGAAGTCAAAACCAGAATTGAAATTATTGAAATGCTTGCTCAGGCCGGCATAGACCCGCACGGATTTAATATTATTCTGCAAGGCCAGATACAAGCAGTAGTAAAGATGCACCCGGAAGAGAGAAAGGATATTATTGAGGAAGTCGCGGGGATATCAATTTATGAACTTAGAAAAGAAAAATCATTACACGAACTTGAGAAGACTGAAGAAAAACTGAAAGAGGTTTTAGCCATATTAAGAGAAAGAACAGTTTATATGAAGAATCTCGACAAAGAAAGAACCCAGGCCTTGAAGTTTAAAGATCTGGAAAATAATGTAAAGAGGATTAGAGCTTCTATCTTGCATAAAAAGATAGAAGAAAAAGAAAAAGAATTGAACGTTATAGAAAAATCTATCGAAGATAAAGCAGAGCAGAAAGAAAAAATAAAAATTAATTCAGACAAAATTCAGAAATTAATTGAAGAGGCATCTAATAAGATAAATCAGATTAACAAAGAAATTCAACAATCTGCAGGATTAGAACAAGAAACTCTCCGCAATCAAATTGCAAATTTAAAAGCTGAAATAGAAGGTTTGAAAGTAAGAAAAGAAAATTATGAACATAGAAAATCTGAGATAGAGAAGCGAATTGAAGAAATGGGGCGTTCTATTCCAGACATCGAAAGCGAAATTAAAGGCCTAAAAGATAAATCGCCTCTGATGGCCAAGAAATCTCAAGAATTAAAGAAAAAGAAAGATGAACTTGCTGCGATAGAAGAAGAGAGAAGGAAGATGCTCACGTTTAAAACAGAGCTCTCAGCAATGCATGAAAGAATCAAAGATAGAGAAAGACAATTGGTGCGTAATTCTGCAGAGGCGGAATCTGTTTTAAAACAATTAGAAGAATATTCTAAAAATTTAAACTACCGCGACGAGGAAGAATGCCGCAACGAAATAAAAGTTCTAAAAGAAACACTTATTAAAAAAAGAGAAAATATTGATTCTTTGCATAAAAACGAGCTTGAAAATGAAAGAATCATCTCAATATCAGAATCCGAGATAAAAAGGCATAGCAAGATTGTGAGCGATGTGCAAAAAATCGACATCTGTCCCCTTTGTCATAGCAAGATAACTCCCGAGCACATTGAACATGTTATAAAAGACACCGGCGAAAAAATTAAGCTTTGCAAAACTAAACTTTTAGAATCTCAATGGCAATTAGAAAAAATAAAATCCTCCAAAGATAAAATTTGGAAAGAAATTCAAGAAATTGGGGATAAAATATCCGAAGGTGAGATAGAGTTTCTTAGACATAGGTCCGCAAAAGAAAAAAAAGAGCATCTGAAGATAATTGCCGAAAGAGAACAAGCCTTAAAAAACGAAATAAAAGTATTGCAAGAAAAAACAAGAAATTTAGAAAACAAGGCACTTAATTTCTCTGAAATCGATGAAAGCTACAATGCTAAAATATTAGAAATCGAGGAGATATCTTCCAGAACAGAAGAAGACGTTGATACGACCCTGCTTTACAAAGAAAGAGAATTAGAAAAAATAAAGAGCATTATTGAAAGAAGCGGGCAAGATATTTTGGATATAGCATCTTACATTGAAGATATCTCCAAGAATCTGCACAAAAAAGTTAGCGATTTAGCTCATGGAGAAGAATTAGAAAGAAGATTAAATGAAAAATTTAAGAAAATGTTTGAAAAAAGAGACTCCTTGCAAAAAGATATACAAGAAAAGAGCGCAGAATCGTCAGAAGTCCAAAACAGCATAGGGCAGATAGAAGACCAGATGAACTATCTTAGGATTGGAAAAGCCAAGCTTGATGCTGAGAAAGAATCTCTCAGTATGGAAATAGGAGATTACCCCCAGGTGGAGTATATTCAAGCGAGCATGGGCGCATTAGAAGAAAGGCTGGTTAAGACACAAGAAACATTGCGTGAAATAGGTTCAATAAATATGAGAGCCTTGGAAATTTATGATGAAATAAAAAAAGAGTATGATGAAGTTCAGGAGAAAGCGAATACAATTGACAAAGAAAAGCAGGAGATATTAAAGATTATAGAAGAAATCGATACTAAAAAGAAAAGGTCATTTATGAGGGCATTTAGAGGAATAAATGGATTGTTTACAAGAAACTTTTCGCAGCTTTATAGCAAAGGAATTGCTTTCTTAGAACTAGAAAACAAAGAAGATATTTTCGCAGGGGGAGTAAACATAGTTGTTAAACTAGCTAAGGGAAAATATTTTGATGTTACATCATTATCTGGGGGGGAACAAACATTAGTCGCCTTATCTCTGCTTTTTGCAATCCAAGAATATAAGCCGTATCATTTTTATATTTTTGATGAAATTGATGCTGCCCTCGACAAAAGAAACTCTGAAAGGCTCGTAGCCCTGTTAGATAGGTATATGAAGCTCGGGCAGTATATAATCATTACACATAATGATTCTATAATAATGAACTCTGACATCCTTTATGGGGTAAGTATGCATGAGGGTGTTTCCAAGATTTTAAGTATTGAAATTGGAGAACATACATCAGCTAAAATCGCAGATAATCAAGAACCTGCGCCAACAGAAGAAAGATCAATAACACCCCTGGAAAATCAACAACATTAGTTTACAATCCCCGGAACAATCCATTTCTGAAAGTTTATATACTTGTTATGCTCAAATGTCCTTAATACAGAAAAAATATCAAAAATACAGCGTGCGCATTTTAATTAATATTTTAGAAAGGTTTAAAAAGCCAGTTTTGTAATTTTTTATGTTCCAGCCCTTCTGGAAAGCACCCATTTTCCATGCACGTATTACAGCCAAAACACACAAAAGTGAAGACTCAAGAGGTTAAAGAGTTGTTAAGCAAGTATAATATTTCTCTCTCACAATTGCCCAAAATAAAATTAAGCGACCCGTGTGTGCCTGAAGGCTGCCAAACAGGTGAAGTATTAAAAATCGAGAGAAAAGAAGAAGACGATACAATAATTTATTACAGGGTCGTGATCTAAAATGGACAGGCAAAGGAATATTCTAATCAAAAAATACCTTGAACAACATTCTTTAGTTGAATCAAATATAATTTCTTTTAATGATTTTATTAACACAAGAATGCAACAAATTGTAAATGAAATAAATGAAAGTTCTGAAGAGAATGACGAGATAGAAATTAAATTAGGAAAGATTAGAATAGAAAAGCCCAATATGATTGAATCAGACGGAAGTCACAATCCGATCATCCCGAGTGACGCCAGATTAAGAAACTTAACTTATTCTGCGCCGATTTTCATAGAACTCTCAATCAAATTTGGTAAGCAGACAGATAGTTCTGAAGTTGAAATAGGCAGAATTCCTGTGATGGTTAGAAGCAGTATTTGTAATGCTCACAATATGAATGAAAATCAACTAAGAGACAACGCCATGGATTCAAAAGACTCTGGCGGGTATTTTATAATTAACGGAAATGAAAGAGTAATGGTAATGAACGAAGATCTTGCAGCGAATCAACCATTTATTGAAGAAGGCAGATTAGGTCTGACTTTAAGAGTTTTTTCACAAAGAGGATCTTATAGAATTCCAACAACTATATCCGAGACTAGTGAAGGAATATTAGATTTAACATTCAGTAGACTAAGAGACATTCCCGCGATTTTACTTCTAAAAGCATTGGGTATGACAAAAGAGGTAGATATGGCTAAGAATATTAATTATGAAAATGACTGCTTGATAGTTAATTTATATGAATTTGCAGCTATCCAAAATGTAGAAGACGCAATGATGGCGGTTGGAGAGAAAACAGGCATCCAGGGCACAAAAAAAGAAGTTCTTGACAGAGTGAAGCAAAGAATTGACTCATTTTTTTTGCCCCATATCGGGACAACGAGAGATTTTAGAGAAGAAAAAGCAATAACTTTATGCAGATTATTGAGGCTTTATTTGAAAGCTAAAGATAATCCTAAGATAAGAACTGATAAAGACCATTATTCAAACAAGAGAGTTAAACTCTCAGGCGATTTGATGGCTGATTTGTTTAGAGCTAATTTTGGAGTTTTAATAAGAGATATTCAGTATTCTTTACAGAAAGTTGCTAAGAGAAAAAAATTTTATTCTATTAAAACATTAGCAAAATCAACACTTTTTAGCCAAAGAATTGAAAGTGCCATCGCAACAGGTGCTTGGATTGGAGAGAGGTCAGGGGTTACACAGAATATGGATAAAACAAACTATCTCGCAACAATCTCGCAATTACAAAGAGTATCTTCAACTCTCGCAGGTGAGCAGGAGAACTTTTTAGCTAGAACATTGCACCCAACGCACTATGGAAGATTCTGCCCAACAGAAACCCCTGAAGGAACTGAAATTGGATTGAGAAAGAATCTCGCAATATTGAGCAAGATTTCAACCAATGTAAGTTTTGATGAGAATGGATTTATGAAAAAGCTTGAAGAATTTGGTTTAAACCAGGAAGTTGGTTGGGATATATTTTTCAATGGAAAATTTATCGGTTTTACAGACAAACCTGAAGAATTTGCAAGCAATGTAAGAAAACTAAGAAGAACCGGCCAAGTACCAAAAGAGCTCAGTGTGCGTTACGATACCCTAATTGAACAAATTACAATATCTATTGAAGTTGGAAGAGTTTTAAGGCCGCTGATAATCGTCGAAAATGGGGCGAGCAAGCTTAAAGATGAACATCTTGTTCTTCTTGAAAATGATAAAATAAAATGGGTTGATCTTGTAAGAGAGGGAATAATAGAATATATTGACGCTGCAGAAGAAGAAAATGTTTTAGTCGCGCCAACAACTGCTGAAATCACCCCAGAGCACACTCATTTGGAAGTCCACCCCATTGATTTATTTGGCGTTGTTACAAGTCTTGTTCCATTTTGTAATCATGACCAGGCATCAAGGCTTAATAGGGGAAGCAAAACTTTTAAACAGAGCCTTGGAATTTACGCAGCAAATTATTTTGTTAGATTAGATACAGATGTTTCTATTCTTCACTACCCTCAAAAACCTATCGTAAGAAGTTTTATTTATGACTCTCTAAATCTTTATCCCGCAGGGCAGAATCTTGTTGTTGCAATAATGCCCTTTGAAGGGTATAACATGTCTGACGCAGTTATTCTCAATAAAGGAAGCATAGATAATGGAATGGGAAGAAGCACATATTTTAGGCCCTACGGAGCTACTGAATTAAAATATGCTGGAGGTCTTGCAGATGAAATAATTATTCCTCCCAAAGATGTATCTGGATATCGATTAGAAAAAAGTTATAGATTCCTAGAAGATGACGGAATTGCTTATCCCGAAGCAGACATGAATGAAGGAGAAGTCATGATTGGAAAAGTTACTCCGCCTAAATTTTTGAGTGAAGCTAAAGACCTTAATCTGCAGGCTAAAAAAGAAGCAAGTATTGCAGTAAGACAAGAAGAGAGGGGAACTGTTGATGCTGTTTTTGTAACTATTGATGGAGAAGGAAACAGAGTCGTTCAGGTCAGGACAAGAGATTCGAGACTTCCAGAGCCGGGAGATAAATTCTCTGCTCCGCACGGACAGAAAGGAGTTGTTGGACTCGTTGCAGATACAGAAGACATTCCGTTTACTTCGAGAGGAATCAGGCCAGACTTGATATTCAACCCACATGGAATTCCGAGCAGGCGAAGCGTAGGATATATGATAGAATTGCTCGCCGGAAAAACCGGAGCAATTACTGGCAAGGTTATCGATGGAACCCCCTTTACCGGTATAAAAGTTGACGAACTTGAGAAGATGTTAAGCAAAGCAGGGTTTAGCTACGACGGCAAAGAAACAATGTATTCTGGAGTGACTGGAAAGAAGATGAAAGCTAAAATTTACATCGGGAACATGTACTATTTGAAACTTAAGCGTATGGTAAAGAATTTATTGCATGCAAGAGCCTCTGGAAAAGTTGCTTTGTTAACAAGACAGCCAATTGAAGGAAGAGCGAGAGGCGGAGGGTTAAGATTAGGAGAAATGGAACAGCAAGCATTAGCTGGGCATGGAGCTTCGTTGTTATTAAAAGAAAGATACGATTCTGATAAAACTGTCGTTTACGTCTGTAAAGAATGCGGGAATATGACTTATGAAGACATCCTCAAAAACAAAGTAATATGCAACATCTGCGGGAGTAATGAATCTGAGCCAATAGAAGTTTCATATGCATTTAAACTTCTGGCAGATGAACTGTTGGGTTTAGGAATTCATACAACTTATGAATTAAAAGACAAATACGAACAATAAAATGGCAGAATATTTCAGAAAACAAATCAAAGCAATGAAGTTTGGTTTACTTAGCCCAGACAAGGTAAAAAAGATCAGTACTGCTAAGATAATAACACCAGAGCTGTATGACATAGATGGATTTCCAGTTGACGGCGGGTTAATGGATTTGAGACTCGGGGCTATTGACCCAGGAGTACGATGCAGAACCTGTGGAAAAAGAGTTAAAGAATGCCCGGGTCATCCTGGGTGCATCGAGCTTGCAAGGCCAGTTTTTCATATAAAGTACATTCCATTAATAGAACTTTGTTTAAGAAGCTTCTGTGCAAAGTGCGGCAGATTAACTTTGTCTCCTGAAAAAGAGAAAGATTATGGTGTCGCTGCAAGAGCAAAAAAAGCAAGAGACGCTAAAAAGTGCCCCCATTGCCAAGAGATTTTAGAGAGAGTGAAATTAGAAAAACCAAGCGGGTTTTATGTTGAAAAGAAAAGGTTAACTCCAACCGAAGTAAGAGAAAGGCTGGTCATAATAAAAGATGAAGAATTAAAAAAAATAGGCATTAATCCAAAAACGTGCAGGCCTGAATGGGCGGTACTCTCTTTGTTACTAGTTCCAAGCGTAACTGTAAGGCCATCAATAACTCTTGATACTGGAGAAAGAAGCGAAGATGATTTAACACATAAACTTTCTGACATTATTAGATCTAATCAGAGGCTGTGGGAAAATCTCAACGCAGGCGCTCCAGAAGTTATCATCGAAGATTTATGGGACCTGCTGCAATATCATGTAACAACTTTTTTTGACAATAATGTCACAAGAATTCCTCCTGCGAGACATAGATCTGGCCAGCCGTTGAAGACTATAACCGAGAGGATTAAGGGTAAAGAAGGGAGAATCAGACATAATCTTGCTGGAAAAAG
>Ga0233423_10001627_pt1 | contig 11158 bp, 11 predicted proteins | sample Watercolumn_Mata_FD_180713 | JGI IMG/M metagenome (GOLD analysis project Ga0233423, IMG submission 180713) | Freshwater microbial communities from Lake Matano, South Sulawesi, Indonesia - Watercolumn_Matano_2014_112_MG | ecosystem: Environmental > Aquatic > Freshwater > Lake | place: Indonesia... | reverse complement strand
CGATCGGTTAGTTTGATTTCTTGTGGCTGGTGCATCTGATCTCCTCCTTAATCGAGGAGAGTAGTATGCACTAAAACCAGCCGATTGTCAACTCTTTACAGAGCAAATCTGTGATCTACTGAGTATAACTCGTAATTATACGGAAATATTCCGCATAACCACCAGGGGTTGTTTAGGCCGCATTTTTTCCGTGTAACTACCCTCCCCCGGTGCATTATGCCGCATATTGGCGGTATAATATGCCGGGGGTTTTATGCAGAAACCACTCGACCTGTGGCGCCCGCATCCACAACAAATTATACTCTAGAACCGTTGTCCAGTCAAGGGCCGCCGTCTGACATCCGTGCATAACATTCTTGTGTTATGAGGAGCGAGGCATCCCCATGATCAACCCGCGCAGGAGCACGCCATCCAAGCCCCAGGGTGGAGCAGATTTGTCACGCCGCGCTTTGAAGACGCGGCCGCATAGACTAGCCGGATCTCCACAACATTGAGCGCCGTAACCGCAACGGCCGACGCGACTAGCCCAAGCGCAAGCAGGCCCAATATCCAGGTCAGCGTGTTCACCTCGGACCGATTACGCTATGCGAGCGCAGACGCGCTCTCAATCATTTCGCCGAAGGTGCGAGCAAACCGCGCCGCTGGCGCCCCATCCACGATGTCGTGATCGAAGCTGAGTGTCAGGTTGATGGTCTCGCGGATGGCGATTTGTCCTTCCTGCAGACGCGGTTTCTCGCTGATGCCGCCCACAGTCAGGCCTAGCGTGTGCAACGGCAGGAAGCCGATGCCCCAGCCGCCGCCCCGCCCAAACATCCCGACAGAGGTGACGATAGTGGTGCCGGTCGTCCGTCTGAACCAGTGCGGGTTCCTCTGGATCGCCCAATAAAAAAGCTGGCGGGCCAACCAGGGCGCTCGCGCCCCCAGGGCCACCAACCCGCCCTTCTGCGCGCTGCTTTCAGGCCGGGCCTGGATCGAGCGGATTTCCTGGCTGATCTCGGTCACCGTCTTGCGGTTGGCAGCGCGCACGATGTGTGGGATCGCCGCGGCGCCGGCCACGGCCTCGATCGGCGTGGCTACGTCCACGTCGTGGAACACCACCAGCCGGCCGCGCCAGTCGCGATAGGCCTGTACGATCGGGGCGGTGGCAATTGCCCTGGCGAAGCTCGCCACGAGAAAGGCCGTGAACGACAGGTCCTCGCCCCGCGCCTTCGCCGCGCGCAGGAGTTCCCTGGCGGCCGTGACATCCACTTCGAGCAGGCCGTGGATGATATGTCGCCGTGAGGCCAGACGGCCCGCGTCAACGATCACCTTTCTGTCTGACGGAAATGGAAGGAGGTCGTAGTCCATGGCGCTCCTCATCACCTATATCTGATCCTGGGTAACGTCACTAACTTCTTGTCCCCTCCTACTGTATAGTCAATTTGCTTGACCAGGGCTACCGCTCTATCGTCCCGGACGAGTGGGCTGGGCAACTGCGCCTCCAGAGCGCGGGCGTAAAGCGCAATGAGCAAGGTTTCAGCCACGACGCTTTGACTCTGCAGTGTGACCTTGGACATGTTTACCTGCCTTTCTCCAGCTTCCTCCACCATCGTCTCAATGCTGGTGGTTATTGCTGGCGTTGGTTAGCGGAGACTCGTTTGGCCGCTGGCCGGAGGCGAGAATGCTCAGCAGGGTAGGCGACAGCGAACTTCTGGCGTAGCAGCGCCAAATCGCCTAACTGCTCTGCTGGAAGCTCATAGCCCGTATGCAGCAACATCTGCGTGGCGGCGGAAAGGCAGCGGACGGCAAACCCAGCGATCAGGCCCTCGCCGGCCAGGTCTTGCCTCGTGAAGACCAGCCCCGCGTCGTCCGCCCAGGTCGGAATTCCATTGCCTCGCTCATCAAGACGCATGGCGTGGGCATCAATCTGGCGCCCCTCCGCATCCTGCAGGACGAAGGCGGTGGCTGTCTCGGTTCCATGCGCATCTACAACCCAACGGTTCTCGGACCAAAGCTCCTTCAAGCCATAACCGTCGCCGCCCAAGAGCTCGCGCATCCGCACGATGTCGTCCAGCAGTATGAGCACGTCGAGATCTTTATGCGGGCGGGTCTGCTGGCCAAGCAAAGCATCTATCCCCCAGCCACCGCTCAGCCAGACCTGGATGCCGGCGGCCAAAAGAAGTTGGTAGATGCTGACGACATCTTCAGCGCGCACCATCTCGTCTCCCGTAATTCGCACCCACATTATCCCTTCACGTAGGCCAGTTGTTCGCAGATGAAACTGTATGCCGGTCGCAGGCCGCGTTGAACTCCAAGACGACGCGTAGCGCTGATTCTACCCGTGCCACCCTCATATCGCTAGAACCAATACGGTTCAGATAAGACAGCGGAGGCGGCTCCCACGCCACGATACATCGCTGCTGCCAAAGTATCGGGGCACGCCGCCGGGCATGGGAGCCCGGCCCGCTAACTGAACCGTATTGATGCTAAAACACCTCTTTGCTGTGGTCAGGCTCGCTTGGCGATGGTGTAGGACCAGTGGCTCTGAATGATCTCCCACCTCTCGCCGGCGCGCCGGTACACCTCGGTGCAGTTCCAGCGTGACGGCTCACCTGGCCCGGCGTACGCAGCATAGTTGAAGGTGAGGACCACCGCATCACCCACAACCTGCACCAGCGGATTGATGAGCTCAAACCGATCGAAGTGCACCTGGCCACGTATGCCTTCATAGTACTCCGTCAGCCGCTCAAGCCCATCCATGCGCCGCTCCAATCCAGGGTCAAAGTAGACGATGTCTGGTGCGTAGATTTCCAGAAACCCACTGGGGTCGCCCATCCCCCAGCGGACCAACGCGGCACACTCCATCTCAATGACGGCGTGCGTCGCGTCTGCGGGCTTCGTGAAAGTTGGCGCAGCCATCTCAATCTCCTTTAGGGTGCTTTTCTCCATCTCTTCTTGGAGGTCTTAGTCCCTGTTCTCTCACCTGGCGACCTGGCCGCAGAACAGGGAGTAGGTGAAGAAGGCATAGTAGTCCGGTCGGTTGAGGATAAAGTCTGGTGACTCTACCTGACACAGGCACCGATACTCGGCCTGTTCGGACCTCGAAAGCTCCGGCTCGGCGCCGGCCCAACGCATCCCGAACAGGGCGACGAGCGCCTCCCCAACGGATCGATGTGGTAGAAGTAGCCGGTCATAAACTTCATGAGGGTGCGAGCGTACTCCTCGGGCCTTATCTCGCCGTTGAACCAACGGCGAGCCGCTTCCACCGCGCCGGCGCTGTAGCCTCGCTTGGCCAGGATCTCCATCGCATTCTGGTTCGCCCACCATTGGTCGCCGCCGGCATTCATCAGGATCAGGTGCGAGAGGCTCTGCGGATAGCGCAGCGCATACTCCAGGGCGACGTTCCCGCCAAACGAATGCCCGAGCACGGCCCACTTCTCGAAGCCCAGCACCTGCCGCAACGCCTCGGCATCTGCGGTCAGGTTCTCCCACATCATGGAGGTGACGGCCGCCCCCTCCGAGCGACCGTTGCACCGGTGGTCGTAGAAGACCAGGGTGAACTGATCCGCCAAAGGCTGCAAGGACAGCAACAGGGCCCTGTCAAAGTCAGCATCGCGTCATTGCGAGCGTAGCGAAGCAATCTCTTTGTTGCGCAACGAGGGAGATTGCTTCGTCGCATCCCTTCGCCGCCCCCTCACTGCGTTCAGGCCGGCGAAGGGATGCTCCTCGCAATGACCCCCAAAATGACTTTGACAGGGCCCTGGGACAGCAAGGTCGTGTGATCCAGGCTGGGGCCGCCGTGCATGAGCACCAGCGGATAGCCGTGGCCGATGACCTTCACGAAGAGAGAGACGCCTCGAATCGTCATGGTTGTCATTGGTTACCCTCCTGGCAAGAGTCGCGCTGCTTTGCGCTAATCTGTGGGCCTCCCCGCCCTCCCGCTGCCGGAGAGGTGAACAGGGACGGGGGGAATTTTGCTGAGGATCAGTAGATCACAGTTTTATAGCGGAGGCGGCTCCCATGCCGCCAGCCAGCAGGCGTGCCCCGATACATCTCCCAAATCCGCAATGTATCGGGGCGTGGGAGCCTGCTATGCTGCCAAATTGTGATCCACTGAGGATAAAGCATGGGAACCACCTGGTCTATCCGGGTTCGTGTGATCCCCGCCTGCCTATCGCCTGCATCGCCGCCACGCCGGCCAGGATCAGGGCCAGGCCGAGGGCAGTCAGCCAGGAGAGACGATATCCCGGCAGCAGGAGCACCTGCCAGAGCACCGGCAGGCCAATGAAGGCGGCGTTGTAGGCCGGGACGAGCAGGCTGGCGCGCACCTTCTTGGCAAAGCCGATCTGGGTCACCACGAAAGCCAGGAAGCCGATCACGAACGAGGCGGAGAAGATGACCGTCCCGATGGCGTTGGACGGCAGGAAGCCGGACGGCCCGCCGTAGTTCTGCCCGACGCCCTTGAAGAACGGATCCAGGCTGCCGAAGCCGCCGGCCAGCAGGCCGAAGGCCAGGGCGATCAGGCGCAGGTCACGCGAGCGGCTGGCGGTAACGACGAAGGCCAGGCTGAGCACCAGCCAGATGCCCAGGGCGAGGAACAAGGCATCCAGGTCCATCGTGAAGCGGTCCATCGTGTCGGCGCGGGCGATGTTCTCGTAACCGATCGCCAGTGTCCCGAGCACGATGGCCGCCGCCCCGGCCATCTCCCGGCGGGTGATCCTCTCCTTCAGCACCGCCGCGGCGTAGACCATCAGGAAGACCAGGCCGACGCCGAACATGCTGCTGAACAGGGCCGGGGGTCCGTAGGGCTGGGCCAGCGTCGCCCAGATGAAGAGGGTGTTGTTGAGCGCCACGCCGATTGTGTAGATGACCGGTTTCTTCAAGCCGCCTTCCACCGGCTGGCCGCTGCGCTGTAGTTTGGCCTTGATCTGCTCGAAAACCTCAATCCCCTGGCGCTCGAGGGCCTTGGCCAGGTGGGTCTGGATGGTGGAGATGATGCCGAGCAGCAGGACGAGGGGAATGTTGGTCATGGTGTTCTCCGGGAATGCATGTCGGCCAGGACGACCTCCAGCGCGGCCGGGTTCGCCCGGTGCAGGAATTCACCCTGCGACCAGTAGATCTCGAAGTGCCCGCCCAGCGGTTCGACGACGGCCTGGATGGCCGGGGCGAATCCGCGGTAACGCGAGTCGTTGTAACAGCAGATGTCGTACTCGTTCAGCACCTGGATCTGCGACCGCCCCGCCGCGCCCAGGATGGACAAATCCTCAAAGCTGGCGATCCGGAACAGCTCAGGCAGGTTCTCTTCCCAATCGCCCCAGTTTTTCTGGTAGCGATCGAAGCGCAGGCTGAGCGGCAGGCCCCCGGCGACCGGGTAGCTGGCATCAAGGCGCGGGTCAACCGCCGCCGCCAGGATCGTCGTCCAGCCGCCGCCAGACAGGCCAGTCATGAAGATATCCGAGAACCCATACACCTCGGCCTGGTTGACCGCCGCCACGACCGGCTCGACGAAATAGCGCAGTGGATGGCCTGCGGTGATCTCGTCCAGGTAGGCAAACTGGCGGTGCTGGTGGAAGACGACTTCCCCGGCCTGGGGAATGGCAGTCCTCACTTCGGGCGGATTGGCGCCCAGCAGGGGCATGTCCAGCCGCCAGACAGTGTACCCACCCTCCAGGTAGGCCCCGATCGCCGCCCGGTCGCGGCCGGTGAAACCCTCGTGGCCGGTATGGTAGATCACCAGGGCGCCGTTGGGCACATCGGGAACGGAAATCGTGCTGAACGAGGTGAAACCGTTCGGCAGGCGGACAACCATCCCGCTGTCGGCAGGCTCCGGCAGGGTTGCCGGCAGTTGCGGGGCGCCGAAGATGAACGCGATCAGAGCCTGGCGGGTGGCCGCCACGTCCGCTGCGTCGTGGATGTGGATGACTGACCGGATGGCGGCCCCGGTTGTTCCGCCTCCGGCGGGCCAGCCGGTCAGGCGCAGGGCGATGACCAGGCCAACAACAGCCATGGTCAGGGCGCCGAGGAAAAACCAAAGGATGGGTGAGCGTATCCGGGTCATAAAATGAGTCCCGCTTTCAGTATCGCGCCTTGTGTTACAAGAAGCTCTTGTAATTCTCCGATGTTGACCTCTCTTGTTTCTGCCGATCCTTTGGCGGCTAAACAGGCCGCCGCCCCCGCTGCGTGACCTGTTGCCAGGCATGTTGCCGCCCCCCTTAATGAGGCGTGTGATTCGTGATCGCAGGAAATACACCGCCCGGCGACCAGGAGGTTCTTGACCTTTCGTGGGATGAGTGCCCTCAGGGGAATATCGTGATGGCCTGAAAGAAGTTCGTACTCGAAGACCTCACCTTTCATGTGACGGTCCAGCGGTCGGCAGTTGAGTGCCACCACGTCGGGGAATCGGGTGTTCGTCAGCAGATCCTGCCGGGTGATGACATACTCCCCGATGATCCTGCGGCTTTCACGAACGCCCAGGTGAGATTCGCCCACCACCACGGCATGCTCAAAACCGGGAACAGTACGTTTCAGATAGGCAAGGTGTTCCATCGCCCGGCGGCGGCCTTCCCCTTCTGCCCAGGTCAGGCTTTTCACGTCCAGCGGGTTGATCTCCACCGAACCTTGTACCCGCCCGGTGGAATGATAGGGCATTAATTTAATTGTGGGAACTGGACCAACGTAGCCTCCCTCCGCAACTGGATCTTCCTGTGCAGCATTCAGAACAATCATGCTGATCACTGGACCCAAGCCAGAGTTCTCCTCAGGCACATTCCCGCCCATCCACACCACCCGGTCATCATGGGCCCTGCCCCATTCGAGCACTTTTCTGTAATCAATGTTGGCAATGGTGAGATCCTTTGTTGTCTGCCACAGGTCATCGGCGGGAAGCTGCTCAAAAGGCGCGCCAGACCATGCTGCCAGATCCGCATCACCGCTGGCATCCACGAAGACCCTGCCCAGGATTGCCTGACGGCCAGATTTCGTCTGGACGATAACCGCCTTGATGCTCCCCTCCTCGATCCAGAGATCACCGGCCCACGAGTGCAGCAGGAGCTCCACCCCAGCCTCGGTGACCATGTCGAGAGCGATTTCCTTGCTAACTTCTGGCTGCATCTGCACCGTCCACACCTTGCGGTTGATCCTGGCATAGCCAGCTTTTTCCATCCGCTCGACAAACTCCCAGCCGATGCCGCCGATGATCTGTCGGGAATCCGCATCGCCAAAAGAACTCGGGGTGGTCGCGTACGTACCGGATAATGCCCCTGCAACATACCCGTACCGTTCCACGAGGACCGTTCTGGCCCCGCCACGCGCCGCGGCAATGGCGGCGACAAAACCAGCGTTACCGCCACCAACCACCACCACATCACCAGCGGCAAGCACCGGGATGCTGGTGGCCGGCCAATCTACCCTGTCAAGTTGATTTTCGGACATGTTTTCTCCGGGTAAAAGAACAGTGTTTTTTGTCCAACAGCCTTTTGTTCAGGGACTACTCCGCAAAACGCACGGTGACGATCTCGTATCCCCGCACCGGCAGACTCACCTTTCCGTTTCCCTCAGCTCTCAAAGAAGTGATTCTTGTTTCGGCCAGGCTGATCTGCTCGATCTTCTGGAACGGCTTCCATGGCTGCAGCGTCACCCGGATATCTTCTCCGGTCAGGTTGTAGCCGCGCACCAACCACCCATTGCCATCCTCCGCTTGCTTGATCGCGGTGACACGAAACTCCGCAGGCTCCACGGCCACGAAAGAGCCGCAAACGGGCAGCCTGCCGCCATGCAGGTCAGTGCTCACCACCTGCATGGGAGTTTCGAATGAGAATGCCTCCTGGTAGGCTGGAATATCATCCATCCCGGGGATAAGGGCATAATCAAATTCCCACCGTCCGGGCATTTGGGCCCCGGGCGTTTCCAGGAACGGTGGGCCGGCATGTCCTTTGCGGGTGGACAGGTCATCGCGCGAAAGCCAGCCTACGCAGCGCAGAAGAGTCAAGGCGATCTCGGCATTCCCCTGTGCATTTTCTAGCACCGCAACCTCGGGCAGCCCCCGGTTGGCGATGGTGAACCGCCCCCTGCCGTCGGAGATGCTGGTGAAGGCGCGCTGGGGCACCTCCGGACGCGGCTGCTCGACCCAGGTTTCATCATAGGTTGGAATGCCAACTGGACGTTCCACGACCTCAAAATGACCGTCATGCTGACCTTTCGCCGCGGCAAACGGCGCCGGGAAGTGGACGCGCAATCTGTGGTCGCGGGCAGTATTGCCCACGCAGGTGTGGATGTCCACTCGCGGCACCTCTTGACTTAGTGTGACCACCGTACTGATTGGAATGACAACTGTTTCCTCCAGCCGCGACATCCGATCCTGGGCGAGCGCCATCGGGACAACCAGTTCCAGCTCCAGCTCGAGCACTTGCTGGATCCGGCCCCTGGATATGGACACATTCACCAGGCGTGGAGAGAACAACCGGTCTTGTTCGGGCGGAGAGTAGTTGTAGAGGTCTCCGCAGTCGCCCCCATCCCAAAATTGGTTCAGCCCAGAGTACACTTGATGATCCCTCTTGTCCAGCAAGGTCAATGTCCCATCCTTCCGGGCTTCAACGGAAAATAAGTCGTTCTCGATCTTGTAAGGCGGCCTGGAACTGCGTCTGCGGGTGGCCAGGCGTTGTACGAAAGGCAGGCTGCCCAGCGGCAGGAGCGCCCGGAACAACGGGTTGAGCTGCTTGGGCGGTTTAGCTTCCACGTTGCGCGGGCGGATCCACAGGGTACGGTAACCGTGGCCAGGCACATCTGGCACCACCACAGTGAGCCGTGAAGAGATCGAGCGGGCGCGGGCATGGTATGTCGTGATGGACGGGTCAGCCAGGTATTCGTCTAGCCGCTTACGTTCGGCATTCCATACCGCCAGGTTCGGCTCACCACCTTTTGCCAGGACGGCCTCGATATACACATGGGCGCCATCCCGCTGCAGCTTAAGGTCCTGGATGGTCATCCCGGCTGCACGCCCTTCTTTGACACTGCTGAATGCTGACTTGATCGCTTTGGCATCCATGGTCATGTTGGCGATCTCGTGCGTGCCGAGACCTTGTTCCTGATAAGCGAGCGGCGTTCCGGTTTCGTCAACCAGGTCAAATTCGGTGGTGTTAGGCGATAGCAGCACGGCGGTGACCACATCGGTGCGCGGCCCGGCAAGCGGGTTGAAGACGACCAGGGCCGAGGGGGGCTTCGGAGCTGGTGGAGATGCAACCCCCATATTCTCCTGCAAAGAAGGCTCGGTTTGTATGCCGCCTGCGATTGCCGCCAGTGCCTGCTGCGTGAGTTCTTCACCGATCTGGTCAACCTGGTCAAAGCGGACTTTCATTTCTTCATGGACCTGGTCGATGCAGCAACCACAAATCGAGTCGTGCGGGTGGTTCTCCATGAGCAAGTGCCAGGCCTGGCCGATGAGTTCGGATTTACGGTCAAGGACTGCCGATCCTGGAGCCTGGGAGACAGCAAGTTCCTGGAAGGTGGTGAATGGCTCAACCCATCGGACGAGCAGGGTTTCACAGGCATGGTTGCGCTGTTTGATCCACATGCGGCTGGACAGCACGCCGGGAAGCAGGTGCATCCGCCGGCAGGCGCGCAGTTCGCCTTCCACGACCGGGATGGCGACTTTTCTTTCCTCAAGTTGCTGTTTCAAGGATAGCGTATATTGCGGGAGCGTGGAATGAACAACCCGGGTGCCGCGCAACCTCTTCTCTGCATAGGCAATGGCCTCGGAGGTGTTTCCGGGCGGTTCCATGTGATCCGTGCCAAGCATGATCAACAGGTTGGAGGTGGCAGAATCGGGAACCAGCGAATCGGCGCGTTCGGCAAGCTGGCTGGCGAATTGTTCCAGATCATCAGCAGGAAGCTTGGCGCCGTTTCCATAGCCGTCGCGCAGGTTGGCCACCAACACCTGCGATCCATCGGGAGACCGCCACCAGAACTCGGCATTGGTCAGATCTACTCCGCGCCACAGACAGGCGGAATCCATACCGAAGCCGCGCAGCACCTGCGGCATCTGGCCGGGTTGACCAAAGGGGTCGGGGACGTAGCCGATGTCCATTCGGGCGCCAAACCGGCGGGCGGTACGGGCACCCTGCAGCAGGTTGCGGATGTGCGCTTCGGGTCCAACCAGGAACATATCGGACAGAATGTGCCATGGACCGACCAGGATGCGGCCTTGCTGGATGTATCTTCGGAGAACCTTCTCCCTGGTGGGGCGCATCTGCAAATAATCATCCAGAACAACTGTCTGGCCATCCAGCATGAAGAACTTGTAGTTCTTATCATTCTCAAGAACGTACAGCAAGCCGTCCACCAGGTGGACGAGTTTCAGACGGAACTGCTGGAATGTCCGATACCATTCGCGATCCCAGTGGGTGTGAGAGATGATGTGAATCGTATTCATGGGCATCTCCATTTCCAGTGACGGTACGCAACAAGCCGGGCGGGAGGTCTGCGCCGATAGATTTCTTTGCTATGTGTGTGCTCTGTTTCCCGGGGCGGGTTCATTGGATTTGATATCCAGGCGCCGTTTGCCGAGCAGGAATCCACCGCTCAGGATCAGTGTGACCCCCAGGGGGACCAGGAGGATGGCGATATCCGTGATGGAACGTTGGAATACAGTCAGGTAGATCAGGATCGGAGCGATCTGCGTTGGCACCTGCTGGAGTGGCTGTGCCTTATTCGCCGGGGCGTAGCGATAGGATTCCTGTGTTTGCCGGATGCCCAGCATGTTGGTGATGATCAGCATGATGCAGGAGAGAATAAACATGATGATCTCCACCAACTGGCCGGTACCTGATAATGCCGGACCAATGGTAATCAAAAGAGGCAGAATCCACAGGTTAGACAAACAAAAAGGGAATCCCGCAGAGACCGCCAGCAGGAGACCCTTCGAGCTGGTCCTGATCTTTTGCGCAGCCAGCCAGGAAAGCCCCCAGCAAAAGACCAGCGCGAACGAAAAAACAGCAATTCTGATCTGCGTCTCACGATCCAACAGATCCACCTCGCTCTTGGGAATCTGCAGCCTGGAAAACGCCAGGAAGGCAATTCCAGTAACAACATGAAACTTGAAAAGCCTCTCATTCGAGAGTAGAAAGTAACTTCCGCTTTTGCGCGGGGCAGAGGGTAGCTATAGCTGGCTGGGTGGCCACCTCAA
>Ga0233423_10001626_pt1 | contig 11160 bp, 9 predicted proteins | sample Watercolumn_Mata_FD_180713 | JGI IMG/M metagenome (GOLD analysis project Ga0233423, IMG submission 180713) | Freshwater microbial communities from Lake Matano, South Sulawesi, Indonesia - Watercolumn_Matano_2014_112_MG | ecosystem: Environmental > Aquatic > Freshwater > Lake | place: Indonesia... | reverse complement strand
CTAGAGAACCGGGGTTTAATCCCAAGAAGCTTGGTAAAGTTGCCAATCACAAGCAAGAGCCGTGGAAAGCTCCGCTGCCCGTGTTCATCGAGGAACTGTACTTCAAGCGTTTTGGGAAGACCCGGCCGGATGAGGTCAGAAGCATTGAGCACATCCTGGCCGAGCGCGAACAGAAGAAAGCCGGGCGCACAGCACACCCACCAACAGAGCAATGAAACCTGGGTTTGGACATGGTTGATTTGAAGGCTTTCAGCAAGCACATTTTATCTTTCTTCAAAGCAGACTGGACGTTGGAGGATTACCCGGTCCGATTCAGGCATTTTCGGGTTGACGAATCGGAGGCCAGGCGGAGACTAACGCCTGCCCCGTGGATGGCACGGGTGATCAACTGGCCGCTGATGTTCGGTCATGGCCAGACGCAAGAAGAAGCCTACGCGGACTTGAAGCGGCATTTTGAGGAATACAAAGGTGGGAGCAAGGCACTGCCTCGGCCTGGTACAAAGGTGAGGCCGGCAATCGAGCTGGCTCCCACAGTAGAAATCGAGCAATACGAGCCGCTAGCCAACGAGTTCTTCGAGAAGATATTGGCGATGAACTATAACGAGTGCTTGGTCACTGACGAGTCCAGTCTGTGGGATTTTCACAGCGAAGAAACAAACGAGGAGTACCACCGGAAGATTATGGAAGTGTATGGGACAGACGTTTCTGACATTGAGAACGGGAACCTCGTGCGAATCTTCGAAAGGGTTCGCGCACAAGGACGGCCCGCATAACAGTGCGTGGAGCCAACGCTCGCGTCGGCGTTGACGCTCCACCGCTTTGCGCGGCTTATCCGCCACGCCGTTGGGCTCAGTACTTGAGTGAGAAAGGAATCGGGCGCTTCTCCTGCAAAGAAAAGGCCTCGCTCGTGATAAACGCGTGTCGAGGCCTTTTGTTTTGGTTCTACCCAAGGAGCGGGTGTCAGCTCCCTAACAGAGCCCCGATAGCTTGCTGAGCTATGGTCAGTAGGGGCGAGGGCCACAGGCCCAAGGCAAGCACGCCCAGGGCGGCCAGGGCGACGGCTACGCCCAGGGGCCAGGGTAAGCTGATGGGCTTCGGCTCCTCAGCCTCCCTCATGTACATGACCACGATGACCCGCAGGTAGAAGAAGACCGACAGGACGCTGTTGAGGACGCCGATGATGGCCAGCCAGGTCAGGTCGGCCTGGACTGCGGCGCTGAAGAGGTAGAACTTGCCCATGAAACCGGCCAGGGGCGGAACACCAGCCAACGAGAGCATGAAGGTGGCCATGGCTGCCGCCAGGAAGGGGCGACGAGAGGCCAGGCCAGCGTAGTCGGCTATCTCCACACCCGGCTCCCCACGCTTCCCCACGACGATGGCAGTGGCAAAAGCACCCACGTTCATAAAGGCGTAAGCCAGGAGGTAAAAGAGGACGCCTGCCGCACCAGCCTCGTTGGCGGCCACCACGCCCACCAGGATGTAGCCGGCGTGGGCGATGCTGGAGTAGGCCAACATGCGCTTTATATCGCTTTGCGCAATGGCGGCCAGGTTGCCCAGGGTCATGGTCAACACGGCCAACGCCGACAGGGGAATCGCCCAGCTCGATGCCAGGGTGGGGAAGGCGTAGAGCAGGACGCGGGCCAGGGCGGCGAAGCCAGCCGCCTTGGCTCCCACCGACATGAAGGCCGTGACCGAGGTGGGCGCCCCCTGATAGACGTCGGGCACCCACATATGGAAGGGGACCAGGGCCACCTTGAAGGCAAAGCCGATGAGGAGCAGGCCCAGGGCGATGTAGAGATAAGGCCCCGCTCCTTCGACTACGCTCAGGCCTGCACTGAGCGTAGCCGAAGTGACAGGGCTGGCACTACCCAGGAAGCTGACGATCCCTGCCAGGTTCGTCGTCCCAGTCGCTCCGTAGGTCAGGGCGATGCCGTACAGGAAGAAGCCCGAAGCGAAAGCGCCCAGGAGGAAGTATTTTAGAGCGGCCTCGCCGGACTCCAGCCTGGCGCGGTTGAGGCCGGTCAGCACGTACAGGGGGATGGAGAGGATCTCCAGCGCCAGAAAGATGATGACCAGGTTGGTGGCCGCGCCCATCAACATCATGCCGGCGGTAGCCAGGAGGAGCAGGGCGTAGTACTCGCCAGAGGCCAGCCCTTCCCGAACTACGTACTCGATGGAGATGAGAATGGACAGACCCGCCGTCGTCAGGAAGACCAGGTTAAGGAACAGACTGTAGCCATCGGCCACAGCCATTCCTTCGGCAGGGCTCAGGACAAGGTTCTGAAAGCTGGATGCTTCGCGGCCCCACGTCACAAGCATAACAGCGGCGGAAATGATCACCCCTGCCAGGCTGAGCCAAGCCGGCAGGGTTTTCTGTTCCTCGCCCCTGCCCCTCCTCTCTCCCCCCCAACTTTGGGGGGGAAGAAGGCCGGATAGCAAGACAACAAGAGCCGTCACGATGATCACGAATTGCGGAGCAAGCACTACAAGATTCAGGCTCGGTATCTCAATGTTCATGTCAACCTTCACGTTTTACGTCTTTACGTTTTACGGCCCGGCAACCTGAGCCAACAAAACCGCCACCGACATCCCCATCCTATCGAAGAACAGGTTGGGGAAAATGCCAATCAGGAAGATGAGGACGACGATGGGCACCAGGACGACGATCTCACGAGTTGAAAGGTCCTTTAATTCTTCGTTTGCCGGCTTGTCCAGCGGGCCGTGCATCACCCGGCGGAACATGGTGAGCATGTACCAGGCCCCCAGGATGATGCCCAGGGCGGCGAAGACGGCGTAGACCACGTTGGCGCGGAAGGTGCCGACCAGAATGGTGAACTCGCCCACGAAGCCGTTCAGGCCGGGCAGCCCGATGGAGGAGAGGGTGACGATCAGCAGGAAGACGCCGAACAGCGGCAGTTGCTTCCACAGCCCCCCGAAGTCCTCGATCAGTCGGGTGTGGCGGCGCTCGTAGAGCATGCCCACCAACAGGAACAGGGCCCCGGTGCTGAGGCCGTGGTTGACCATCTGCAGGATGCCGCCCGATATCCCCTGGGCGTTCAGAGCGAAGATGCCCAGCACCACGAATCCCAGGTGGCTGACGCTGGAGTAAGCCACCAGGCTCTTGACGTCCCGTTGGCTCAGGGCCACCAGCGCGCCATAGATAATGCCGATGATGGCCAGGAGGGACATCAGAGGCACGAAGGTCACTGAGGCGTCGGGAAAGAGCGGCAGGCAGAAGCGGGCGAAGCCGTAGGCTCCCATCTTCAGCAGGACGCCGGCCAGGATCACGCTGCCGGCGGTGGGCGCTTCCACGTGGGCGTCGGGCAGCCAGGTGTGGAAGGGGAACAGGGGCACCTTGATGGCGAAGCCCAGGGCGAAGGCCAGGAACAGCCAGGTCTGGGCGGCGGCGGGCACGTCGAACTGCAACAACTGAAGCAGGTCGAAAGTAGGCTGGCCGGTGGCTCTAGCGTTCATAAAGTATAGCACCAGGATAGCCACCAGCATCAGCGCGCTGCCAGCGAAGGTGTAGAGGAAGAACTTGACGGCGGCATAGATGCGGCGTGCCCCGCCCCAGCGCCCGATCAAGAAGTACATGGGGATCAGCGTCGCCTCCCAGAACACGAAGAACAGGAACAGATCGAGGGCCACGAACACCCCGACCATGCCCGTCTCCAGGAGAAGCATGAAGACCATGTACTCCTTCACCCGTTCGGTGATGGCCGTCCAGGAGGATAGGATTGCGATAGGACTTAGGAGCGTGGTTAACAGCACCAGGAACAGGCTGATGCCGTCTACGCCAAGATAGTAGCTGATGCCCAGGCTCTCGATCCAGGGAAAATGTTCCACGAACTGCATCTGGGCGCTGTCGGCCTGAAAAGCGAAGTACAGGGCCAACGAGATGGCGAAATCCGCTACGGAAACGGCAAAGGCGCAGGTCTTTATCGCGTTTGCCTTATCTCTGGGGATGAACAGGATGGTCAGCACCCCGATTAAGGGCAGGAAGGTTATCAGAGAGAGGATAGAGAAGTCCAGTTGATTCATACGGGAAGGCTCCTCGGGTTGGTACATTGGTAGACTGGGAAACTGGTACATCGGGAAACTGGTAGATTGGTAGACTGGTAAATTGGTCGTCTCCCGATTCACCGATTTACCGATTTACCAATCTACCGATCTACCGACCTCAGCACCCCGATATAGGGCAACGTGCGGTGGCGGTCGGCGTAGTCCAGGCCATAGCCCACCACCCACACGTCCGGAATCTCGAATCCCAGGTAATCGAGGTCAACCTTGACCTTGCGCCGCTCGGATTTGCTGAGCAGCACGCAACTGCGCAGCGAGGCTGGTTGGCGGGACGCCAGGGTGTGATGCAGGTAATCCAGCGTCAGCCCCGTGTCCACGATGTCCTCGACGATGAGCACATGTCGGCCGGCAATGGGCTGGCGCAGGTCCATGATGATGCGCACCGCTCCGCTGATTTCAGCACCCATGCCGTAGGTGCTCAGGGCCATGAAGTCAACCATAAGGGGCACGTGCAGCCGGCGGGTCAGGTCAGCCAGGAAGATAAACGCCCCTTTCAGGATGCCCACCAAGATCAGCTCGTCCACGTCGGCGTAGTCGGCATTGATCTGCGCTGCCAATTCACTGACACGGCGCTGAATTGTCTCCTCGCTGATCAAGATGCGTTCGATTTCTGGATGGAGTTCCATTTCTACGGCTCCGAATCACTTCAGGATAATGTAACCGATCACGATCACCGCACCCAGGACGATAGCCAGGCTGTAATTCCGCACATATCCCGTTTGCAGCTTGCGCGTCTCCTCGCCAGTCCGTCCGAAGAAGGCGGCCAGGCCGTTCACCGCTCCGTCAATAATCCCTGCGTCGAAAGTTTGGCTCAAGAAGCTGGCCAGATTCCGCAGCGGATTAACGATCCCCGCCATGTAGATCTCGTCCACGTAGTACTTGTTGGAGAGCAGCTTGTAGAGGGTGGCGTATCGTTGGCTCAAGCGGCCCGGCAGGCCGGGGTTCACCAGGTACATGTATTGAGCCAGAATGATGGCTGCGATAGCTACTATGGCTGAAAGGGCCATCAGCGCCCATTCCAGAATCCCGCTGGCGTGCGCGGCCTCATGATGGGCGAAAACCGGCTCCAGGAAGCCCTCGACGGCCGAGAGATGGGGTATCCCGATGAGGCCGCCTACAATGGCCAATACCGCCAGGATGGTCAGGGGCGTGGTCATGACGCGCGGCGATTCGTGGATGTGCACTCCCTCGTCCACCCGCGACGGCCCCCAGAAGGTGAGGAACACGGCACGGAAGGCGTAGAAGGCAGTCAGGAAGGCAGTGACGATGCCGATCAGCCACAGGCCTGCCCTGAGCGAAGCCGAAGGGATGATGGAGCTGTTGAAGGCCCGCCACAGGATCTCGTCCTTGCTGAAGAATCCCGACAGCAGAGGGAATCCCGCCAGGGCTGCTGCCCCCGCCAGAAACGTGCGGTAGGTGGTTCTCATTTTATCTTTGAGGCCGCCCATCTTGCGCATATCCAGCTCGCCCGCCAGACCATGCATCACGCTGCCTGCACTCAAAAATAGGAGGGCCTTGAAGAAGGCGTGGGTGGTCAGGTGGAAGATGCCGGAGGCGTAGGCCCCTACCCCTACGGCCAGGAACATGTACCCCAACTGGCTGATGGTGGAGTAGGCCAGCACGCGCTTGATGTCGTTTTGCACCAGGGCGATGGTCGCCGCGTAAAAGGCAGTGACCGCACCGATGACGGCTACCAGGGTCATGGAAGTGGGCGCTAACTCGAACAGCGCGTGCGTGCGGGCCACCATGTAGACGCCGGCGGTGACCATGGTGGCGGCGTGGATGAGGGCGGAGACCGGCGTGGGCCCCTCCATGGCGTCGGGCAGCCAGACGTAGAGGGGGATCTGCGCCGACTTGCCCACTGCCCCCGCGAAGAGCAGCAGGGTGATGGCGGTGGCCAGACCGGTGGTGAGCGTCTGCGGTGCTTGCTCGAACACCTGCGCGTAGCTCAGCGTGCCGAAGGTGGCGAAGATGAGCATCACCCCCAGGGCGAAGCCGAAGTCGCCCACCCGGGTGACCAGGAAGGCCTTCTTGCCCGCCTCAGCCGCGGACGGCCGTTCGAACCAGAAACCGATGAGCAGGTACGAGCACAGCCCCACCAGCTCCCAGCCCACGTACAACAGCAGGAAGTTGTCGGCCAGCACCAGGGTCAACATGGAGAAGACGAACAGGTTGAGCAGGGTGAAGAAGCGGGCGTAGCGCTCGTCCTCGGCCATGTAGCCGATGGAGTAGACGTGGATCAGGAAGCCCACCCCTGTGACTACCAGAGTCATCAAGGTGGAGAGCTGGTCCACCAGGAGGGCGGCCTCGATCTGGAAGTCGCCCACCGTGATCCACGAGAAGATCGGAATGGTGTGCCCGTGCTCCTCTCCCAGCAGGGCGAAGAACACACCGACGCCTACCAGGAAGGAGAGCCCTACTGCTCCACAGGCAACTCGCCCCACCCACCTCCTGCCGGTCCTATTTCCGATGAACCCGTTGATCAGTACTCCCAGCAAAGGGAATAGCAGAATCAACCAGGCAAAATCCAACATTGAGGCATCTCCTTACGTTTTACGCCTTTACGTTTTACGGCCAGATCTCCAATCACCACTTCAGCAGGTTGATCTCATCCACATCGGTCGTCTCTTTGTGGCGGAAGATGGAGAGGATGATGCCCAAGCCGACCGCCACCTCTGCGGCGGCCACGGCCATCACCAGGAAGACGACAACCTGGCCATCCAGGGAGTTGAGGTAGCGAGAGAAGGTGACGAAGGCCAGGCCAGCGGCGCCCATCATCATCTCGATGCACATCAGGATGACGATGGCATTGCGCCGCACCAGTACGCCGACGACGGCGATGACGAAGATAATTGCGCTGAGAGCCAGGTAATAAGAAGATGGAATCATAATCAGTCGTGGGTATTGGATATTGGGTATCGGGTATTGGGCTTCTTTTTTGCTAGAACCACTGCGCCTATGATGCCAATCAGGAGCAAAACCGCAGCCAGCTCGAAGGGCAGGAGATAGTCGGTGAAGAGCAGCTTGCCGATGGCCTGGACGTTGCCTACTCTGGCCAGGGCTTCTGGCGTATCAGAGCCCTGAGTCCCGGTCAGCGTTCCACTGACGACAACGTACCCCACTTCCACGAATAGTACGACGGCCAGGACAATGGCCAGGTAGTTTTTTGAGATTTGAGATTTGAGATTTGAGATTTCTTCGCCCCCACCCAGCAACATGGTTGCAAAGAGAAACAGCACCACAATCGCCCCAGCGTAGACGATGACCTGGGCGGCTGCCAGAAATTGAGCGTTGAGCAAAAGGTACAGTCCAGCCAGGCTACAGAAGTTGACCAGCAAGAACAGAGCACTGTAGACGGTCTTCCTGGCCATGATCACGCCCACGGCGGCGGCGATAGCGATGGCTCCCAGAACGATAAACAGAACCATTTCCATGATGAAGGCCAGTCCTCTAAGCAACTATTCATTTGTCATTGCGAGCGAAGCGAAGCAATCTCCTGCCTTTAATTGTAAACAGCGGTGGAGATTGCTTCGTCACCTCGTTCCTCGCAATGACGCCCTCCTCCAACACAATAACGTGAGGGGTGGCCGGGGTGAGCAATCGTTCTTTGGTGTAGACGAGGTCATCCCGCTGATAGTCGGCCAAGGCGAATTCGTGCCTCAGCTTGATGGCCCCGGTGGGGCAGGCCTCCTCGCAGTAGCCGCAGAAGATACAGCGGCTGAGGTTGATCTCATAGACCTTGGCGTAGCGCTCTCCCTCAGAGTAGCGTTCCTCCTCTGTGTTCTCGCCAGCCTCGACGTAAATGCAGCCAGCCGGGCAATAGGCCGCACAGAGGCCACAGCCTACACACAACTCCAGGCCGTCCTCTCGGCGCTGCAACTCGTGCCGTCCGCGGAAGCGGGGGTAGAGGCGAACCCTTTCCTCAGGATACTGGACGGTGATGGGCTTGACGAAGAAATACCTGAGGGTCACCCCCATGGCCTTGAGAAGTTGATGCAAACCTTTGACGGCTTCAGTAATCACCATCTCCAATACCCAATCTCCAACTTCTAGGCAAGCATGGCGACCACGACGGCAGTCACCGCCAAATTGACCAGCGCCAACGGGGCCAAAAACTTCCAGCAGAACTTCATCAGCTTGTCGTAGCGCACGCGGGGCAGGCTGGATCGCACCCAGACGAAGACGAAGATCATAAAGACTGTCTTGGCGAAGAACCAAAACGGCGGGATGAGAGGGTGCAGATCCGCAAAAGGCCCCTGCCAACCGCCCAGGAATAGGGTGGTGACGATGGCGCTGGCGGTGATCATGTGGATGTACTCGGCCATGAAGAAGAGCGGGAACTTGATTCCTCCATACTCGGTGGCATAGCCAGCTACCAACTCGTTCTCCGTTTCCGGCAGATCGAAGGGGGTGCGGCCGGCCTCGGCGAAGCAGCAAATCAGATAGATGATGAAGGCCACAGGTTGCAGCACTATGAGAGGCAAAGCGCTTTGGTACTCTACAATCCTCACCAGGCTCAGATTGCCGACCAGCAGCAGGACGCTGATCAAAGCCAATCCCATAGGCAGCTCGTAGCTGATCATCTGGGCCGCGGTGCGCAGTGCCCCCATCAGCGAATACTTGTTGTTGGACGACCAGCCGCCTAAGACGACGCCGTAGGTCGCCAATCCCGCCACAGCCATGAGGTAGAGCACCCCGACGTTGACATCGGCTATGTATAGGGGGATCTCGCGGCCTAAGAGGTGGATAGACCTGCCCACCGGCACGACGGCGAAGGCGAGGAGGGCAGTGGCTATAGAGAGTCCCGGCGCGATGACATAGAGCACCTTGTCCGCTGTGGAGGGGATGATCTCTTCCTTGAAGATGGCCTTGACTGCATCGGCCACTGGCTGCAGCAGGCCAAAGGGCCCGGCGCGATTGGGCCCGTACCGTATCTGGAAGCGGGCACACACCTTCCGCTCGAACCAGGTCGTGTAGGCGAAGCCGACCAGCAGCCCCACGACAATGATAACGCTCTTGATGAAGGGGATGACGATGCTTGCTATGAAGTCCATTGACGATATCCTATGTCCAGTGATCAGTGATCAGGAAATCAGTAATCAGGGAATTCCCTGATCCCTCATTCCCTGATCCCTGATTCACTGACACCCAGGTGACAGACACTGTCTTGTCTATGAGAGCACTGACGGGCGCTTCGGGGAAGCCACGAGGCACGAAAACACAGCCGGGGCGGATGTCCTCGGTGACTTTGGTGACTAGTTTCAGTTCTCCCTCTCGGGAAGCCACGGTCACTGTCGCCCCGTCGGCGATCCCCAGCGCCTCGGCGTCGGCGGGGTTGATCTCCACGAAGGGTTCTGGCACAAACTGCCGCATGATCTCCGACTGGCCTAGGCGGGCGCCTCCATCGTAGAGCAGGCGACCGGTGACCAGGGCCAACAGGCCGCCAGTTTCAGGTCTCAGGCCTGTCCTGAGTTTAGGCGAAGGATCGCAAGTCTCAGGTTGCAGGTCGCAAGTCTCAGGTCGCAGGTCGCGTCTGGGCAAGCCGCCTTTCCCCAGATCCTTACAGCTAATGTTCCTATACATGGGAGCGAGCTTAGCGATCTCTGCCATCACCTCACCAGCCGATGCGTAGCTAAGGTCTTTACCCATGGCCTTGGCTAACTCAGCCAGAATCTGATCATCGGACTTGGCCTCGCCCGGAGGACGCAGCGCTCCTCGCACTCTCTGTACTCGTCCCGTCAGGCTGGTGAAAGTGCCCTCCGTCTCGGCGAAGCTGGCCGCTGGCAGCACCACGTCGGCCAACTCTGCTGTCTCGGTTAAGAAAAGGTCCTGCACTACCAGGAAGTCCAGTTTTTCCAGAGACTCCTTGCCCATAAGAGTGGCGGGGTCAGATTTCATGACGTAGAGGGCTTTGAGCTTGCCTTCGACAGTCGTTTCCAACATCTCATCTGCAGATAGTCCTGCCTCAGATGGGAGCTCCGTGAGCCACCGTGCCCCAAATCTCTTACGCGCCTTGGTGTCGTGTATGCTCTGGCGGCCGGGGAATAGGTGGGGTGCGACGCCCATGTCCAAAGCACCCAGGGAGTTACAATCCTCGGCCAGGTAGTAGGGGCCGGCGCTGTTGGTCAGGGGTTGGATATTGGATATTGGATATTGGATATTGAATGCGGGGCCGCAGATGATGAGGACGCGCTCGGCCTGGGCCAACATTTCCGCCACCTGGCGCAAGGTCTCACTTGGCACGCCAGTCACCTCTTCAATGTCTGACGTTTTACGTTTTACGTTTGACGTTTCACGTTTTACGTTTGACGTTTCACGTTTCACGTTTGACGTTTCACGTTTGCCTAACTCATTGAGCAAAGCCACCTCAGTCCCCGGCTTGTAGGCCAGCCAGGGACCACCGTAGCGGTTAAGCGCCACGCGACGCGGATTAGCTACGATGATCTTCGTCCCCTTGGTGAGCACGGCCCGCCGAATAACAAGCTCGACGATGGGCGCTTCCTCGGCGGGGTCAACGCCCATCAGGAAGATGACGTCGGCCTCTCCTACTTCGGCCAGGGAAGGCAAGGGCCTGGCCCCGTCGGGCACGCGCCCGATGTGGTCCACGTTGTTGGTGCCCACCACGGCCCGCATGAATCGCTGGAACAGGTAGTTGGCCTCGTTGGTGGCCCTGGTCGAGCCGATGCCGCCCACGCTGTCCGGGCCGCTCTGCTCCGCGATCTCGCTCAATCGTTGACTAATCAGAGTCAATGCCTCCTGCCAGGTGACGGGCTCCAGCTTATCGCCTCTCCTGACCAAGGGGGTTTTCAGTCTGTTGGGGCTGTGGACGAAGGCGTGGCCGAAACGTCCCTTGTCACACAGCCACTGGTCGTTGACCTCGGGGTTCTCCCGCGCCACGATGCGGCACAGCCTGTTCATCTTGACGTCCAGGGTGATATTGCAGCCCACGCCACAGTAGGAGCAGATGCTGGGCGTGCGCTCCAGCTCCCAACTGCGAGCCTGGAAGCGAAAGACGCGGCTGGTGAGGGCCCCCACGGGGCAAATGTCCACGATATTGCCTGAGAACACGGAGTCTAGAGG
>Ga0233423_10001624_pt1 | contig 11169 bp, 10 predicted proteins | sample Watercolumn_Mata_FD_180713 | JGI IMG/M metagenome (GOLD analysis project Ga0233423, IMG submission 180713) | Freshwater microbial communities from Lake Matano, South Sulawesi, Indonesia - Watercolumn_Matano_2014_112_MG | ecosystem: Environmental > Aquatic > Freshwater > Lake | place: Indonesia... | reverse complement strand
CCAAAACGCTATGTTCCATCTAAAGACAGTTACTGGCGTATCGGCTTCAAATTGCCCGGCTCTTTAAGAACAAAAATAGGACATTTCTAATTTGGTAAGACTAGGACATTTCTAATTTGGCTTGACAAGGGTAAACAAATTTAGTAGACTAAATACAGCTTATGTAGTAAAATAAATTGGGTAGGGCAAGGCAATCACAAAATTACTTGAAGAAGAGAAAGCTGTTCCCGAGAATTATAATTTTGAGTTACGATATTTCATAGAATTAGCTCCTATCTTTTTAACTATCTAACTATATCCTAACAATAAAAGGTTTACTTTGTTACAGAGAACAGAAAACAAGACCGGAGGATTTATGAATAACCTTCCTTCTTTTCTCTTCGGGTTTAAATATATGTGCCTTAATATTTTATTAGGAGTAGCCCTGGTACTTGTTTCTGGAATACCTTGTATTGTTTACGCAAATCAGGAAAAACAGGATCGTGAGACTGGCGAAACAGGCGTTCAGCAATTGGCTAAGAAGTTGCAAAACCCCGTAGCCAAGCTCACTAACTTCCAATTTCAGAATAATTTTGAGCATAAGCTTGGGGCAGACGGAAAAGGTTATCGTTATACTCTTAGATTTCAGCCCGTAATACCAATGTCGCTGAATGATAATTGGAATTTCATCTTCCGCCCCATCATACCCTATATTTACCAGCATAAGGTAATCGGCAATGCCAGTCAGGAGGGTTTAGGCGATATACAGGTGGAGAATACTTTTTCTCCTGTCAAGCGAGGGCCGGGAGGGATAACCTGGGGTTTGGGCCCGATTTTTCTTTTTCCCACTGCTACCAGCGATCACTTGGGTTCCCAAAAGTATGGCATTGGCCCAAATGGTATAATACTCAAACAATCTGGTCCTTGGACCGCCCTGATTTTAGCAAACCATACCTGGTCATATGCAGGAAATGACAAACGTAATGATGTAAGTTTAACTTACCTACAGCCTGTGTTGGCGCATAGCACTAAAAAAGGATTTACTATCTCCGTCTCCTCAGAATCAACATATGACTGGAAGGGTGAAAATTGGACAGTTCCGTTTATATGTACCACAAGCCAGATCTTGCCGTTTGGCAAGCAATATATCAGCGTTGGCCTAGGAGGTATTTATTATCTTAGGGCGCCCACCAGCTCTCCGGAATGGGGCATTCGGCTTAATGTAACATTTCTTTTTCCGGAGGGACTGCATTGGATAAAGAAAACAGATAAAAAAGGGGAGGTAACAAATGAAAGGTAACCCAGTAAATATAATTTTGTTGATAATTTTTCTAAGCGGACTTATTTTAGTCAGCAGTTTATTTTATCAGGGCGCAACAAAGAATCCTGCTGATAAAATATTCTATGGTGGGTCAATCATTACTATGGAAGGTAATATTCCTCAATATGTGCAGGCAGTGGCGACAAGTGCGGATAAGATAATCTTCGCCGGTTCCCAAAAAGATACCTTTAGATATAAGGGCAAACAAACCGAACTCATTGATTTAAAAGGAAGAGCCATGCTCCCCGGATTTATTGACCCGCATTTACATCCTGCTGCGATCGGCTTCTTTTATTATGCGACTAATATTCGGGCTGACGAAGATTGGCATGTATCTGGGTTAAAGAATACCCAAGCAACCACTCATGATGAATTTATTGAAGCACTTAAAAGAGCTGAAAGTCAACTCAAAGATCCCAATGAATGGTTAATTGTTGGTGGTTACGCTAAATATTATCACGGTGACATAGGCAGGGTTGATCTTGAAAAAATCTCTTCGACTCGACCAGTCATCATGTTTCAGCGTTCCTTCCATGAAGCCTGGCTCAACACTAAAGCGCTGGAAAAATTAAACATTACCTCGGAAACTGTAAAACAGATTCCCGGCATTGATTTGGACAACGGGCATTTTGTGGAAGACGCCTGTATTAATTTCCTCTGGCCAAAGCTTGTCGGCATCATACTTGGCGGTGACCGCTGGAAGAAAGGCCTAGAAGAAGGCATCCAATACCTGCATGAGAATGGTATTACGACCATCATGGACCCCTTGGCTTTTGATGGCTTGACAGCCGAACAACAGGAACAGTTCAAAGAAGTTATGGATGCAAAAGACATTCCTTTTCGCACCTATATGGTAGCAGAGCCGCGCCTGGCATTTGAAAAAGGCGGAGCAGACGTCGCGGTGACATACATTGATAACCTGTCTAAAAAAGATGGCGTTAACATCAAATATATGAAAGCAGCCAAAGGTTTTGTTGACGGAGCCTTCTTCGCACAGCTTTTTAGAATGAAAGGCGGATTCACCGACGGACACCAGGGAGTATGGATTACTCCGCCGGATGAGCTCAAGCAGATATTGACGGTTTTCTGGAACAAGGGTTACCCGCTCCATATTCACGCGCAGGGCGATGAAGGGATCGAATCGATCCTCAAGACAATTACAGAGCTTAAGAAAGAGAATCCCGGGTCAACTAGTCGGGTCGTCTTCCATCATTTAGGCTATCCTACGCTTGATCAGATCAAAAAGATGAAGGCACTAGGGATTCATGCTTCAATCTTACCATATTATCTGCACGCCCTGGGCGATATTTATTCAACACATGGGCTTACCCCGGAGAAAGCCCAACATATGACTCCGGGCGCGTCATTTTTCAAAGAAGGAATTATCACTTCTTTACACTCTGATTTCTTTATGGCGCCTTCCAATCCGCTCTACACCGCTTGGTGCGCAGCCACGCGTATTGGTGCAATTTCCGGAAAGGTGCTTGCACCAGAAGAACGGCTGACTGTTTTTCAGGCTTTGCAAGGCATCACTATTAATGCCGCTGATACGTTTGGCATGGAAAATGAAATCGGCAGTATCAAGGCTGGCAAAAAAGCAGATTTTACTATTCTTGCTGAGGATCCGTTGAAGGTTGACCCCATAAGACTTAAAGATATAAAGATAGTGGGTAAGGTTTTTAATGGCAAATACTACGAATTAAACAAAAATTAGATAACCATAGATGATATTGAAAAAGCACAGGTTCTTTGGTGTTATGTTTGCCGCAGCGTTATCGTTATTGTTTACGCAAGATGCGTATTGCGGTAAGGGTGGGCATTATTCTCCCGGCATTGCCGGCGTGCGTGATTTCACAATGCCGCAAAAAAGCGGTTTATATTACGTTGAATACACGCCTTATTATTATGCTGGTGAGTACTACGGCAGTAACGGAAAAAAAGTAAAAACACTGAGCGCTGACGGAGTAATTATTATAAACAATACCCCAGTCCATGCTACAGTCGATGCTAATGTAGATATAAAGGTTCAAAGCGCCGGGACAAGCCCGCTGTTTTTTTATGTCTTTGACAAAAAGGTATTAGGGGCAAAGTATGGTGTTATGGCTGGGACTTATTTTGGATATGTCAAGGCCAAAATCAAAGCTGACGTTACTGCCAGTATAAGTACGGGCGGGATAGAGTTGCCCGGCGAAGAGATTAAAACAAGCATAGAATATGATGATTCGGCTTATGGGATGGGCGATCTTTCTATTTCGCCATTATGGCTTGACTGGAGTCGGGAACATTATGAAACTTGGCTCTCATATGGTTTTTATGCCCCTGTCGGGAAGTACAAGACCGGGAAATTTGTTAATATCGGCCGCGGGTTCTGGAGCCATATGATAGCAGTTGGCGCTGCGTATTACCCTCAAAAAGCACGCCAAACCGCGTTTGTAGGTAACCTGACATATGAAATAAACCAGAGGCAAAGAGGCTCAAATACAACGCCTGGCCAGAATATCGCGTTCGAATACGGAGTAAGCCACTATTTCAGTCCGCGTTTTGAGCTTGGCATTTCAGGCTATAGTATGTTTCAGGTTACCAGAGACCACGGAGGCACCATTTACGGCAACGCCCCCAAGAGTTATGTCCACTCTATGGGCGTAGAGTGCAACTACTGGATATTTAAAGGGAAGTTTTGTATTGCCGGGAAATATCTTTACGAATACGCGGCAAGGGATCGCAGTAAAGGTGAGCTGGCAACAATCAATTTCTACTACATTTTTTGAGTTTTTGCTACGCACCATCAGCTTAGATACTATTTACATTTTTGTTCCTTCTGCCAAAAGCCAAACTTTAACCGAACCCTGCCTGACAGCAGGCAGGAAAATTTGCATTTTTGTTTGAGCACTCAAGCGTTGTTCGCAAGAGGCGCAGTATGCCGCACCCGCATTAAAATTAGCAAGAAGCCAGCCCAGGCTGGCGCCGAATGAGCCCCGCTCCCAAGCGGGGCGAATGGGGCATGGGAGATACGGGAGTCCGCCTCCGGCGGACGGTGCCTAAATAGCCATCGCTCCTTTAAAATAATTTCTGATTTCGTCGCTTAGAGGGAGCCATATTTAAGAAAGGAGTAATAAAATGAAGAAAGTTCTATCTGGGTTGATATTGCTATTCTTTGTATCATCTTTTGCCTTTGCGCAAGAGATGAATGATGCGGTTTCTATGGATGGCGTCATCATTGATGTCGAAAGCGCGAACAACAATGAGAATAATCTGGCTGATTTCATTAATACCTATACGAAAGACGCTGCCCTTACGCCGAGCGCGGTTGCCAGCGGATACGGTATTTTTCTGGAAGACGACTATATGAAATTTGACGAGGAAAGCAATGCCAAGATTGTAGAATTCCTGAATAAACCGGAGAGCAAATTAGAAGTAACGGTTATGGTGACGATAGGAAAAAACAATATATTAAGCCTCAATTCCATCGAGAATAAATAGTAAGCAGCGACCACCCTTCGTTCTTTACTGCATAATTTGTCCTTCCAAATCTTTAATCTCGGTATCTATTTCAGAAATTATTCTTTCTATCTCTTTCAGCCGGCGGCCGTAGTCCCTGGCTGTATCTTCCTCCCTAAAGATGCGCGGGTTTGATAATGCGCGTGCCTTGGCATAACTTTCAAGCCTGAGGCGCTCCTTTTTCTTTTCAAGTTTATTTATTTTTTCACGCAACAGCGTATTGTGCGCCTTGCGTTTCTTTTCTTCTTCCCTGCGTATGCGCTCCTTTTCCTTCAATCTCTCCTTTTCCTCATTTATTTTCTTTTTCTCGGCCTGGATTTTTGGCGTGGCTTGTGAGAGAATCCTAATATCGGTGTCTTTCTTTTCCAGGCAGTAGTCAAAGTTTCCCGGGAATTTTCTTACCTTCCCCTCCCTGACCTCAAAGACGGCATTGGCAAGGGAGCGCACAAAATAAATATCGTGGCTGATGAAGACAATCGTGCCTGCGTAATCCTGCAATGCCCGAAGGAGCGCCTCAACAGCATCCACGTCAAGATGGGTTGTGGGTTCATCGAACAAAAGAAAATTCGGCGGGTTAATCAGGAGCTTAGCCAGGATAAGCCTGCTCTTTTCTCCTCCGGAGAGAACCGAGACTTTTTTATCGGAATCCTCTCCGGTAAATAAAAATGCTCCCAGGATAGTGCGGATAGCCGTCTCTGACATATAGCCGGGCGCGGCAGAATAAGCCTCCTGCAGGACCGTATTTTCCAGATTCAATACGTCCAGGCGTGTCTGGGAAAAATAGCCGATATCTACATTATGGCCGACAATGCGTTCTCCACTGTCTATATCAATGGCTCCCGCCAAGATTTTTAAAAGCGTGGATTTCCCTGCTCCGTTTTCACCTGCCAGGACCGCCTTTTCTCCCTTGATTACCTCAAAATCCAGGTCGCGGTAAACCTGAGTATCTGCGTAGGACTTGGAGATTTTCTTAAGCGTCATCACCCGGTATCCGCTTTGGGTAGTCTGGGGAAAGCGGAAATCCCTTATGCTTTCCAACGGGTCAGGTGGGACAACAATCTCTTCCATCTTCTCCAGCTGCGTGCGTTTTGCCCGCACTGACGCGGCCTTGTTGGGCTGGGCGTGAAAACGGGCGATGAAATTCTCCGACTGCTGCCTCTTTTTTTCTTGCTCCTTAAATTGTTTCAAAAGATGCTTGCGTTTCTCCTGTTTTATCTGCTCATAGTGCTCGTAGTTTCCTTTGATTTTAAAAATCGAACCGTTCTCAAGGATAAAGGTATAATTCGTTACCTCATTCAGAAATGCCTTATCATGCGAAATGATGATGAATGTTCCTTTAAAACCCGCCAGATAATCCTTAAGCCAGAGCGCTGCGTTTAAGTCCAGGTAATTTGTCGGCTCGTCAAGAAGCAGGAGGCCATATTGGTAAGTAAGGAGTTTTGCCAGCAGGGTGCGCATCTGCCATCCGCCGCTCATCTGGGATATGGGGCGATAAAAATCTCTCTCTTTAAACCCCAGCCCCATTAAAATCTTTTTTGCCTTGTGCTCCAGTTCAAAATAACCCAGCGTCTCTAAATCGTGCAGGACTTCTCCGTAGCGCTTTGAGCCCGCGGCATTTTCGGATTCAAGCTTATCCTTCTCTCTCTTTAAACCCATAATCCTCTCGTCGCCCTCAGTGAGCTCCGCCAGCACCGTGCGCGAAGACGAAAAATGCGCTTCCTGGGGAAGGTAACCGATGTAGGTATTTTTGTTCACGCTCACCTCTCCGGATGAAGGCTCTACCTGACCTAAGATTAAATAAAACAGGGTGGTCTTCCCGGTTCCGTTAGGGCCGATAAGCCCGATTTTTTCTCCGCGGTTAATGTTTAAGGAGATATTTTCAAACAGGGTTTTTTTACCATAACTTTTGGAGAGATTTGTAATGGTAATCATGCTTAAATGGCGCGGCGGGATTCCAAGGCTTTAGAAAGAGTGGTTGAGTCTGCGTATTCCAGGTTTGAACCGACCGGCAGGCCTAAACCGATACGGCTTAAATTAACGCCTAACGGCTTAATCAGTTTTGTAAGATATATTGCCGTTGTCTCCCCTTCCGTATCTGCATCGGTAGCTATGATTATTTCTTTAACATTATTCTCTTTTATCCGGCTAAGTAAACCGTCTATCTTTAAGTCTCCGGGGCCCCTTCCTTCTAAGGGAGATATGGAACCCAATAATACGTGATACACCCCAGTGAAACTCCCTGCTTTCTCTATAGCCGTAACATCGCCGGGTTTCTCTACTATGCAGATTATATCTTTTTGCCGGCGGATATCCCGGCATATTTTGCAGAGTTCCTCTTCGCTTAAGTTATTACAGATGCGGCAGAACCGGACGCTATCCTTTACCCTGCCTATCGCCTCCGATAAATTCTTTATCTCGTCTTTGGAGGCATTCAGGATGTAGGCCACAATGCGTTCGGCGCTGCGCCGGCCAATTCCGGGAAGTTTGGTTAAACTATCTATCAATTTCTCTATAGAATCGGTATAAGTTGCCATTATTCTTCCTTAACCACCCTCCCCTGAAACGCCTCCAGGGCGGATTTGAGAAAAGTATTATCCTCTTTATCCTCTTTCTCGGCATCCTGCGCAGAAAGGATAAAATTCACTTTCAAATTTGCATTAAATAATTCGCAAATGCTTTTCTCAATAATTATTTTATTATCTTTCTGCTCCAGGGATTCCTTATGCAACGAATAATTTTTCGGGAAGGATATGGTCAGGATATTACCCTGCACTTTCAAGGGGCTGCCTTCATTCAGATACGTAGCCACCGACATCTTAATCTTGGCGACATTATTAATGATATTCTGCCAGGCATTCTTTATACTCTCCAGAGAGACGGGTTGAGGTGAATCTAAAGGGCCGGGGTTCTTTTCCTGCGCAGGCCTATCTTTTAGGGGGGCCTGTTTTACCTCTTGCGAATGCGAGCCTTTATTATCATGCGCTAATCTGACTAAACTTATCTCCAGGGGAATACGCAAGGACTCCAGCCTCTTGGACATCTCCTGGGTATTAACCAGGATGTTAAAAGCGCTGAATATCTCCTGCAGGGTAAATGCCTGGCTCTGCTTTAATAATCTTTCGCAGATCTCCCGAGGCAGGTCTATTAATTCCGCATCGCCTCCGGTAATCTTGGCAATCATCAGATTACGAAAATGCTCGATGAGGCTGGGCAGGAATACGCTGATATCCTTACCGGTATCAATGAGGCTATTAAGCAATCCTAATACGGCCTTAGCGTCTTTCTGGATTATTTTATCCGTTATTTCAAACAGCGCTTCCTGCTCAACAAGGCCCAACACGGAAACCACGTCTTTTAAAGAGATTTTCTGCTGGGAAAAAGAAATCAACTGGTCTAAAACCGACTCCGCATCCCTTAGAGAGCCGTCGCTACTTCTGGCGATGGCGAATAAAACTTCCTTATCCACGTCTATCTTCTCTAAAGAAACAATGCGCTCTAATTGAGCGGTGATTTCCATTATAGATATCCTGCGGAAATCAAAGCGCTGGCACCTTGAGAGTATTGTGGGGATTACCTTGTGGGGCTGGGTTGTGGCGAATACAAACTTGACAAACTCCGGAGGCTCTTCCAGGGTTTTAAGTAGGGCGTTAAAGGCCTCCTGCGTAAGCATATGCACTTCATCTATGATATATATCTTAAACCTGCCTGAGGTAGGAGCAAATTTGACATTCTCCCGTAATACCCTTATTTCGTCAATGCCTCTGTTCGAGGCCCCGTCTATCTCCATAACATCGAGGCTGCGGCCCTCGCCTATCTCAATACAGGAAGGGCACTCTGAACAGGGGGTTATGGTAGGCCCGGTTTTACAATTAAGGGCCTTGGCTAATATCCTGGCAGTGGAAGTCTTACCCACGCCCCTGGGACCTGCAAACAGATAAGCATGCGGGAGCCTGTTTTTTTGAATAGCGTTCTTTAGGGTTGCGACAATGTGAGGCTGGCCTATAATTTCGTCAAAATTCCTGGGCCGCCATTTTAAAGCAAAAACAGTATATGACATTTAAGGTTACGGTTTCAATCCCCGGCCATTGTCCGTTTAATAATATCAATAAGTTTATCTGAGCTGACCGGCTTAGCCACAAAACGGTGTCCGCCTATAACTCCGCCTGTGTCTTTCAGCTCATTTTCTTTTACAATTGCAGTTAAAAAGACTACGGGGATACTTTTCGTATCATTGTCCTCGTTTAACTGTGAAGCTACTTCGCTGCCTTCCATATCCGGCATTAAAATATCCAGTAAAATCAGGTCCGGCCTGAACCCCTTAGCCGCATCCAATCCGGCGGCTCCCTTATTTTCTATCTGAACCTCGTATTCACCGGTTGCCTCAAGATTCATCTTCACCAACTGCGTAAAATCTTTCTCGTCGTCAATAATCAGTATTTTTTTCTTCACCATGCAGGTTTTCCTTTCCTGCCTGTTTTTTATCGGTCTTGCGCTATCCCTAAAGTGATGATTACCGTGCTTCCTTTGCCGACCTCGCTCTTTATTTCAATCATGCCCCTGTGTATATCAATTATGTTCCGGCATATTGATAAACCTAATCCTACTCCCTCCCCGACTCTTTTCGTAGTGAAAAACGGGTCAAAGATTTTTCCGAGATGCTCTTCGGGAATCCCTATGCCCGTATCTTCAATCTCAATTACTACACCTCTGTCTCTGGATTTGAACCGGTCTTCGCCTATTCCGTGCGCAGCACTTTTCCCCTTTCCTAATTGCGTATCGTAACTACGGACAATTATTTTCCCTCTTTCGCCTATAGCATGGATTGCATTTAAAAGTATATTAATAAAGACCTGCTCCATTTTATTTTTATCAACCAGGACTTTCGGGATATCCTGCTTTATCTCCCTGACAACCTCTATCTGCTTTGTTTCAAGATTTGGTTTTACTAAAGCAAGGGAGCTTTCCAAAATAGAATTTATATCCTGGGACTGCAGGTTTAAAGTAGTAACCTTGGAGAAATCAAGCAGCGAACGTATGATACTATCCGCTCTTTCTACGCCCTCTTTAATCATATTCACAACCTTAAGAATATCTTCCTGTCCCGGAGATATTTTTCTTTCCAGATAATTAATGCCTTGTATTATTATCCCGAGGGGATTCTTTACTTCGTGCGCCACCCCGCTTGCGAGTATCCCTACGGTCTGCATCTTTTCAGCCTGGATAAGCTGCTCTCTGGTCTCTTTGAGGTTAGCGTATGCCGCTGCCAACGCTGTCTTTTGTTTGAAGAAATTATGTATTAACCGGGCTATATCGCCAAATTCATTCTTGTCTTGCCGCATTTTATCTATATAAACAAGGTCCTCTGCCTTTAATGTCTTGGATATTAACCATAAGGGGGGTGTTTACCCAGCGCATTACAAATATTAAAAGCAGGGGTAAGATTACCATTGCAAAAATAGAAAACATAACGACAACCACCCGGGATATACGCATAAAATCTTTGATGCTCGTATATTCGCTCCAGACATTAAGAAGCCTTAAAGGCCGGTTATCCCATCCATTCAGTACTTTAGAAAATGCGATTATGCCATACTCAGGCTGAATGGAAATGGTAGGCAATTTTGTCGTAACCGGCACAATTGAGAGGACGCCTTGTGTTAGCTCTGAAAGCTGTCTTATGTAATCTTTATCCCATAAGCGCCCGGCAAAAAAATACCCCTGGGGCAGGGTTTTTCGTTTTATATCCGTGCTCGGATGTACTGAGGCCGCGCGTATCTCCATTAAACCCGCAGGAGTATCAATAAAAAAATGACAGAACCGTTTCTGCATAAATAAGGCGGCAAAGGCCTCTTTAGGCACAGGATTCTCTTTGGACTCGTCGTAACCTAAATTACCTACGGAATAGAGGAGAGAAATGTCGGATTTGTATATCCATATCGCATTGATATCAAAGTCGGAGAGAAGTCTGGCATCGATGTTCTGTTTAGCCCAGGCTTTATTCTCTCTGGCAATAAAATTTATTATCTCATCGGAATCGCTATAATCGTATACTAAAGCCTCTATGGGCTTTCCTTTGAGTTCTAAATCTTTATCGAAACTCAATTTCTTCTCTTGTACTTCATTGGAAAAAAGCGAAACCGCGATATTGCCTTCAATACCCATATAAATAATGAGCGAAAGCGCAAGGGCGGCTACGGTCAAAAACACCAAGAAAAATAACCTTGTCTGTATCTTCATATTCAAACGGTGTGCATATCGTTGCGTACGAACTATTTTTCAGCACACCCGATTTATTATCAATGGGCACCGCCGCTTGGGCGGCTCCCGTATCTCCCTTGCACCGCTCGGCTTTGCTGGGGCAAAGCCTCGCT
>Ga0233423_10001623_pt1 | contig 11170 bp, 10 predicted proteins | sample Watercolumn_Mata_FD_180713 | JGI IMG/M metagenome (GOLD analysis project Ga0233423, IMG submission 180713) | Freshwater microbial communities from Lake Matano, South Sulawesi, Indonesia - Watercolumn_Matano_2014_112_MG | ecosystem: Environmental > Aquatic > Freshwater > Lake | place: Indonesia... | reverse complement strand
AACGAATGAAGCAGAGTGCTTTTGCAGCATCTGTCAGCAGGGAAAATATCTGTGAATGTGAGAAGATTGGTCTTACCCTGGAAGAGTTCGTAACCATTGCCCTGGATGCAATGAAACAGATAGGCCCGGCGATCGGCCTCTGATTTCCTGAACTTCCACCCGGTCGACTTCCACCCGGTCAACTTTCACCCGGTCGACTTCCACCCGGTCGACTTCCACCCGGTCAACTTTCACCCGGTCGACTTTCATCAGATAAATTTTGCCAGAACATCCGATGAATTATTTCCTTACAGAGTTCACGATCTGGTGGCCGATAACACGGTCATAACGCTTGATCCTGTCCTGGTAGTAGAAATAAATCACATAGTCATTCTCGGTTTCATAATAGGATCCTTCCAGGAAAGGGGAGTCATGGTAGCCTTTATCCGTATGCACATATACGTACTCATAATTATAATATCCCTGCTTTAGAGGAATGATGGTTTCATAGGCTTTGGTTTCCAGGTTATAGACCATCTTGTTTCTCTCACCCACATTCCAGTCGGAAAATGCACCAAATACATATACATCACCATCAGTTAAAGGAGCCTCATAAGGAAGTGTAAAATGCACCAGCACATAGTCAGCTTCAACATCCTTTTTCACACCTTCCTGGACATCGATAAAAAAGCGGCCGTTGAGGTCATCATGGAAGAAATAGTTCCTGCCTGTCCGCGGGAGACCGGGATACAGAAAAATGTGAAAAAACGGATAAATATATTCTATGCTGCTTATAGCTTCGGACAGGTACCTTACACTTTTAAGATCAGCATATCGGAATTCATTGCCTCCAGGGAAAATATTCTCTTTCTGGTAATCATAAACAAGCAGGTTGTCCCGGATAAACAATGGTTTAAGATCATATATTGCCAGGTCCCAGCGGTTATTCTGGCAAATTGTCAGGTTAACTTCGGAAAACGGATCCATGACAGGGAAACTGCCCAGGTCAACAGTTACATCAACTTCCTGCCCGTTATCCCTGAACATGCCAAGTATAGGGCGCTTAACTACAGCACCGACACTGACAAGATTCTCGGTGACCACAAACCGTTTGGTCATCACAACACTGTCCTCATTGAAATTTTCAAAAACCCTGAGTATATAATTCCCCGACAATTTCAGGGAAATATCTTCATTCGGGATTACCAGATTATAGTTTACATAAGCCTGGAATGTGTTGAAAGAATTGGAAAAGCTGCTGATATGATTGATAATGAATCCGTCAATATAATCCTCCGGAGGAATAGACGAAGGTTCCCAGAATGCATTACAATGGATGACCGTATAGGAATAATCGCTGACCTTCCCGGCTGAAAGATCATCGAAATTCAATACCAGCCGGTCCTCAGAGGTTAATCCCATAATAGGATAGGTCAGCTCCCAGCCTTCACGATGAAGCTGGACGGTCCGGATACTTTCCTTATAGACCTTATCGGGAATGACCTGGGCCAATCCCGGCATAAAGGTTAAATAAATGCAGATCATGATAAGGGCTTTTCCCCATTTTAAATTTCCCGGGTGCATTGTGTCATTCAGGTTTTATCTGCTATGCTGGTTGTGTATCTTTTGTTCTTACCGGCTTTCCTTATCAAATATCAGGCAAAAGATATCTGATATCTTGTTCCCGATAAATCAAGATGCAGAATTTTTGTTCAATTATAGTATCTTTTATCATTCCTTGTTCAGAAATTAAAAATAACTATTTTTGTGAACGTTTTCTTCGTCAAAAAAGTATCGCATGCCTGAAGTAATTAAGATCAGAAGGGGTCTTGATATAAAAATACAAGGTGCCGCTGAAAAAATCATTCTGACTGCAGAAAAATCTAAAACCTACGCTGTAAAACCTCCGGATTTCCCCTGTATGACTGCCAGGCTGAACGTGAAAGCCGGGGCAAAGGTCAAAGCAGGTGATTGTCTTTTCTACTGTAAAGACAGGCCGCAAATTAAGTTTGCTTCACCAGTAAGTGGTGAGGTTACTTCCATTGAACGGGGAGAACGGCGAAAGATCCTTGAAGTTGTTGTAACTGCAGATCGGGAAATTGAATATACTGATTTCGGTACGACCGATCCCAGCAAGCTCGAACCGGATCAGATCGCTGAGAAAATACAGAATGCAGGATTATGGCCTGTGATCAAGCAAAGGCCATATGCCATGATCGCCAATCCTTCCAAAAAGCCTAAAAGCATATTTATTTCCTGTTTCGATAGCTCACCTCTTGCTCCGGACCTTGATTTTGCACTGAAAGGACAGTCAGTGGCTTTCCAGGCAGGACTTGATGCCCTGGCAAAGCTTACAGATGGTAAAGTACATCTGGGACTGAATGGCAAGTATCCACCTGCCGACACTTTTATTAATGCCAGGGGCGCAGAGATGCATTATTTCAGCGGACCGCATCCTGCAGGAAATCCGGGTATTCATATTCACCATATTGATCCGGTTAACAAGGGAGAGTCGGTCTGGTATGTTCATCCTGAGCATGTCATACAGATCGGGAACCTCTTTCTGAAAGGCATCTATGATGCATCGCGGCTGGTGGCCCTGACAGGTTCGGAAGTTAAGAAACCGGTTTATTACAAAATGCTGTCCGGAGCCTCTGTTGAACCGGTTGTTTCAGGCAATGTCACTGGCACCGAACTTCGCTACATCAGTGGCAATGTACTGACAGGTTCTCAAATCAGCAGGACAGGGTATCTTGGATTTTACCACAACCAGATTACTGTCATCCCTGAGGGCAAGCATTATGAATTGCTGGGATGGGCAATGCCGGGATTCAAAAAATACAGCACCTCAAGGTCATTCTGGTCATGGTTATCTCCCGGCGGGAAATACAGGCTTGACACCAATCTGCATGGTGGAGAAAGAGCATTTGTCATGACAGGTGAGTATGAGAAAGTGCTCCCAATGAATATTTATCCTGTTTACCTGCTGAAAGCTATCCTTGCAGAAGATATCGATAAAATGGAAATGCTGGGCATTTACGAAATAGCAGAGGAAGATTTTGCACTCTGTGAGTTTGTTTGCACCTCCAAAATTAATGTGCAATCAATCGTGCGCAAAGGGATTGAGGCAATGATCCGCGAAGTAGAATAAGTTCCTGTTTCAAAAACATCCATCTATGAAATCATTCAGGAAATTTGTTGACGATATTAAACCCTCTTTTACCAAAGGAGGTAAGTTCCCCTGGCTGAAATCCACTTTTGAAGCTTTCGAAACTTTTCTCTTCGTTCCGAATCGTGTTACTTTCAGGGGGACACACATCAGGGACAGCATAGATATGAAAAGAACGATGGCTATTGTGGTTGTTGCACTTTTGCCACCTCTCCTGTTTGGCATGTGGAATACAGGCTTCCAGAATGCACTGGCTACAGGTGTAGAGAGGACTGTCCTCCAGGATTTCTGGTTCGGATTTCTGCAGGTGTTCCCAATCATTGTTGTTTCCTATGTAACAGGCTTAGCCATTGAGTTTGTCGGGGCACAGATCAGGGGCCATGAAGTAAATGAAGGTTTTCTGGTATCAGGAATGCTGATACCCCTGGTATTGCCTGTTGATGTACCTTTATGGATGGTCGCTTTGGCTACCGCTTTTGCAGTTATTATCGGCAAAGAGGTTTTTGGCGGAACCGGAATGAATATTCTGAATCCTGCACTTACAGCAAGAGCATTCCTGTTCTTTGCTTACCCATCCTATATGTCGGGAAGCCAGGTCTGGATATCAGGCCTGATCAAAGGTGAAGGAATTATCGATGGTTTTTCTGGTGCCACTGCCTTAGGACAGGCCGCTGCCAATGAGCCTGTCCTGTTAAATACTACCAGTCAGCCAATTACTCCCATGGATATGTTTATTGGTACTATTCCCGGTTCCATCGGAGAAACCTCAACTTTGGCCATCCTGCTGGGTGCCTTTATCCTTATTTATACCGGCATAGCCAGCTGGAAGATCATCCTTTCTGTTTTTGCCGGAGGATTAGCTATGGGACTGTTAATGAATGCTTTTGGAGGGAATGCACTGAGGGATTTACCTGCCTGGCAGCACCTGATGCTTGGGGGATTTGCTTTCGGGGCGGTTTATATGGCAACAGATCCTGTCAGCGGTGCCCAGACTGAGAGGGGCAAATGGATATATGGATTCCTGATTGGTATTATTGCCATTATGATAAGAATACTAAATCCGGCTTATCCCGAAGGGGTCATGCTGGCTATCCTGCTGATGAATGTTTTTGCCCCCCTGATAGATTATTATGTTGTGGAAGGCAATATCAAGAGGAGGTTAAAACGGTTGAAAGTGAATACTAATCCATAAATACCAGCTGATATGAAAAGTTTCAGCAACACCTATATTTTCGTTTTTTCTGCTGTGATGGTGACTGTTGTCGCAATCCTTCTCTCCTTTGTGTCGGAACAACTTCGGCCCGCACAGGAAAAAAACATAGAAATAGAGAAAAAACTCGATATACTCAGATCTGTACACAGGGCTGTTGATGCAGCAACCGCGAAGGATAAGGATGCATACGTGGAAAAGGAATATGATGAATTTATTACCAGCAGTATTGTCCTAGATCATGAGGGAAATATTAAGGAGGGTATAGATGCTTTCGGTATCAACATGAAACTGGAATTGTCAAAGCCTGATGAAGAAAAGAACCTTCCTGTCTTTATCTTTACCGGTACTGACAGTATTCATAAATATATATTCCCATTGTGGGGCAAAGGACTCTGGGGACCTATATGGGGATATATATCACTGGATGATGACTTTACCACGATCTTCGGAGCCGTTTTTGCCCATACTTCAGAAACCCCTGGACTGGGTGCTGAAATAAACACAAAAGCTTTTCAGGATCAGTTCATGGACAAGGTTATTTTTGATCAGCAGAATAATTTTATATCCATCCAGGTGGTGAGGGGAGGCGCAAAGCCAGACGATCCTTCAGCAGTAGATGCAATTTCCGGTGGAACCATAACCAGCAAAGCCTTGCAAAAAATAATGTTCGTGTGTCTTGAAAGTTATGAAACATATTTGCAATCCAAACGTTCGCAACAATGAATATGGAAAGAGAACCGTTTTTATCAGCAAAAAATCTGAAACTGCTCAAGGAACCTATTGACTGCCAGAATCCTATAACTGTCCAGGTTCTCGGGATATGCTCAGCCCTTGCAGTCACTGTCAAAATGAAACCTGCTATTGTAATGGCGCTGTCAGTCACTATTGTGGTTGCCTTTTCCAACCTGGTAATCGCTCTCATAAGGAACTATATCCCCCCGCGGATCAGAATAATAGTCCAACTGGTAGTGATTGCTGCCCTGGTGATACTTGTGGATCAAATCCTCCGGGCGTATTCCTATGAGGTCAGTAAGCAACTGTCAGTCTTTGTCGGACTGATCATCACCAACTGTATCCTTATGGGCAGGCTCGAAGCTTTTGCCATGGCAAATAAGCCCTGGCCTTCATTCATCGATGGACTGGGTAACGGAGCCGGATATGGGTTGATTCTGATTGTGGTATCAATTTTCAGGGAGCTACTTGGATCAGGAACCATCTATGGTTATCCGGTTTTTGAGAAGTTAGGTATATATGAAACAGGGTATGTGAACAACGGATTAATTATCCTGCCACCCATGGCCCTGATCCTTGTAGGGCTTATTATCTGGTTTCAGCGTTCCAGGAACCGCAAACTGATTGAAGGAAAATAAAAATACAGTCTGGCTATGGAAAACCTTTTCAATATATTCATTAAGTCAATTTTTATAGAAAACATGGTATTTGCCTACTTCCTGGGTATGTGTTCTTACCTGGCAGTATCCAAGACAGTTAAAACATCTTCAGGACTTGGCATTGCTGTGATCTTTGTAATGGTGATAACAGTACCGGTGGATTACCTGCTGGAGACCTATATACTTAAAGCCGGCGCTATGGCCTGGATCAGCCCGGCACTGGCAGATGTTGATCTGAGCTTTTTGAGCTTTATCATGTATATTGCTGTGATTGCCTCGATGACGCAGCTGGTGGAAATGATAGTTGAGAAATTTGCACCTGCTCTGTATCTTTCTCTTGGGATATTCCTTCCACTTATTGCTGTCAACTGTGCTATTCTTGGAGCTTCACTGTTTATGCAACAGAGGGAATACAGCAGTGTTGCCGAAGCATCTGTTTTCGGATTGGGCTCAGGAATAGGGTGGTATCTTGCCATTGTAGCCATAGCAGCGATTAAAGAAAAACTGCAGTATTCAAACATACCTAAACCCCTGCGAGGCCTTGGCATCAGTTTTATTGTGACGGGGCTTATGGCCATAGCATTTATGAGTTTTATGGGAATCCAGTTATAAATTAATGATTGTATAACCATCCTGATATGATACCTTTAGTTTCACAGTTAACCCTCATACTTATTAGCATTGCAGTGTTTATGTTTATGATATCACTGCTTGTGGTCATGTTGTTGTATGCTCGGGCTAAACTAACCCCTCAGGGAGAGGTGACACTGAATATTAATGGAGAGGAACGGCTTGTCTCACCAGGTTCCTCGCTCCTGTTTACCCTGTCCGGTAATGCTATTTTCCTGCCCTCAGCCTGCGGAGGAGGAGGTACCTGCGGCCTTTGTAAATGCCAGGTTATGGAGGGAGGAGGAGCCATATTACCCACCGAAACAGGTTTTTTTACCCGCAAGGAGCAGCACCATAACTGGCGCCTGGGTTGCCAGGTGAAGGTCAGGAACAATATGACCATCAAGGTTCCGGAAGAAATAATGGGGATCAAAAAATGGGAATGTGAGGTTATTTCCAACAGAAATGTGGCCACATTTATCAAGGAGTTTGTGGTCAAATTGCCTGCAGGTGAAGCACTCAATTTTAAATCGGGCGGATACATTCAGATAGATGTCCCTAAGGTTGAGGTGGTTTTTTCGAAGGATATCGAGGTTGAGGAACAATTCAGGGATGAATGGGATAAGTACAAGATTTGGGACCTGAAATTGAAGAATAATGAGGAAACGTTCCGTGCCTATTCAATGGCTAACCATCCTGCTGAGGGGAATATTATAATATTGAACATTCGTATCGCCACTCCACCCTGGGACAAAGCCAGGGGTGCCTTTATGAAAGTCCCGCCTGGCATCTGCTCTTCCTATCTCTTCTCAAGGAAACCGGGTGACAAGGTTATGATCTCAGGTCCGTATGGAGAATTTTTCATTAAGGAAACAGACCGTGAAATGATATACGTTGGTGGTGGTGCCGGTATGGCTCCCCTGCGCTCTCATATCTTCCACCTGTTCCATACCCTGGGTACAGGCAGGAAAGTTTCCTACTGGTATGGTGCCAGGTCAAAGAGAGAGATATTCTATGAGCAGGAATTCAGGGATATAGAAAAGAAGTTTCCCAATTTCAGCTTTCATATAGCTCTTTCTGAACCTCTGGAAGAAGATAAGTGGACTGGACTGACAGGATTCATCCATCAGGTATTGTATGACGAATACCTGGGCAAAATTGATGAGCCTGAGGAATTAGAATTTTATATGTGCGGTCCCCCGATGATGAATGAGGCTGTTCAGAAAATGCTATATGACCTTGGCGTGCCTGAAGAAATGATCGATTTTGATGATTTCGGAGGGTAACAGCCTGCAGCATGGCCGATTATGCTTGCAGCTGTTCTGTTAACATCAGCTTTCCGAATAATGAATAAATCAGTATTATTCCTTGCAGGATTTGGGATATCGTTAATGATTTCCTGCACCCCGTACCAGGCAGGTCCCTATATTTCCTTTAACGGACCTACCCAGGGCACTTCCTACCAGGTAACTTACCAGAGTGACGATAGTACTGTTTTTCAGGAAGCAGTGGAAGAGCTGTTACATCAGTTCGATAGGTCACTTTCAACATACCAGCCATCATCCCTGATTTCCAGGATAAATGCTGATGTCCCGGGAGTTTCACCTGACAGCCTTTTTACAGCAGTATTCAATGCATCTGTACAAATCTGGAATGAATCGGAAGGAGCATTCGACATTACCGTGGCGCCAGTGGTCAATGCCTGGGGGTTTGGATTCACTGAACCTGCTGATGTTGATAGCGCATTGATAGACAGTCTGTTACAGTATGTCGGAATGAATATGGTCCGGCTGGAGAATGGCCTGGTTGTGAAAGAGAAAAAAGGTATTATGTTTGATGTCAATGCCATTGCGCAGGGATATGCTGTTGATGTTATCGCTGAATTTCTCGAAGAACAGGGTTTGAAAAATTACCTGGTTGAGATTGGCGGAGAGGTAAGGACAAAAGGAAGGAACAGCCGTGGGGAGCCCTGGCGTGTCGGCATTGACAAACCCATTGATGGATTGCAGCTGCCCGGAGTGCAGATAGAGGCTGTGGTCAGTCTTTCCGGCAAGGCAATGGCAACATCAGGGAACTACCGGCGTTACTATGAGAAAAATGGAGTCAAATATTCCCATACCATAGATCCAAAAACAGGATACCCTGTACAGCACAATCTCCTTAGCGCTAGCGTGGTGGCTGATGATGGAATGACTGCCGATGGCTTTGCAACCGCTTTTATGGTCCTGGGATTGGAAAAAAGTATTAAGCTGCTGGAAAAAAGAACGGACCTGGATGCATACCTTATCTATAACGATGAATCCGGCGCTTACAGGGTATTTTATACCAAAGGATTGAAGAAGCTCCTTATAAAAGGGAGATAAGTTTCCAGGTAATCTCTTTGCCTCAGGACGGATTGGGATGACAACCACAGCCTGTCCTTTCATCCGCAGTACGGCTGCAGGAGAATTCATCCTGGCTGGCACAGCTGATGCCAAGTTTTTTCATCTCACTATTTTTCCCGATAGAAGTCACAGGGAACTTACCCTGCCTGACAAAAAAAATCCGGACACCCAGAGCAAGGAAGGAAATGCCAATAAGCAATACTGAAAGGATAAGTATTTTTATCATGGGACAAAGATAATAAAGTTATTGCTGCCTGAAGATCGGGTAACTGATTTTAAAAATTAATTAACATCCTCGTGCAAAGTTTCTGATCCCCTATGACAAATATGCATTATTACATATGGCAGCAAAAAGAATCTTCTTTTTCGGTAAGGGAAATCATCTTTGAGTAAATTTGTATTATAATACAAGTGCTGCTTCAGGGTTTTCATGACCGTGATTTTCAGGGATTGAAGTATACCTGCAGGATTTCTGTTCTATTGCAATAATATGATACAAGCTCCGGATGGATATTAACCAGGAAAGCGAACAGAAGATCAGTTATAATGATTTCAGGAGGGAGGTCCTGGAGGATTACAGGACTGCTTATCTGAGCAGGCAATGTTCGGTGGTTGGCAGGCGGGAAGTGCTTAACGGGAAAGCCAAATTCGGCATATTCGGGGATGGAAAGGAGATTGCCCAGCTGGCAATGGCAAAGAAATTCAGAAATGGTGACTGGCGCTCGGGTTATTACAGGGATCAGACCTTTATGTTTGCTTCCGGACTGTCCTCTCCCGACGAGTTTTTTGCACAACTGTACGGCGACACTGATGACCAGTTCAATCCGGGCAATGCAGGCCGGTCGTTCAATAATCATTTTTCTACACCGAATATTGAGCCGGATGGAAACTGGAAAAACCTTGTGAAACAGAAAAATTCAGGTGCCGACCTTTCTCCCACGGCAGGACAGCTGCCCAGGCTGCTCGGGCTGGCATATGCTTCAAAACTATTCCGCCAGAATAAGGCATTGCAGGATTATCCGCATCTTTCCGACCAGGGCAATGAGGTGGCTTTCGGGACGATAGGAGATGCCAGTACTTCGGAAGGGCATTTTTTTGAGATGATGAATGCGGCAGGAGTGTTACAGGTGCCACTGGCTCTTGCTGTGTGGGATGACGGGTATGGAATTTCCGTTCCCAGGGAATACCAGACAACCAGGGGAAGCATATCTGAAGTAATGAAAGGTTTCCTTGCAGATGACCGCTCAAAAGGGATATTGATCTATAAGGCAAGGGGATGGGATTATCCTGAACTGTGCATGGTTTTTGATGAAGGTATAGACAGGTGCAGGAAAGAGCACATACCGGTACTCTTCCATATTGAGGAAATGACCCAGCCACTCGGGCATTCTACTTCGGGGTCTCATGAACGATACAAATCTGAGGAACGATTGCAGTGGGAATCTGATTTTGATCCCATTAAGAAAATGAAGGAATGGATCCTGGATAATGTCCTTGCTTCGGAAGAGGAACTTGCAGAAATCGAAAACCTTGCACAGGATCATGTGAAGGAAGCACGCGACAGGGCATGGCAGAGTTATTCCGGGCCTATCATAAAGGAAAGGGATAAGCTTCTGCAGATATTGGCCCTTAAGACCTGTCAGTGCCGCAACGACCATTTTGATAAGATTAGCACACTGACGACCAACCTTAAAAGGGTGATGAACCCGATAAGGAAGGATAATATTTCAGCGGCAAAGAGGATCCTCCGGAATATTTGCACAGATTGCCCGCAGCGGCCGGTGCTGCAGCAGGAACTAGCAGAGTGGATTGATGACAGCTATGATCAGGGATGGGATAAATACAGCAGCCACCTGTATTTTGAAGGAGATCGGTCTGTCCTTAATATTGATGAGATCAAACCTGTATATAACAGCGAGAAAATTACTGAGGTAACCGGCAGGGAGATACTGAGGGAAAATTTCGATATTCTTTTCACCAGGTATCCTCTTTTACTCATTTTTGGGGAGGATGTAGGCAGGATAGGCGGGGTGAATCAATGCCTTGAAGGCTTACAGAAGAAGTATGGCGAATACCGGGTGACAGATACAGGGATCAGGGAAACAACTATAATAGGACAGGGCATCGGACTTGCCCTGAGGGGATTGCGGCCCATTGCCGAGATCCAGTATTTCGGCTATCTGTTGTACGGATTGCAGACCCTCAGTGATGACCTGGCCACACTGCATTACCGTACCAAAGGCAGCCAGATCGCCCCGGTCATCATACGTACCCGTGGGCACCGGCTCGAAGGCATCTGGCATTCAGGATCACCGCTAAGCATGGTGATCAATTCCATCAGGGGTGTGTATGTGTGCGTGCCGCGTGACATGACCCGTGCAGCAGGTATGTACAATACCCTTATGGAAGGCAATGATCCTGCTCA
>Ga0233423_10001621_pt1 | contig 11173 bp, 11 predicted proteins | sample Watercolumn_Mata_FD_180713 | JGI IMG/M metagenome (GOLD analysis project Ga0233423, IMG submission 180713) | Freshwater microbial communities from Lake Matano, South Sulawesi, Indonesia - Watercolumn_Matano_2014_112_MG | ecosystem: Environmental > Aquatic > Freshwater > Lake | place: Indonesia... | reverse complement strand
GGTAGATGTGCAGATTTTCTCCATATCCAACCCAGGGTGCTAATTCAGGTCAAATCAGGATATATGTAAAGCTCCCCATGGGAAGCCCGATCAACTTGTATTAACAGCCATCGGCGCTCTGTAATTTCTGGATGAGTTGGCTTATGCTTTCTTGACTCTGTATCCTGTTCCTCAGTGATGACCATGAAGGTGGGAATTTTGTGAGCTGCGGCAGCAATGGGTGCTGCCAGCTCTTCATGCCAGGAGGGTAAGCGGGGGCAGCGGGTTCCCATGAATCCCAATAATAATAGAACGCCACCATTGTTCTCCGCCCATTCAATTTCTCTTCGAGCTGCGTCGATTTCCTCAGCAAAAGGGTCCCGGTTCCCCAGGTTCCAATCGATGAAATGCTGGGCGGGACCGGTTGGGCTGAAGTTATGCCCCTCATGATAATCATGAAAAAATACGCCCCCCCAGCTTTCCTCGACGCGCCACAGATTGGTCCCTACCGCCCAAGGAGGCAAAGGCACCAAGCAGCGACATTCCTTAAATTGGGCCCATTCAAAACTGCCGTGAATGAAATAAATTCCAAGTTTATCGGGTTCATAATGATTTCGATAACTTGCGATTTCAGTGGCTGCCCGAGGCAAAACCGGATTAATAATGATCTCGGGGAGGTTCTGATCTTTAGTGAAGATTGACCACAGAAAAGAATCGTAATTGGTGGTCAGTATGCTCCTCACCAATCCGCTGCCACAAAGCCGAGCCATGAAATAATAAGATTGAGGGGGTAAAACATTACGAGAATATAATCGATTATATTCAAATGCCGACCAAACGGCCCTTTGCCGCTCATAAGCCTTATCGCTATGAGGGCATTTCAAGCATTCTTTTACGTGCGGTGCGTTACTAGAGAGTATAACGCGGGGGTGGCGGATTGTGGAGAGTTGGCTGATCCCGGCACCAATAACGAGAACAAGTTTGCGTCGTTCTCCATCCGGAAGTAGGAATAACTGATTAACGTGATCAGCGAAATTCACTTGTGGATGGGCTGAAAAAAACTGACTTGGTCAATCTAATTCTGCCGGTATGACTAGGGTCGCTTCAAGCACCTGCCTTTCACGTGCCCTAATAGCGCGATCCGCTTCTCCAGGGCGGTCGCCGACAATTTTTCCCGGATCAATAGTCTCCCCTTCTCGCAAACCACAGAAGCCGATGCCTTCCACTAGTTTTTGCTCCATCTGAGCGTAAACCAGTTCCACATCATAATCATCGGTGGGCAATATCCAAGGGGGCAGCTCCATGAATGCTCTCCTTTTGTTTTAAATTAGGTTAAGCTGCTCCGAAAGTCAAGACGGGGGAGCCAAACGCGAATAAAGACTCATGGCCTTCGAGGATGAGCCTCGTGGCCTTGCCCAACCAAAGTTTCCCTGGAAGTCAACCAAAGTTGAACCTGTCAGCAGTTTTGCTTTTTTACCATGAACTTGGCCCGCGGTCAAGCTTTTTTTGGGATCTTGTCCCTGAGTATTGCCAACAAGGCCGGTATATAGTACTTCTCACATCATCTCAACTAAGTTACACATACACCAGAGGGGGGTCGTCGTTCTTGCGGGCGACAATTTCCCCGATGACGTAGCCGTGTTCGTTCAAGCCCGTAAGGCGCAGCAGCACCTCGCCCACCAGGTCCTGGTCCACCACCAGCACCAGGCCGATGCCGTTATTAAAGGTGCGCAGCATTTCCTCCGGGGGGATGTGGCCTTTCTCTTTCAGGAAGTCAAAGATGGGCGGCACGGGCCAGGAATTCAGACGGATCACGGCCTGGCAGGTCTTGGGCAGGACGCGGGGCAGGTTGTCCGTCAGGCCGCCGCCGGTGATATGACTGATGCCCCTTAAGGGAAAATCCCGCCGCAGATTGAGCACCGTCTCGACGTAGATGCGGGTGGGTTTGAGCAGTTCCGCTCCCAAGGGGCCGCCCAATTCGGGAATGGTGTCGTTAACCGAGTAACCGTGGCGTTCCAAAAGGACCTTGCGCACCAGGGAATAGCCGTTGGCGTGCAGACCGCTGGCGGCGATGCCGATGAGGCGGTTTCCCACCCCGATGTCGGAGCCGTCGATGATCTGGTCCCGTTCCACCACGCCCACCACAAAGCCGGCCAGGTCATAATCTCCCGCCTGGTAAATGCCGGGCATTTCCGCGGTTTCCCCGCCGATTAAAGAACACCGGGCCTGGCGGCAGCCGTGGGTGATGCCCTCGATGATCTGGGTGGCGGTCTCAGGATTTAGTTGCCCCATGGCTAAATAGTCCAGGAAGAAGAGGGGCGTGGCTCCGTGGACGATGATGTCGTTGACGCACATGGCCACCAGGTCGATACCGATGGTGTCGTGGCGGTCCATGAGGATAGCGATTTTAATCTTGGTGCCCACCCCATCGGTGGCGGAGACCAGCACCGGATCGCGATATTTTTGGGCGTCCAGATGGAACAGGCCGCCGAAGCCGCCGATCTCGGCCAGGACTCCGGTGCGGTAGGTGGATTTTACCAGGGGGCGAATTTTCTGGATAAAGGCCTCGGCCTTATCAATATCGACCCCGGCGTTGCGATAAGTGGTGATTTCGGCCATACCCTTGTTCCCCCCCCCCAAGGATTTTGGCCCTGTAAATCGGCAGCTTTGCCTTAAAAACCGTTGGCGATTTAACAGGGTGCTACATTTTTTCCGGGTCGTGCCAGGGGTCCTGACAACCGTCGCAAACCATGGGCGACGCCTCCCCTTCCAGGAGTGGTTGCCAATGACCGCAAGCGGTGCAGCGAATCGTTTGGCGACGCAAATGGTAATCTCCCCCTTCGATGCGGATGGCCTTGCCGTGCACCAGGGCGTCGGCCAGGATTTTGCGGGCCCGGGCCAACATCCTGGTCACCGTGGGGCGGGACACCCGCATCTTTTGGGCCACCTCTTCCTGGGTCAGCTCCAGATAGTCCGCCAGGCGCAGAGCTTCCAGTTCATCCACGGTGATTACCGTGTGCTCCAGGACCCTCAAGGGAATCCCCTGGGGTTTAAAATAGGTCGCCCCCGGTTCCACCTCCACCCAACGGCACTTTCTGGGTCTGCCCATCTTCGGTCTTCCCCTGGCTAATGGTTATATTTTACAAACTAACTGTCAAGGATAAATCTGGAAAGTAACGAGATGGCTGCCACAGCCATTGACGAACGCCAAAACCTGGCTTATGCTATGCTAATTACTAGCGAGCCCAGGAGAAATGGTGTTAAAGCCAAAATTTCGGGAGCAGGTGGAAGAATGCGCGGGGTTTATTAAGCCCCAACTGCAAGCCACCCCGGAGTGGGGCATAATCCTGGGAACCGGCCAGAAACTTTTGGTGGGGCAACTTCAGGAGGCCGGCTTCCTGCCTTACCAGGAGCTGCCCCATTTTCCGCGCGCCACCAGCCCCAGCCACCAAGGCCGCCTCTATTGGGGAAGGCTGGCCGGCAAGCCTGTCCTCCTCTGTCATGGCCGGGTCCACGGTTATGAGGGTTATTCCCTGCAACAGGCGACCTTCAAGGTGCGGCTGATGGCCGCCTTGGGGATTAAGACTTTGGTGTTGACCAACGCCGCCGGGGGCCTGAACCCGTTTTTTAAGGCCGGCGAGTTGATGCTTATCTGCGATCACATCAACTTCATGGCGGACAACCCCCTGGTGGGTGAAAATATTGCGGAGTGGGGTCCCCGTTTTCCAGACATGAGCCGGGTTTATGACCCGCACTTGCGGGAGGTGGCGGAGCAGGTGGCCCGGCGTCTGGGGCTGTCACTGAGAAAAGGGGTCTATGTGGGGGTAATGGGGCCCAGCCTGGAGACGCCGGCGGAAACCCGCCTCCTCAAGATGATGGGCGCCGACGCGGTAGGCATGTCCACCGTACCCGAGGCCATCGTCGCGGTGCACGCCAGCCTGCGGGTCCTGGGCGTGTCCATCATCAGCAACCTCAACCTGCCGGACGCCATGGCCCCTATTTCCTTGGAAGAGATTCTGGCCACGGTGGCCCGAGCCGAACCCGACCTGGTGCAGTTGCTGCTGGGGGTGATTCAAGAGGCTGACGGCGAACTTATGAGCTAAGGCTTCTTTTTCCTGGGGCGTTTGGGCTTTTTCTCTTCTTTAGGCGCGGCCTGCGGAGAAGGGGCCGCAGTTTGGGCCGCGGCCGCGGCGGTGGGGCTACCGGGCGCCACCACATACACTCGCAGCTCCGGGGAAAGATTATTTAGGGATTGCCCGCATTGGCCGCAGACCTGAAAATAGAGGGGATTTAGCGCTTGACACCCCGGGCACTTCAACCACAGCCCCATGACCGTCCTCCTGGTTTTTACGTTACCATTAACAAAAGCCAAACTATTCTTCAACACTTTTATCCCGGTTATTGATAACCCGGCCCCTTTCCACCTGAGTGGTTAATCTTTAAGGCAAAGGAAGAAACTTTGATGAAAAAAGTCGTCATAACTACAGATCAAGCCCCGGCCGCGGTGGGGGCTTACTCTCAGGCCCTGGTCGCAGGCCCTCTGGTGTTTGTCTCCGGACAGATTCCCCTGGACGCTGCCGGCAATCTGGTGGCCGGAGATATCGTGGTGCAGACCGTGCAGGTGATCGCCAACCTCAAGGCCATTCTGGCCGCGGTGAGCCTGGACTTGAAAGATGTGGTCAAGACCACCGTGTATTTGGCAGACCTGGCTGACTTTAAGGAGTTTAACCGGACCTACGCCGAGTTTTTCCCTCAACACCCCCCGGCCCGCACCACCATCCAGGCCGCAGGCCTGCCCCGAGGAGTGTCCGTGGAAATCGACGCCATCGCCTTGAAGCGGGGGTAAGCAGAGGTGAGAGAAAATTTGAGGGGAGGGCTGGGGGCAGTTTTTCGTAAGTGCTCCCCCTCCCCTCCCAATCCCCTTTAGGGGGTGCTGAAGTATGGAGCCTGGTTGACGATGGTCCGGGGCGCGCTACACCTGGCTCTACCCTTCCCTTGGGGCAGGTATACTAAGCACCTCGCCCACCTCACCGCCATTTACCGAGAATTCTGACTTTCCCAGCCCTCTTTCTTAAGCCTGGAGGCCAACCTGATATCCATGCTATCATGGGTCAGGGGAGGCCCTCCCCGCGTTGTTCCCGGAGGTGGATCATGGCCCGAGCCAGATTTTATGCCGGCGTCTTTTGCGTAACCTCGGCCACCTTAATGTTGCAGTTGGTGGAAACCCGCATCCTCTCGGTAATCTTGTGGTATCATCTGGCTTTTTTTGCCATTAGCATGGCCATGTTTGGCCTGACCGCCGGCGCGGTTTGGGTTTATTTGCATAACGCCCGCTATACCCCCGAAACTTTATCCTATGACCTGGCTTACTTCAGCCTGGCCTTTGCCCTGACCATAGTATTATCGCTGGTCTGGCAAATGACCATGACGTTGACCATCGCCATATCCCTTACCGGGGTTATAGTCTGGATAATGTTGGCTCTGTTCATGGCCGTGCCTTATTTCTTTTCCGGGGTCACCATCAGCTTGGCCCTCACCCGCAGCCCCTACCCCATCGGCCAGGTCTATGGGGTCGATCTCTTTGGCGCGGCGGCCGGCTGTTTGGGGGTATTGGTGCTGCTGAACCTGACTGACGGGCCTTCCGCGGTAATCTGGGTGGGGGCTGCGGCTGCGGCCGGGGCCCTCTTGTTTGCCGGCTCCGGCCTCGGGGGGGAGCCGGCCAAACCTCCCCCGCTGGCCTCTCTTTTACGGCGTCGGGGGACGATTTTCCTGGTTCTGGGGTTTTTAGCGCTGGCCAATGGTCTTACGCCTTACGGACTGCAACCTCTGCTGGTTAAAGATAAGATTGAAAGGCGCGGCCCTTCTTTGGTGGAAGAATGGAACTCCTTCTCCCGGGTCTCCGTTTTTCTGGATGCCCCCAGGGGAGAGCCGCAAATCTGGGGCCCCTCTCCCAAAATCCCCCCCGGGCTGACGGTGGACAAGCGGTACATGGAGATCGACGGCTTCGCGTCCACTACCATGTACCGTTTCCGCGGCCAGGTCAGCGAAGTGAGTTTCCTTAAATACGATGTGACCAATCTCGCCTACTTTTTGCCCCAGCGGCAGCGGGCGGCGGTGATCGGCGTCGGCGGCGGGCGGGATGTCCTGTCCGCCTGGGTCTTCGGCCTGCGGGACATCACCGGGGTGGAGATCAACCCGGTGTTTATCAAACTGTTGACCTCAGAGCCTCGTTTTGCCGACTATGCCGGCCTCCATAAGCTCAAGACCGTGAGATTGGTGGTGGATGAGGCCCGCAGTTGGTTCGCCCGCACTAAAGAGACCTTTGACATCATCCAGATGACCCTGACGGACACGGAAGCGGCCACGGGCGCCGGCGCTTTTACCTTGAGCGAAAACGGCCTTTATACCGTGGAGGCTTTCAAAATTTTTCTGTCCCGGTTGACGCCCCAAGGGGTAATCACGGTGAGCCGCTGGTATGCCCCCAGCCAGGTTAACGAGACCGGGCGCCTCATCAGTCTGGCGGTGGCCACCCTCCTGGACCTGGGGGTGCCGGAACCGAAAAACCATATTTTTGTCGCGGCTGCGCAGAATATGGCCACCATGGTGCTGTCGGCCGCGCCCTTCCTGCCTGGCGATATTGAAGCCCTGGAAAAGGCCGCGGCCCAATACCAGTATCGCGTGTTGCTGAGCCCCGCCTCTCAGCCGGCATCCGAGGTTTTGCAGAGTATTTTGCAGGCCAAAGACCGCGGTCAACTGGAGCAAAAGACCGCCGGCTTTGAGCTGGACCTGAAACCGCCCACCGACGACCGCCCGTTTTTCTTCAACCAGTTGCCTTTTTATCAGCCGGCCAAGGTTTACCAATTGGCCGTAAAGAAGCACCCCGGTGGGGTGATGCACGGTAATCTGTTGGCTGCCCTGACTTTACTGGTTATTCTGTTGGTTTCGCTGGGACTGGTGCTTCTTACCATTGTCTGGCCCCTGCGGCCAGCCATCAAAGATGTTGGCCCCAGACTGGTCATGGGCGGCACGTCTTACTTTTTCCTCATCGGCATCGGCTTTATGACCGTGGAAATAGCTCTTTTGCAGCGGATGAGCGTGTTTCTGGGGCATCCCATCTATGCCCTGAGCGTGGTCCTGTTTAGCCTGATTCTGACCACGGGCCTGGGCAGCCTGATCTCGGAGAGCCTGCCCCTTGACAGCCGGGGCAAATTTGCCTTCTGGGCCGGGTTGACCGGCGTTTATATTATGACCTTGCCGTATTGGTTGCCGCAGATACTCCTTGCCTGCGATAATGCTGACCTGCTGGTGCGCGGGGGGCTCTGCGTCGCCATTATTACCCCGGCCGGGGTGTTGATGGGCTTTGGTTTTCCCACCGGCATGCGCCTCGTGGCCGCCCTGGATTCTAGGCCGACGCCCTGGTTCTGGGGCATCAATGGCGCTGCCGGGGTGCTGGCCGCCAGTGTCACGGTGGGGCTCAGCATCGCCTTTGGCATCAGCGTGGCGTTGCTGGTGGGGGGAGTGTGCTATCCCCTGCTGATCCCCGCGGCTTTGATTATCGGCTTTAAAGGCACTAAGAAGGGCGCCCCAGAAAGCTGAGGGGAGGCGTGGCCCTGGGGGCCTCGCCTTCTCCGGTTAAATCAGACTTTATCCAGGATAGGGAACGAGGTTGGCAAAATAGGTCCGGGACCTTGGCCCGGCCTTTATTTTCTGCGGCGAGGCTGCCTAAGCGGCACTCATTTTTAACGGCAATCCCCCCAAATCCAGGAGTCCAGAGCCCAGTCCCTGGGGGCCAGCTCCAGGGCCAAGAGAGCCTGTTCCGGGCTCCATGGCTCCCTCCCCCAAATTAAGGCCTAATCCGGGATAACTATTTCTTCTTTCGGATCAATGGGGTTAAGGATCAGGCCGGTCATCACTTTGGGGTAGAAGTAGGTGGATTTGCGGGGCATGATGAGGCTGGCTTCAGCCACCTCCTGCACCTGCTGGATGTGGGTGGGGTTCAATAAAAAGGCCAGGGAGGCTTCGCCTTGAGATAGGGCGGTGAGGGCTTCGCCGATTTTACTGGTGTATTTGCAGGTCTCCTGGTCATCCTGAGCCTTGGCGTCTAGCCCCAGGATTTTTTCGAAGATGAGATAGTTCAAAACTACCACGTCCAGTTGGGCCAAGGCCGGGTGCATCTGGCGGCTTAGCAGTTTTTGCCGCACTCCGGGCCGCAGATGCAAACGCCAGGCCTGGCGGCCAAAGCCCAGCAAAATGAAAGAGGTTCCCTGGCCGGCTACCTCATCCAGGTTCTGCTGTAGGAAGGCTTCGTAAGGATTGCCGGTCGGGCTGGCGGCAGGTAAGGGGGTCACTTCAAAGTACTCGTTTAGCCGCGTCAACAGCCAAGATTCTTCCAGGTGCTTCAGCCGTCGGCCTCCCAGCAGGCGGTGGGCCATGAGAATTACCAGGTCTGGGTCGTAAATGTTGGATAGATACATAAGCACATAATTGAACGCCGCCCGGGGTGAGGCCTTAGGATAGCTTTTCTTAAGCAACTTCTGATAGGCCAGGGAGGTCTCATAGCGGTGGTGGCCATCGGCGATAAACAGGGGCAGATGCTTCAGGGCCTGATGGACCGCCTTAAGTACCGGGGCGGCGGTCACTCTGAAGAGGCGTTGAAAGTAGCCGCCCGTGTCTTCAAAAGCCATCAGGGGAGCTTCGGGCAGACCTTGCCTTAATTGGTCCATGACCAAGTTGCGCGGGTCGGGGAAGATGCTGAAAATGGGGGAGAAATTCGCCTGAGAGCTCTTGAGCAACTCCAGACGGTCGGCCTTGGGCGCAGAAAAGGTCTGTTCATGGGGCCGGATGACGCCGCCGCTCAAGGGCTCCAAACGGACCAGGGCCGCCAGCCCGGTGCGGGTGCGCATTTTGCCCAAATGCTCAAATTCAGTCTCCCAGTAGTAGAAGGCCGGCTGCGGGTCCCGCACCAACACCTGTTCTTTTTGCCACTGACGGAAAAGGGCCGCGGCCCGGGTATAGCGGTTATGGAGCAGATCATCCCCCGGCCGGGCCTGGGGGAGAATCAGGTGGACCATGTTGTAAGGGTTTCGGGCGGCGAAGCTTTCCCGCTCCTGGGGCCGGATGACATCGTAGGGAGGGGTGACCACCTCCTCCAGATGCGGTATTCGGGCGAGGTTATAATGGAGCCCCCGAAAAGGGACGACTTGGGCCACCGGTTGCTTCCCTCCTGGCGACTGGAATAACTGGTTAAATTTACCACTGATGCGCCCGGCGTCAATAGGCTTTTGCCGCAAATCTCGTCTTTTCCCTGGAACAACCTGACAAAGAAATAAAAAATTTATTGACCCAGAAAAACTCCCAAGTTATATATTTTTGAATAATCTCGCTTGACGAAGGATTGGGTTATGCGGATGACCCCTCTTCCCTCGGGGAGGGGGGGAATCAGGTTTCGGGGTAAAAAATTTGGGGCAGCGCTGCCTTCCTCGTGCTCTCCGAGACTGTCGGAGCCCAATACCTTGCGGCCCTTATGGCTTTTATGCTTCGGGCTGGCGCCGGCAAGCGGGGCCAGTGGTTGACCTTGCCGGGGATTCTCCGGTGATGTTTAGACCTGGTGCGAGGAGGGCACAGATTTGAAAAAACCGGCGATTGGCTTTGGACTGCACATGACCCTGGACGGCTATGGCTGTAGTCCCGAACGATTAGCCAACCTGGACGCCATATATGAGTTTTTGGAGCACTGCCCGGACCTGATTGCCATGACCAAGATCATGCCCCCTTACGTGTTCAAATATCACGGCAAGGTGGCGGAAGATTGGGGATTGTCGGGCTTTGTGCTCATCGCCGAGAGCCACATCAGCATTCACACCTTCCCGGATCGCGGCTACCTCAGCCTGGACATTTTTTCCTGCAAAGATTTCGATTATAACCAGGCGGTGGCCTACGTCACCGAGGTTTTTGGCATCGCCCGCCATGAACTCAATCTTCTAGACCGGGGCCTGGAATTTCCCCGGGAAGTCAGGACGGTGGAACGTCTCTTGCGCCAGGAGCGAGACCAGATGCGAGGCTGAAGCATGGAAGAGGCCGAGGGTAACCCGCCCGGCTTAATGAAGCGCCTCCGGCAACGCTGGTTTCCCCGCAGGACCATCAGCCAGCCGGAAGACCTTGAACGCGAAATCCAGAACATCATTGAGGTAGGGGAAGAGCGAGGCTTCATCAGCCGCCAGGAAGGGGAGCTCATCGAGAGTATCTTTGAGTTCAGAGATACTCTGGTGCGGGAAGTCATGGTTCCCCGCCTGGAAATAGTGGGGTTGGAGCGCCACACCCCCCTGCCCCAGATCATCGCCCTGGTCCGCGAGTGCGGCCATTCCCGCCTGCCGGTCTTTGCCGGCGACATCGACCACATCAAGGGCATCCTTTTGGCCAAAGACCTCCTGGTCTTCTGGCAGACTCCGGAAGAGACCTGGGACCTGAGCCGGGTCCTGCGGCCGGTGTACTTCATCCCGGAAAGCAAAAAGATCAGCGACCTTTTAAAAGACCTGGTGGAACGCAAGACCCAGATCGCCATCGTCATTGACGAATACGGCGGCACCGCCGGTCTCATCACCTTGGAAGACATCCTGGAAGAGATCGTCGGGGAAATCTACGACGAATACGACCGCATGGAACCCCGCCTCATTCCCCAGGAAGACCAGTCCGTGCTGGTGGACGCCCGCTTGGACGTGGAAGAGCTCATGGACCACTTCGAGCTGCCCCGCCCGGAAGGCAAGTTCGAATCCGTGGGCGGACTGTTGATCCACCTGCTGGGCCGGGTGCCCCAGATCAATGACCGGGTGGTGGTCAATGACCTGGAACTTACCGTAGTGGCTGCAGACGAACGCCGGGCCAAACAGGTGCGGGCGCGGATATTACCTAAAGGGGCGGAGGAGTAGGTTTTTGGGGCAGGGGGGGTAAGGGCCAGTGGGCCCTTACCCCCTCCCCCAAACCCCCTGCCCCAATCCCTTAAGTTTAGGCTGGGGAAGGAGGAGCCGCAGGCTCCGCCTTCCCCAGACCCTTAAACGGGTTGGGAGGGGGAGTGTGGGTGGAGGGCAGGGAGCTTAGCTCCCTGGCCCTCCCCTCACAAGCCTCAAGGTATTTATTGGGGGTGGGCCGGGCCAATAGCCCGGCCCACCCCCAATAAATAATCTTTAAAGGTATCCAA
>Ga0233423_10001620_pt1 | contig 11173 bp, 6 predicted proteins | sample Watercolumn_Mata_FD_180713 | JGI IMG/M metagenome (GOLD analysis project Ga0233423, IMG submission 180713) | Freshwater microbial communities from Lake Matano, South Sulawesi, Indonesia - Watercolumn_Matano_2014_112_MG | ecosystem: Environmental > Aquatic > Freshwater > Lake | place: Indonesia... | reverse complement strand
CCACTAGCACACAGATGTCCCGGCCGCATTCCAGCTCCGTGCGGATGTGGGCCAGGGCGAGCTCCGCAAGCCTCACATGCGACTCCACGCTCTGATCGCTTGAACTGGCAAGCACTTCCGCATCCACATTCCGCCGGAAATGCGTCACCTCCTCGGGCCGCTCGTCGATGAGCAGCACGATGATGCGCGCGTCCGCCTCGAACGCCCGTATGGCGGCCGCCGTCTCCTCGAGGATCCTCGTTTTTCCGGATTTCGGAGGCGCCACGATCATGCCCCGCGTCCCCTTTCCGATCGGCGCGACCAGGTCAACGATGCGCATGGTCGTGTTTCCGTTGTCCCCCAGGCGTATCCGTTCGTTGGGATTGATCGCGGTCAGCTTTCCGAAACGCGGCCGTTCCATGAATTTGCGGGGCTTCAGTCCGCATACCGAATCAACACCCGACAATTCGACGCCGTTTTCCGTCTCTTGAAACGGTCCGCAGACAACGGCGCCCTCCACCAGCCCGGAATCCCGGATGAGCTGCTGCGAAACCCATACGTCTCCCCTGTCCGGCTGATAGGACCGCTCTGGATCCCTCAGGTATCCGCCGGAATGTCCGGTAAACTCGAGAACACCCGAGACGGTTGCGGATGGATGGAGCGCCATTTTCATGTTCCTTTCATCATCTTTTTCCCCCTTCCTTCATCAAAAGACATTTTATTTCATCAGGGGGAGACAGGTACGGTCTTTTTGAAGGAAGCCGGTCCGGCTCGATGCACCGCGCTGCCGGATCCGATTCTTACGATCCCTTGTATTCTTGGAGAATAAAAATTCTGGATGGATAATATTACTCGAGAATCCGCATAAAATCAAGCAAAAAATTACAGCGGGGATTGAAGCTCCCCGGAAACACGATTTCATCCCTCATTTATTTCATGAATCCATCTTGACCCGGACGCGTATTCTGATCCAATCATTCCCGGCAGGCAGCGAGAAGGCCTCCTTCAGGAATTCATCCAGCACGAATTTGGTACCCGGGACCAGATCGATCATGACGGATCCGCCAGCGCCCGGCCTGCAGGTGAAAGACTGGATGATTTTCTTTTTCAGGGATTCGCGGGTGAATTCCAGGATGAAACCGTTCCGGCCGTCTTTTCTCCGGGTATATTTCAGATGCCGCGATTTCATGTAGCCCTGTTCATCCAAAGGAAAGTCCGAATGGATGGACAGGCTGAGGCCCGGATGAGGTGCTTGCGAGAGCCCGCACAACCTGCCCCATCCGTCCATGCGAGAATTGACCGCCCCGATAAATTCCTGATCCCCCATTCTCCCATGGATTCTTTCCAAGGCGACTCGGTTCCAGGCCAGCCGAACGACGTCATCCCCGAGCGCCCACTCGGAAACCAGACGCGCCTTCCTGACTCCCCTGTAGGGCATTGCCAGTTCAGGGTCCGACAGCATCAGGGCGCGGGCCAGCACGGTCCCGAAATACTTCCACGGGACTCCCCTGGCGCGTTCACCTGCCTCCAACCTGAAATCGACTGCTGCTTCCTCTTTGCGCAGATCACGCAAAGCATTCACCCAGGATGCCGCCGGGGCCGGATATTCACCTGAAGCCGCTTTTGTCTCAGCTGCTTCAACCCCCGTGCATGCCCCGCATGCAGGACAAGGTTTTTCTCCGGGCCTGCAAAGCGCATCCTGTTCGTCGAAGGATCGCGCCATCCCGTAACGCCGGATCAAAAAACGCCGTGCAATGCCTGTCTTGATCCTGACCCAGACCGGAGGCTCCAGATAACAGGACCCGTTCAGAAGGTCGGCAGCCGGCAGGCCGGCATTTCCGGCATTCGCCAGAAAAGCACGCGTGAAGGCTTTCGGTATGCTGCGGTAATAGACAAAGCCGGTCTGTTTGACCGTTTCCAGGAGCGCTTGCAGAATCCGGCCGTCTCCGGATCTCGCCAGGATCTGAGACATCCAGGATTCATGCACTCCCGAGGCAAGCCTGAACTCGAATCCGGCCTCGGTGATCATTTTCGAGAGCCTGTCCGAAATGAATTCGTACCGCTCCATTTCCAGGCCCTGCTCGTATTCCAGAGGCGTCCAGGGAAACCTGACAAGCGGTGTGACTGAGAAAATGATGCGCGGCCCGGAACGGCATTTCCGGACGAGTCCAGCGAGGAATTGCAGAAAAATCCCGAAATCCGCGAAATCCCCTTCCTTTTCCAGGCCCGTCGCAATCAGAAAGATTTTGAGTTCTCTGAGCGGTACTTGAAACATTGCTTCCAGGCCGGAGCGGAGATCCTGATCCGAAAGGTTCTTGTGCAGGTACCGCCGCAGCCGGGGGGAAATCCCCTCCATGGCGCAGGTGATGGAGGATTTTCCCACAGCATGGAGCATCTGGACCAAGGTTGAATCCATTGCCAAGCGGTCAAAACGCTGGCTTTTCAATTTCACGGAAGAAAAAATCCCGGAAAGCCCCCGGAGCAACGGTTGTATTTCCGAATGGATGTTGAAATTATAGCTGGACAACTCCACTGAATCGAGGCCCATGGCGGCTTTCATCCGGACTGCATGGCGGAGAAGCATTCCCAGGGGTGCCTCCCGGTAGGGTTTGTGGCCCCAGCTCTCGAAACAGAAACTGCAGGAATACGGGCAGCCTTCGGTGATCATGAGATTGGCCTTGCCTGCCTGCTCTTCTTCATACAGTACGGGCGCGGAGAGAAGGAGGGATCCGGAGTCGAATTTCCGGGACGATTCGATGCGCGTGTCACCTGGCTTGTCCGGCTCGAAAAAGCCGGGGATGGATTTCAGCCTGTCCAGGGTTTCACGCTTTGACAAACCTTCCTTTTTCGAATCGCGCAGCGAAGAAAACAGCCGGGCCAGGCATTTTGAATCTCCGCCTGCGAATATGCCGTCCACAAACGGATCTGCATTCCACAAAAGCGAAGTGGCAATTGCATTCGAGCCGCCGAGCAGGATCAGTGGAATTCCGGCATCATCCATGCGGACAGTTTTTTGAAATGGGATCCCGCTTTTCTCGAGCATGACGGGGATGTTGATCATTTCCTGCACAATGGAATTGGAAAACCCGATGCAGTCAAAACCTGAGGGGCCCATCTTGGAGGATGTGCCGATCAGCCATGGAATCCGGTCGTGTTCGAAAAGCGCTGCATCACCCGGGGGAGGGAGATAGGCCAAATCCGGATAGACATCATCAAGATCCGCGGCGATTTGATAGAGCAATTTGTGTCCGAATGAATCTGCAGTATCACGGTAGGTGGACAGGCGGACGAACAGGATACGGAATGGTCTCGCATGACATTCAGCGAGTGGCAAAGTATTGATTTCGCAGCCCTTGAGCCAGATTCCATGTCCGGTGAGGTACGGATAGACGCGTTCATACCAGTTTTTGTAGGATGGCTCGACATCCTTCGGTCTGACCGCATCCACGGTATTTTTCATGGCAGCCAACAAAAATACAGATATCGCTGCCCGCCAGAGTACTGTCTAAATACTCATAAGTTACACAAACCATGCCATGAATAAAATTTTCAGATACAGGTCCGGATCTATGCGATAAGAAGAAAATGAGTTAAAAAATCCTTTTATTTTGTAATCATTATCTGTAACTTTTCAGTCCAATAATCGTATCGTTGAAATAAGAAACCTGCGAAGGTTTTTTTTTTGAACAACGACTGACTCTTCAGTCAGAAAATGACCGGCAAGTGCTAAGGAGGAAACATGGGGGTCCCGCCCCACGCAAGCCGCAAGGAAATGGAGATACTGTCCCGCAAGAAGGATATTTTGGACGTGGCTGCGAGGCTTTTTTCGGAAAAAGGCTTCCATGATGTCAGCATGGACGAAATCGCGGAGCATGTGGGCATATCCAAGGGCACGGTTTATCTTTATTATGACAACAAGGAAACACTCTTCCAGTCCATCCTCACGGAAAAAACCAAGGTCCTTTACAGGGATCTCAAGGCCATCGTGGAAAACGGAGAGCCTGCAATAAGACGCATCGAGTACTTCGTCGAAATCATGATGGACTATTTCAACCGGAACCAGCCGATTTTCAAGCTGTTCCATACGGAGAAAATTCAGCTCAGCATGGAGACTCACAGCCGGCTTCATGATGACGGCATTCTGGCGTTACGGACATACTTCGAACTCATCACCCGGCTGATGCGCGACGGCCAGGATGAAGGTTTGCTGCGCAGCATGGAACCCGATGTTTGCGCCAAATCCCTGATGGGACTGATACACGCTTATTCGTTCCACAGGATGCTCTCGGGGAACAAGACAAACGTACAGGAAGAAACCGCACGAATCATGGATCTGTTTTTAAACGGCACACGAAAGGAGAACGCTTGATGAAGCTCATTCATGCCGTCGGACTTGCGGTACTGATGCTGCTTTCCACGGCGGCGCATGCCCAGGAGCCGATGAACCTGACGCTGGAGCAATGCGTCGAGACCGCGCTTCAAAAAAATCCGGAGATCCGGATGGCGGAAAAGGAGCTTTCCAAGGCCAGGGCAGGAATCGGCGAATCATTCGCCACCCTTCTGCCGAAGGTCAGCGCAAGCGCCAATTTCCAGCGTGCCATGGAGATCCAGGAAAATGTCATGCCGAACTTCATCAAGGCGGCAATGCGGCTGCCGGACGGCAGCTATGTGCTCCCGGAAGTGGCCTTGATGCCCGATTACCTGAAGATCGCGTTCGGGATCCGGTACACCTTCATGTACGGCGCTACGCTGACCCAGCCCGTCTTCCTCGGAGGAGCGGGACTGGCCGGGATCAAAATCGCGGGCGGGGCGAAGAAAGCTGCCGAAGGAACGCTCGAAGCCAAGCGCCAGTCCCTGGTGTTCAACACGGTCAACGCGTTCAATGCCTGCCTGCTCGCCAGGGAAGTGATCGAGGTGCAGGAGCAGGCCGTGGCGCAGGCCCAGGCCAACCTGGACCTCGTGAAAAAGAAATTCGACGCGGGCACGGCATCCGGCTTCGACAAGATGCGGGCCGAGGTGGACCTCGCCAATCTGAAGCCGCAGCTCATCTCCGCCCGGAACGGATACCAGTCCGCAATCACGGGCCTGCGGATGCTCATGGGGCTTCCGGAAGAAACAACCCTGGAAATTCAGGGCAGGCTCGAATATGTCGAGGATGGCATGGACAGCCTGTCCCTGGCAGAGATCGAGGCCAAGGCCCGACAGTTCAGGCCCGAATTCTCCATGCTCAGGGCGCAGCAATCCATGGCTTCCGGAGGAGTCTGGATCGCCAGAAGTCAGTTTCTACCCAAGGTTTTTTTCCAGACGGATTATTCCTTCCTCGGGATGCGCAACGACTACCACTTCGTCCAGGATGATATGAGCAAGGGTTTTACCTACGCCTTCAGCGTGCAGATCCCCCTGTTCGGCGGTTTCAACAACTGGCTCGGATACCACAAGGCGAGGATGGATTACAAGATCGCCAAGGATTCGCAAAAACAGCTCGGCGACGGGATTGCGGCGGAGGTGGAAATATCCTATCATAAATTCCATGAATCCAGGCAGAAGCACCAATCGGCGAAGGAATCCATCGCCATGGCGGAGGAAGCCATGCGCCTGGCCAATCTCATGTACGAGGAAGGCGCCAGCACGCAGCTTGATGTGATGGGAGCCCACCTTGCACTGACGCAGGCCAGGCTGAACTTTGCGTCCTCTCTGTATGAATATCAAATGTCCCGTTACGGTCTCCGGAAATCAACCGGGCTGCTGAACGGCGTTCTTTGATCAAAAGCCTATTTGACCGTCCAACACGGAAGGAGAAATACATGTCAAGGAAGATGATCATTCTGTTCCCCCTCGGACTCGCAGCCTTGATGCTGGCCGGCTGCTCCGGATCCAAGGCCAAGGAGGGCGAAGCCGTGGTCCCGGTGAAGGTGATTGCCGCAGATTTGGGCGATGTGGTGCAATCCATCGGCTACAGCGGCGAAATACAGGCCGAATTCGAGGTCAAGGTGTTCTCGAAACTGCCGGACCGCATCGAGCAATACTTCGTGGATATCGGAAGCCGCGTGGCTGCAGGCAGCCCGATCGCGAAGATCTATGCGGAAACCCTGGAACAGGGCGTGCGCCAGGCGGAAGCCGGGCTGGCCGCCGCGAAGGCCCAGGAGGCAAATGTGGCCGTCGAATTCGGAAGGGCGGAGCGCCTGTACAAAGAAAACGCCATGAGCTCCCAGCAGTACGACGCGGTGAAAACCCAGTACGAGGCATCCAAGGCCCAGCTGCAGCAGGCGGAGGCCGCCGCTGCCAGCATACGCGACCAGCTGGAAGAAACCACGGTCAAGGCCCCCATCTCCGGCATCGTCGGCGAACGCTATTATGAAGAAGGCGACATGGCCAATCCCGCCATGCCCCTGGTGCGCATCGTGCAGATGGAGCGCGTCACGCTCGTGGTGCAGGCCACAGAACAGGACCTCGGGAGGCTGGCCCTGGGCCAGGAGACGGACATCCGCGTGAGGAGTTACCCGGACTTGGTCTTCAAGGGCCGCGTTCAAAAAATCAGTCCAGTGCTCGATCCGCTGACGCGCATGGCGCGCGTGGAAATACTGGCAACCAATCCGGGATACCGGATGAAACCCGGCATGTTCGCGGAAGCCGAAGTCCGGACCGGCATCCTGAAGCAGGTGCTCACCGTGCCCCGGCCGGCAACGGTTGAAAGCACCTCCATGGAGACTGTGGACGGCAGGGACCGCGTCGTGAAAAATTATTTCGTCTATACGGTGGATGATTCCGGAAAGGTGTTGCAGCGGCCCATCGAAGTCAGATACGTGAACCAGGTGAATGTGGCGGTCGCCTCCGGCCTCTCCCGCGGGGAGAAAATCGTCGTATCGGGACAGAGCAGCCTCCGCGACGGCATGGCTGTCACGATCGTCCAGTAAGGAGCCATCGATGAACCTGACCCAACTTTCAGTGCGCCGCGGTGTCACGACCTTTATGATTTTCCTGATGGCCGCTGGATTCGGCCTGTTCTCCTTGATCCGGCTCAAGCTGGACCTCTATCCGAATCTCGAATTCCCCATGATCGCCGTGATCTCCACATACACCGGCGTGGGCCCTTTCGACATGGAAACCGTGGTGACGAGGCCGCTCGAGGAAACCGTCAGCACAGTGGAAAACGTCAAGCAGGTCACCTCCACGTCCCAGCAGGGACTCACCGCGGTCATGCTCGAGTTCGAATGGGGCACGGACATGAACCAGGCCCAGATAGACGTGCGCAACGCGCTTGAGTACATCAAGGATGTGCTGCCGAAAGACGTGTCCAATCCCATGATTTTCGCCTTCGACCTGTCGGATATGCCCATCATCCAGATGACCCTCGACTCCAAGGTGCACGGCATGGCGGAACTGCGCCGCATTGCGGAGCATGAACTCGAGCCGAGGCTGGAGCGGATCCCTGGGGTGGCTTCCTCGTTCACGGCAGGAGGATTGCGGAGGGAAATCCAGGTGCAGGCGGATCCCATGGCCATGCAGGCCAGGCATGTGTCCATCCAGCAGGTGGTTTCCGCCCTGCAGATGAACAATATGCAGATCGCCTCCGGCCGGATCGAGGATCCCGAACAGGAATTCTCCCTGCAGACCGCAGGCGACTACAAATCGTTGGAACAGATCGAAGAAACTCCGGTCACTGTGCTCGGCGGACACGTCGTCCGCGTCAAGGATGTGGCTGCTGTTGTGGACGGTTTCTCGGAGCAGAGGCAGCGTGTGCTGACGGACGGCGAATCGGCCGTGCTGGTCATGATTCAGAAGCAGGCGGACGCAAACACGGTCGCAGTCAGCCGCGAGGTGGCCAAACAGCTTCCCAAAATACAATCCGAGCTTCCAAGGGGCGTTGAAATCAAGATCCTCTTCCAGCAGGCAGACTTCATCAACCGGTCCATGTCCAATCTCGGAAGCTCCGCCTGGCAGGCCATCCTGCTGACCTTCCTGGTCCTGCTCTTCTTCCTGAGGAATCTTCGAAGCTCCCTCATCGTGGCGGTGTCCATTCCCGTATCCATGGCCGTCACCTTCGCGGTGATGGATGCCATGAACCTGACCCTCAACGTCATTTCCATGGCCGGGCTCGCACTTGCAGTGGGCATGATCGTGGACAATTCCATCGTGGTACTGGAAGTCATTTTCAGGCACAACGAAAACAGGGAGCCCCCGCGGGACGCGGCCGAGAACGGCGCCCACGAGGTCGCCATGGCCATCACGGCCTCAACCCTGACGACACTGGTCGTATTCCTGCCCGTGCTTTTCGTCCCCGGCCTGGCCGGACAATTATTCAAGGACATGGTGCTGACCATTGTCGTATCTCTTTCGATCTCGCTTGTGGTCGCCATCACGCTCGTCCCCCTTCTCGCTTCGAGGCTGCTGTCCGGAACGCATATCCAGGGACATTCCCGGTTCTCCTGGGTCAATGCCCTGAGCGGGCGCATCGAGGGATGGATTGACTCGCTTCACCACTTCTATCTGCGGATCCTGAAATGGTCCCTGTTTCACCGGAAGCGGGTTCTGCTGATCGCGGGCGTTGCGTTCGTTCTTGCCTGTGTGTTTCTCGCCTTGCGCGGCGGAGAATTCCTGCCCCAATCGGACATGGGTTATCTGCAGATGACGATCGACCGGTCTCCGGGCATCAGCCTGGAAAACATGCGCGGGACCATGGATCACATCTACCAGACGGTAAAGGACAATGTCCCGGAGAAGGAAATCATCTATCACAGCTACGGGCAGCAGGAAGGCGTATGGGCCGTGTTCGGTTCGAGCAGCTCAAACCAGGGCGATCTCATGGTCAAGCTGAAACCCCTGAGCGAGAGAAACAGGAGCTCGCTGGAAATCCAGGACGACATCCGCAAAAAATTGAAAAACCTGCCCGATGTGGACATCCAGTTCGCGGACCGCGGCGAGCAGATGATGAACGCCGGGGGAGACATCGTCATCGAAATCTACGGCGAAGAACTGAAGGTTTCCGAAGCCCTCGCAGGAGACATCGTCGAAAAGCTGAAAAACGTGAAAGGCGTGGCAGACACGGAGATCAGCGTCAAGAAAGCCTCTCCTGAAATGCAGGTCCGCCTCGACCGGAAGCGGATCGCGGACCTCGGTCTTTCAACCGCCATGGTCGGCAATGCCATCAGCACCAGCATCCTGGGAGCCGCAGTCACCCGCTACCGGGTTGGAGGTGACGAATACGATGTGCGCGTCCGTCTGAATGAGGAGTCGCGCCGGAGCCAGCGCGACGTCGAGAATCTGCTCATCCAGACGCCCACAGGCGCACAGGTCCCTCTACGGTCCATTGCGGACGTGGTGATCGACCGGGCGCCCATCAGGATAGACCGCAAGGCGCAGGAACGCATCGTCACGGTTGCCGTGGACATTTCAGGCCGCAACCTGAGCTCCGCCACGTCCGACGTCCGGAAAATGCTCAAAACGGTCCCTCTTCCGAACGATTACCGCATCGACATCAGCGGGACCGCGCAGGAGCAGGCGGAGTCGTTCATGTACCTCGGGATCGCATTTCTGGTTGCGATGGTTCTCTGTTATATGGTGATGGCTTCGCAATTCGAATCCTACCTGGATCCGTTCGTCATCATGTTCACCATACCCATGGCCCTCATCGGCGTAGCCCTGGGAATGATCCTGACCGGCATACCGCTTTCCGTCATGGTGCTCATCGGAGTGGTCATGCTCGTGGGTATCGTGGTGAACAACGGAATCGTGCTTGTGGATTACACGAACCAGCTCCACAATGCGGGCATGCCGCTTTTTGAGGCAATCCAGAAAGCCGGTGAAACACGCATGCGGCCGGTTCTCATGACCGCCCTGACAACCATTTTCGGCATGCTGCCCCTGGCTCTCGGAATCGGCGAAAGCGGCGAGACCTGGGCTCCCATGGCGCGTGCCGTCATGGGGGGCCTCACCGTGGCCACTGCCCTGACGCTTGTCCTTGTACCTGTGATTTATGCGATCATGGAAACGAAGCGGGACAAGTACCGCGAGAAGCGGGAGGCTAAACACAAGGCAGAAATGAAAAAACTCAGATAAGGATCAGACAATCATTATGATTCGTTGGGGCGAACGGCCGTTCGCCCCTATTTTTTTCCGTTTTTAAATCACGTCCCCACGGTCATTCGTGGGGATTTTCACGTCTAGACTCCACGATCCTCCGTTGTGACGTTTTTTGGGTATATCATCCTGAGCCCCTTCTTTTCGGGGCGAAGGATCTATGTCCTCGGACTTATTTCTCGTTCCCAGGCTCAGCCTGGGAACGTCTCCTGCAGTTTGATGCATCAAATTCATGGAATCCCGCCAAAAGACCGCGGGAATGACTTCAGGTTTGTTTGGGGGAGGTGTCGTACCCGGAATGTTTTGCCGGGGCGAACAACTGCGACGCACCTCGAAGGTGCGTCGCAGTTCAATAGTCTCCTCGATCGTCCGCGGGGACGTGTGTACGTTGTTTTTTCTTCCCCATCATTTCAACACCGTAAATTTCCTCGTTGCCGTGAATCCGCCGGCCTGCAGCCTGTAGAAATAAATGCCGCTCCCAAGTCCCCTGATGTCATACGTCAAAGCGTATCTTCCGGGCTCTTTGGATTCATCCAGTAATGTCGCGACTTCACGGCCGTTGATGTCGTATACGGTCAGTTTCACGGGACCTGATTCCGGCACTGAATAACGGACGGTTGTTGACGGATTGAACGGATTGGGATAATTCTGAAACAATTCAAACCGGTCCGGTTTTCCGGAAAGCGCCTTTTCTTCAATGCCGGTCACGATGGCGGCATCAGCAAAAAATCCCCCGCTTTCCTGATAGTTCGCGCTTGCCGCGGCCCCGATGCCCCCCGGCTGTCCTATTGCATCATTCACCTGATACCCGGCTGAGCCTGCTTATCCTCCGCCCGCATCCACTGTCGACTTCTTGATGGAATAATTCGCGCTGGACTGCGCATGTATTATTCCGGATGAAGCCAGGATAACCAGGGCAATGAGCGTGGCGCCTGCTGATGACATCTTTCCATGTTTCATGTGAATTCTCCTTTCCCTCTACCTGGCTCTGAGTTCATTGATCTGCGACTTCAGCTCGTCTATCGTCTGATGCTGCTCCTTGACCGCTTCCAGGAGAAGCGGGATCAATCCTGAGTAATTGACCGCCTTCTCCCCGTTCTCGTCGGTCTTAACCAGT